>JFJP01038848.1_pt1 | contig 18974 bp, 16 predicted proteins | sample 431651 | NCBI WGS metagenome assembly JFJP01 (sample SAMN02602958, study PRJNA72255) | Microbial mat metagenome, whole genome shotgun sequencing project. | biome: fresh water; feature: sink hole; material: water; isolation source: purple microbial (photo- and chemosynthetic) mats found in...
CCAAAGAGGGCGCTTACACCCTGAAACTTCCTGAAAGACGGGAAATGTATACCTATGACGCCGCCATGCTCTATAAACAGGAGGGAACGCCCCTCCTCGTTTTGGCCGGCAAAGAATACGGCAGCGGCTCCTCCCGCGACTGGGCGGCAAAAGGGAGCAATCTGCTCGGAGTGCGGGCGGTAATAGCCGAGTCTTTTGAACGTATCCACCGCAACAACCTGGTCGGTATGGGGGTCTTGCCGCTGATTTTCAAAGAAGGCGAAAACGCTGTCAACCTCGGTCTCGACGGAACGGAAACCTTCTCCATTCTTGGCCTATCGACGGTCAGCCCGCGCAAAGAACTGACGGTTCACGTGGTGAAAAGCGATGGAACCGTCACTGCCTTTACCGTTATCGCCCGCCTCGACACCGAGATTGATGTTCTCTACTTCCACCATGGCGGCATCCTGCCCTATGTTCTCAGACAGATGATGAAGGAAGAAGCCTTGTAAAGAGGAAAAAACTCTCTGCGTACTCCTTAGCAAGCAGCTCCCTACTGCCTGTTAAGGAGTCTTTTTACTCTTTCCGCGCGAACTTGCCGATCCTTTGTCTGCTGCTTTATCTCCTCGGCAAGTTTTTTACTCTCCCATAAATGAATTTTCAACCACCAGCAAATAGCAGCGGTAAGCATCATGAGTATAATCAGACTATCGTTATCCATCGACGTATCTCCCCCTTGTCTTCTCACCCTTGCTGGAAGACAATTACATTCTTTTTTGTAACTTCCCACGTATCCGAATTACATTCCAATGCCTTTTGCAATGAAATGATGCCACTCCTAACAGCGGGAAAAATCCCAACTGTTTTCATGGTGAACACCATGGTGCTTGACTTTCTGCAGGCTCCCCCGAAAAAAAGGCGACATGATATCATACCTTCGCGGTGAAAGCTCTATTAAATAGATGCAAACATCAAGCCATTACTCTTTGCCAAACGTAAATAATTGGAGACAAGAGAAAATATTTTTGAGAGGGCCATTTTTCAAAGAAGCGCAAATGACTTCATCCGCTGCCAAAACCGGCTATTTGAAAAATTGCAACAGGGCGTGCAGAGTGGTTAACGGATGCGGCGGACATCCCGGAATATACAGATCGACCGGAACAATGGTGCTCAGGTCTCCGACAATCTCCGGGCTACCATAGAAAGGGCCGCCGGAGATGGCACAGGCCCCGGCGGCAATCACCACCTTCGGCGACGGGACTGCATCATAGGTGGCAATAAGAGCGGCTTTCATATTTTTTGAAATTGGCCCGGTAACATGGATACCATCGGCATGTCTCGGGGAGGCGACGAAATCAATACCGAAGCGACCCAGGTCAAAAAACGGGGTTCCCAGAACATTGGTGTCCGCCTCACAGGAATTACAGCCGGCCGCCGACACCTGACGCAATTGCAGAGAACGCCCAAACAGTTTTTTAAAATGTTTTTTTGAATGTTCGGCAAGGGCCGGCAGTGTACCGTCGCAGAGTAAGGCCTCCCTCGTACTTGTTCCCATACCGAAATCCTGACTGAACGTAACAAAGGCGCCCCCGGCGACATGTTCACATCTGCCGCAAAAAGTGCATTTTCCAAGATCTATTTTCACCTCATCGCAGAGAATGGCATCCTGCGGACAAAGATCGGCACACTGGCGAACTATGGCAGGATCGCATTGGCTGTTTATTTTCGGCAAACCACGGTAACGCTTGTACAGTGCAATGGGCTCCCGTGGATATTTGCTGGTTTTACAACCCTGTTCATAACGATTCTTAATGATTTTCAGCATGCTTTACACCTGAGTTAACGCACGGTTGTTCTAAGATATTGCCTTTGCGGGCAAAGTTTAAACGCCCTTCCGAAAATTCCTTCTTTAATAAATACATGACCAGTACTAGAGGTCAAAACCGCAATAGGAAAGATTGAAGCTTTTATTGCACAGGGGGAAATCGGAAATTTCCTGATTCCTGAGCGACATGGCCAGCCCGGTCCAGTTGTGAAACGAGGGATCCTTTACCTTATACCGTTCAATCCTTCCATCCTTATCGGTCAGCAGGCAATGCGAGACCTCGCCACGCCAGCCTTCATTGAGGGTGACAACAAAGGCTTCGGGTTCAAGGGCCAGGTCCCCCATAATCGTTTTCGCACTGGTTTCCCCTGCACGTTTCAGGAGAATGCGGATAAGATTGATGGAGTGCATGATCTCCTCGCGCCGCACCGAGGCTCGGCTGCAGACATCGCCATTCACCACTTCGTTGCGGTTGGCATGGAGATCACCGTATGCCTCGGTCGGAAAAAGAACCCGGGCATCATAGGAAAGGCCGGAAGCGCGACCGCTATAGCCTACCAAACCGAGATCCTCCGCCATCTTTTTCGTGACGGTGCCGGTACCTTCAAAGCGGGCCTGAACCGAATGGGTACTAAAGAGGAGATCGCAGACATGACTGATTTCAGGCTCCAACTCCTTCAGTTTATCCTCGATGATTTTCATTTGCTCTCCCCCCATGATCTGGGAAATCCCCCCCGGAAGGACCAGACTTTTCCCGAACCTGTTGCCCGACAGTACCTGCAGAAGGTTGAGGAATTCCCCGCGAATGCGGCCAAAATAGTTAGCGGGCGGATTAAAGGCGACGTCACCACTGAGGGCGCCGAGATCGCCGATATGGTTGGCAATACGCTCAAGTTCCAGGGCAATGGAGCGAACGATCCGCGCCCCCGGATCAACAGCAATTCCGGCAAGTGACTCCAGCGCCTGACAGCAGCACAGGTTATGACCGATACTGGTATCGCCGGCGATCCCTTCGCAAAGGACTGGCAGCCTTTTCATCACCACCTGCGTCAGCATTCTTTCGATGCCGCGATGCTGATATCCCAGCTGAATTTCAAGGGAAAGGACCTCTTCGCCGGCGCATTGAAAGCGAAAATGGCCGGGTTCTATTATGCCGGCATGCACCGGACCGACACCGACCTCGTGAATACTCTCGCCTTCAACCTGAAAATACTGGTAATTTCCAGGAATATCCTCTTCATAATTATTACCAAAAACATCGGCCGTTCGGCGATAGTTGGCATGGTAGCGAACCATCTTCAACCACGGATGATCCAAGGGAGTAATGCCGTATTGTTCGGCTATTTCCCGCTCAAACATATGGAATTTTTCGCTGGAAGACGCCGTCAAGGAAGGAAAACTCTCGCCCACCTCGGTGCTTGTCACATACAGCTGACTGTTTCGCAGCACCGCCAGGAGCTTATTCCGTCCGGCCTCGACAAAGGCAAAAAACTGAACGATAAAGCCGTCACTTTTGACAAATTCATGAAGCTCTTTGGCAAATTGTTCAAAAGGAATACAGGGAAGGGCTGAACGGTTAACCGTTTGCCCGTTGGTTATTTGCAACAGCTTATCCATGAATTGTTCCGCCGATAATTTTGATGGTATTGAGGATCGTCGCATAAATCCCATCGGGAATCCAAACGGTGAGAAAGATCGAGGCACACAGCAGAATATAGGGTGGCAGAACGCGAAGAAATTTCTCCGGCCCGTGACACTCGTCAACATTTTCTGAAAATGATATATCAGTAACGATCTGTGCCGCCCCGGCCACAACCAGGAGCCCCGATGAGAATAAAGAACTCACTGACAAAAAGGCCGAACGGCGGCAAACCGGAGATGCCGACAAATCCGGCAAAAAATGAGACAAAGGTCTTCGGCAGATATTTGGCGAGATTGCCGATACGCTCGACAAGCTTGCTTTGAAAACCGATGAGGATATTGCCGGCGGAGAGAAACAGCGATGATTTTATCAACGAATGATGAATCATATGCAGAATCGCCCCGTAAATAGCCACGCCGCCGATGCCGATACCGAAGGCGATGATCCCCATGTTCTCGATACTCGAATATGCCAACATCCTCTTATAATCCGCCTGCTTGATCATAAAGATACCGGCAACCAGCATGGAGGTGAGGCCGAAACCAACCAGGAGGTTGCTGGAGAACTCACCCAGCCCCGCCAGATACATCAAGGTATGAACCTTATAGATGCCGAGGAAGGCACAGTTGAGGAGCGCTCCCGACAACAAGGCCGAGGCCGGGCTCGGTGCCTGACTGTGGGCATCGGGCAGCCAGGTATGCATGGGCGCAAGCCCCATCTTCGTACCAAAGCCTATGATTATAAAAATAAATCCGGCCTTCAACCACAGGGGATCAAGCTGCGCCGCGACACGATTGAGTGAGGTATATGTCAGGGGTATGTCGAGTTCGGCAATGTCGATGGACAGGGTGATGAAAAAGCAGCCAAGCAGAGCCAGGGCGATCCCAACGGAGCAGATGATGATATATTTCCAGGTCGCCTCCAGGGCTTCCCGGGAATGATGCAGATAAATCAAGGGGGCGCTGAGCAGGGTTGTTGCCTCTATGGCAATCCATAAAACAATGGGATGGTCGGCTAGACTTACCATGCTCATCGTGCCGAGAAACAGCAGCATGCAGCCATGGAAAACCCGTTCGTTTTCCATCTCCGCCTCACGAACATAGCAGATGGCATATACGGCGATGCAGAGAAAGACAAAGGAAGTAACCAGCAGCACGAGAAGTCCTATCGGCTCAGCGGTGAAGAAGCCCTCGGTGTAAACCGGCAATTTCTCCAGCCAGGCCATGACGGTCAACTGCAGATGAAACAAAGCAGCCACCAGCAGCATACCCCTGCCGAAAGTGGCGGGGACAAACAGGGCTGCCAGACCGGTGGTTATCGGCAGCAAAAAAATGAGTTCGAGCATTGTATCATTCCTTTAAGCGATTAAGGAGATCGGTATTGATACCATCGAAGGCGTGATTGATATTATGCAAGATGATCCCCATGATCATGACCCCGACCAAAAGATCAAGCAGCACGCCGAATTCGACGACATAAACGGTATGGGCATGTTTGGTAAGAGCCGTGCCGACCAGATAGATGCCGTTTTCCAGCATCAGATAACCGATAACTTGGGTGATGGCCTTCCTCCTGCACATCATGAGAAAAAAGCCGGCCGTCATGGTGGCGATAGCCGTCGTCAACAACAGCTCATGGCCTTTCGGCAGGGAGAGGTGTAACCTTTCGGTAATGAATATCGACAACAGGATGATTATCAGCCCGGCAAAAAGCGAGGCGTGGTAGCCGATGATGGGATCGAACTCCCGCTTAGTAACAACCCTTTTCAGGGCAACGTACAGTAAAGCCGGGATCAGTACCCCTTTGATCAAAAGCATGAGCTGGAAAAAAATAAGGCCGCCACTGCCCATCCGGCTGTGGTGTTGCAGCAGCAGGGGCAAGAGTGAGACCATAATTCCCTGCAGGGCCATAACCTTTACCAAGGTGATCAACCGACTCGATGCCAGGGCGAGGAGCACCGACAGCAGGATAATGACCATAATGATGTCGTTCATATTAATCATTTAACCAGCTCCATCGTCAGAATTGCCGCAAAAAATACCAAAATGAGCGAGGTCAAAACAAATTTCGGCACCAGATTCATCTTAAATCTTGCCATCCCCGATTCCACTAAACCAATCGCCACATAAACCAAACCTATGCCGCCGTAAAAAAGTGGAATGTTCAGGAGTCCCCAACTTGCCTTCAGAGGACAGACAATGAGGAAAATAAAAGCCGAGTAGAAAAGCAGTTTATAAAACGAGGCCATTTCGATAAGCGCCAGATCAGGTCCACTGTGATCAAGGATCATAACCTCATGAATCATCGTCAATTCCAGATGGGTTGCAGGATCATCCACCGGCACCCGTGAGTTTTCCGTCAGCAGTACCATAAAAAGGGAAACAATGACCAACAGCAGCAAGGCGCCCGCCGGACCGGCCATACTGATATGGTTATCACCGAGGAAATACTCGGCAAAGCTGAGGGCTCCGGTCATCCGGTAAAAAAGGATGAGAATTGCAAAAATAGATGCCTCGGCCAGGGTACCAAAGAAGGCCTCCCGGGCCGCCCCCATTCCCTCAAACGGCGAGCCGGTATCGAGGGCCGCGGCTATGGTAAAAAACCGACCGAGACCGAGGACGTAAAAAAGGACAATGACATCGCCATGAAAGGAGACGATCGGCGACAGACCGCCCAGGGGGAAAAACAGCAAGATCATCATCGCTCCGGCGCAGGAAACCAGCGGCCCGAGTTTAAAAACAAAGGTCGTGCTGGTGCTGTAAACCGAGCCTTTTCGCAAAAGTTTTAGCAGCGTGTAGTATTTGATCAGCAGCGGAGGCCCTTTTTTGCCGGCAAAAAAGGCCTTCACCTTGAGAATTATGCCGGGGAAGAGCGGTGCCAGGAGCAACGCCAAGGCCATTGTAAAAAATGATTCCATACCCATTCCTTTTCCCATCACCTGATATCGGAAAAAATTTAGAGAAACGAGACCAGCAGCAGGACACTGATCGCCATGATGATATAGCCGATATACAGCTGCACATTACCATGCTGTATCCAACGGAACTTGCCGAGCAAGGCCAAGAGCGGCAGAGCCAATCCCCGGTGCAATCCGACCTCGGCGATATCCTCAACTCGACTGTGATATTCGGTTTTCCCCGGAAAAATCTTTTCCAGTTGCACCTTGCTTTCCTTCACCAAGGCAAAGGGGCGAAAGAAATTGACGACGCTTCGGGCGTAAGAAGCGCCTGTATACTGGACTCTGGCCGACCCCTGGGTAAAGCCGCAGCCCCAGGTCGGTCCTTTGGTGATTTCTTTGCCGCGATAAAGAAGCTTGCGGAAAAAGAAAAGAAAAATGAAAATTGCAAGGAAAAGCCGGGATCCCAAGGCCAGATTAGCTGCAATTCCCCTGATGGTTGAATCGTCGACCAGGCCGATTTTCACCACATCACCAAGACCGGTGAAGGCCAAGCCGATAAAAACGTCGGGGAAAATTCCGATGACAAGGCACAGCCCGGCAAGAATGAGCATCGGCAGTGTCAATAAACGATCACCTTCCAGGGCCTCCGCCGCTTGCCGACTGCGCGGTTCGCCGAGAAAGACGATACCGACAACCTTGGTAAAGCAGAACGATGCCAGCCCCCCAATGGCGGCAAGGGATATTATCGTCAAAATCGCCAGCAACATGGTGGTATTGGTATATTTCAACCCCTGAAATGCTGCAAAATAGATCAAGAATTCGCTGATAAAGCCGTTAAAGGGCGGGAGACCGGATATTGAAACCGAACCGACAAGAAAGGTTCTGCCAGTAAGCGGCATTCTTTTCATCAGTCCGCCGAGTTGATCGATGTCACTGACTCCGGTTTTCTTCAGGACCGTACCGGCAGCAAAAAACAGCAACGACTTAAAGATCGAATGATTAAGAACATGGAGAAGACAGCCGGCAAAGCCGAATCCCGCCATGGTTACATTCCCTTTTGCGACGCCGATCATGCCGAGACCGGCACCCATAAAAATAATTCCGATATTCTCAATGCTACTATAGGCGAGCAAGCGCTTTAAATTATCCTTGCCAAGCGCGTATAATATGCCGAGAACGGCCGATATCATGCCGAAAACGAGCACAACCTGGCCGATAATAAGATCGTCACTAGCCAGAAGCGCATACAGCCTGAGAATACCGTAGATACCCATTTTCAACATAACCCCGGACATAATTGCCGAAATATGACTAGGGGCGGCCGGATGGGCGTGGGGCAACCAGACATGCAGGGGGAAAACACCGGCCTTCGAACCGAAACCGAGAAAAGCCAGAAAAAAAACAATCAACTTGGCTTCTTCAGGAAGAGAGGCAAAACGATCGAAGGCCATGCTGCCGCTATGGCTGAAGACAATGGCAAAAGCAATAAATATCAGTAAGGCTCCAGCCTGGGCAAAGATAAAATATAAATATCCTGCGGTTCTCGTTGCCGCTTTTTCATAATCATACAGAACAAGCATATAGGAAGACAGCGACATGAGCTCCCAAACCAGGGCAAAAGTCAGTATATTATCGGCGAGCGTTACCAGAACCATGGCGACTATGAGCACGTTTGTACAAAAAAAACTGGTCGCTGTACGGAGGGATTTTTCCGCCTTGCTAAAGTAAGCAAAACTATACAAGACCGCCAAAGGACAAATGGCAAAAATGGGGATAAGAAAGAAAAAGCTCAAGGAATCGCAGCGAAAAGCCAGAGTAAATACGTGCAGCCACGACCAGTTCCAGGCAAGATCCTGCAGTTTTTCCGGCCCCAACGTGACGGCGGCTATTCCCATCAGGCAGCCGAGCATGGTGCTTCCCAGATATACTAATCGAGAGAAGCTTCTATAGCGGTGAAAAAAGAGAGGCAAACTTCCCCCAACGACGAGGACGACCAGGGACAAAAAGAGAATATTCATGATTTTTCAGAATAGTATTTCAAAATGTGGAGATAACGCCTTGATATTTCAAGGCGCCGGAAAATCCATAGTGGAGGACCAGGAACTGATCTGCCGCCGACCGGGACTATCGGAGGGAGAAATGGTCGCCTTTGCGTAAAGCCAGTTGCAGTTACACCACACACTGTTTCTCCTGTTGCAGCAACTGCACAAACAAATCATCCTGGGCCAAAAAATAGCCTTCTGCCAATGCGCTTTCATCTTTTCTGATATACGCCTGCCAAGGCACAAAATAATGCTCTTCCCGGCCGGTAAAAGGAGTCATATCAATGTCCAGACCGGCAAGGTACACTATGCGCGACTGTGCCCCTTGCAGCGCGGCAAGCCTTGCCGTCCCCTCTAAAAACACCTGCTCCACATGAATCTCCGCCGCTCGCAAATTGGGCGTCGGGTGGGTGACGATCTCAACCATAGAGGGTAGAATGGTTTTTATGTAGGAACTCCCCTCCCATGCAGTTTTATCAGTAATTTCAAAATAAATAATTTCATTGGCGAGCTCCCCGGCGATGGACAATTTTCTGCCCTGCTGCCACTCACCCTGTAACGGCGTTAAAAATGATTGGAACTTTGGAGACACGGCAAAAGAATAGAGGTCGCCAGAGACCTTAACCGGACGCAACGTACCATCCCTCTCCGGCTCAACAATCCTCGCCAGTTGCACACCGACTTTGCAGCCCGACAATTCCTCGCCATATCGCAGCAACCCCTCGGGTAAGGTAATCAAAGCCTGCCCTTCTGGACTTTGGCTAAGATACATATGCTCTTCGGCAATTCGGTAAAGATGGAGAAAAGGTGCAACGAATTCGGCAGGGGTGCGCTCTCTGGCAGACTGAAATTTCTGCTGATTCAAGAGGCGGGGCTGACCACAACAACTCCCCCAGTTGGGATTATAGGATACCCTGGTCGATACCAGACAAACCGTAGCATCACCACCGCTATTTACCCAACTTTCCGCCCCGCCTGCCGAAAAATCGGCGGTTGCAGGTAAAAGATTCACCTTGGGAAACCCCAGGGAAGAACAAAGGTTTTTCAGTCGGCAAAGGAACTCTTCACGGGGAAACATCCTGCCTCTGATCTTGAATAACGCGTGGGGCGCCTGCAACGGCCCAGAAAAAGAAGTTGTCATTACCGGCATTCCGAGTTGAGATTGCAATTCAGCCAGCAGAGTGGATGTACAGGCAAAACCACTGCGAACAACACCGCTCTCAGGCACATCTTGCCTCATCTTGCTCTTCAAAAGTAAATCCATACCATTTCATCTCCCTGACGGAGGTTTCCGGAATAAATGCAATCTCACTGTTATCGATGCGGTTATACAATTCATTCATCCACAACAGCGCCTGATTTTTCGAATAAAAAGGACCGACTTCCGTGAGCGAAGCAACATTCAGCATACGGCCTTTATGAAACGTGGTTACGTCCGTTTTATCCTGGAAGATTCCAATAATTATTCTCATTCACTTACCATTGAAAAGGATTCCAAATATGCCCAGGCCCTGAAAACCACCGGAGTTATACATAGCAGTTTTCGTGCCACCGGTTAAAACTCCAAACAATGAATGAAAATTATGATTTTCTCTGGACTCAATTATGTCCTGGAACATTGATAAATCCTTAATCAGCAGGCGATGGCAGAGAGGAGTGACTTTTCCACCGGAAAGGACGTTGGAGGGAAAACCTTTTGCGGAGAGGAAGGCAGCGGGGTATGCCGGCAGAATTTTTTGGGGCATTTTGCCCCAGACAGGACATTTTGCCTCATTCCAGGGCACAGTGAAAAGCGATTTCTACTGAAAAAAACGGCAACTGTCATTCCGTCGGTTTTTGCAAGCGACGATAGAGGGTTTTACGGTCTATGCTCAGAATTTCAGAGGCAAGACTCTGATTTCCTTTTGTCGTTTTCAAGACATAGGCGATATAGCGTTGAATCATTTCTTCCAGGGAGATGAGCTCCACCGGAACCGCCGTTTCCCAAAAGAGGGTACGGCCGTCATGATCCTGGATCTTCTGAGGCAGATCCTCGGGAACGATTTTCTCAAAAAGAGTCATAACTACGCCATGTTCCATGGCATTACGCAACTCCCTGACATTTCCCGGCCATTCGTAGCCAAGCAGTCGCTTGACAGTGGAATCGGCAAGACCAGTGACCTTTTTGTTCAATTTTTCGGCGGCATCACCGATAAACTTTTCAGCCAGAAGGAGAATATCGGTACCGCGTCTCCGCAGCGGTGGAATATCGACCTTTATGACATTGATACGATAATACAGATCCTCACGAAATCGGCCCTCGGCAACAGCAGCTTCAATATCCACATTTGTTGCCGCCAGGACCCGCGCATCAAAGCTCTTTTCCTTATTACCGCCAACCGGTCGAACCCGCCTTTCTTCCAGGGCGCGCAGCAATTTCGGCTGCAGGCTAAGGGGGATATCACCGATTTCGTCGAGAAACAGGGTACCGCCACCTGCCTCAAGGAGAAGACCGACACGATCCTGCCAGGCATTGGTAAATGCCCCCTTGACATGGCCGAAGAGTTCGCTTTCCAAAAGATTTTCCGGCAGGGCCGAGCAGTTGATGGCGACAAAAGGTTTATCCCGGCGCCGGCTATATTCGTGCAGGGCTCGCGCCATTATCTCCTTTCCCGTTCCGCTTTCCCCGGTTATCAGCACCGAGGTCTCGGCACCGGCTATACGCTGCAGTCGGGAAAAGAACTCCCGCATAATCGGACTTTCACCAATAAGGCCGGGAAAGGCGTGGCTGCGTTCGATTTTCTCGCTGAGAATGCGTACCTGACATTTGAGATTTTTATGGTCCACCGCCCGCTGCAGGGTGTGCGACAGCAGATCCATATCGAGGGGTTTGGTAATGAAGTCATAGGCTCCGGCCCTGATCGCCTCGATGGCGGTGTCCAGGGAACCAAAGGCGGTCATCATGACCGTCGGCACCTCCGGCCACTGCGCCGCAACCTGGCGACAAACCTCTATGCCGTTGATATCGGGAAGATTGATATCGGTGAGGAGGACATCCACCATTTCATTTTCCATCGCCAGCATGCCTGCCCGGCCGGTTAAAAACGATCGGGTGGTAAATCCGCGGCGGGAAAGTCCGGTATCAAGCATCTCACACATATCCCGATCGTCTTCGATAATAAGGACATGCCCCTTCATCGGTGGTTTTCCTCTAGCTTAAGAAAGAGTGTAAATTCAGCCCCTTTACTGCGCCGATTGTGGACCTCGATCCATCCGCCATGTTCTTCCATCATCTCCCGGGCTATGGAGAGTCCCAGACCGGTACCGAGGCCGACACTCTTGGTCGTAAAAAACGGCGTGAAAATCTCCTGCAGATTCTCCGGTGGAATTCCCGGTCCCTCATCGCGAATTTCGATGCGGAGAAATTCTTTTACCTGATTATCGGTATGGAGCAAGGATTTCAACTGAACATTAGCAACCTCAACCTGAACATCCCCGCGGGTTGCCGTCGCCTGAATTGCGTTCATGATGATATTCATAAAAACCTGCTGCATCTGCTGCGTATCGACCAGGGAATATACATTTACCGCAGCTGCCACCTTGAGCTGCAAGCCGACTCCCTGTTTACCGGCCAGCGGCTGAAGAAGATGAACAACCTGGCGGATCAGGGTCACAATATTTTCCCGGGCCTTTCGGGTGATCTTTTTCTTTCTCGAAAAATCGAGAAGTTGACGGATAATCAGGGTAATACGCTCAGCCTGGATCTTGATGATTTTCGCACAATCGATGATCTCGTCGCGTTCCAGCGGTTCTCTGATGATCATCTTCGCCCGTCCGTCAACGACATTCAAGGGGGTTCCGATCTCATGGGCAATGCCGGCGGCGATCTGTCCCACCGTCGATAATTTTTCCGTATGCCGCAGCTGCTCCAGGGTTTTCAAACGAGCAAGATTTTCAAAATGGATCTTTTCCTGGGCGATCAGCAACCTGGTGCACATATCGTTCATGATACCGGCAAGATGCACCAATTCGTCATCACCCTGTATCTCCAGGTCGGCGACCAGATTGCCCTTACCTATCTCTATCGCCTTGCGAGACAATTTTTCCAGGGGGCGACGAATTTTCGTATAAATAAGGAAATAGGTTACACCACCACAGAATAAGATGAGAAGTGCAGTAACGACGGTGGTTTGCACCAGCACTTTCTGGGTGAATCGTATCAGCGGCAAAAGCGATTGGCTAATCTGCACTCCTCCCCGCCGCTCTCCGGGAACAACTACCGGTACGAAGGTATAGCAAAGTCGATTGCGCTTGGCGTCATGGGCGATAAAAGTCTGCGCCGCCCCCTGCTCCAATGCGACAAGCCTCGATACTATCTCGTTTTTACCGGCGAATTGCAGCTTAACTTCATCAAACCACACCCAGCTAAGAGTGGTTGCCGGATCAACTTCACCAAGGGCTTCAACCTGTTTAAGAGCCGATCCAGACCCATCTTCCTCCCATGTACGCCCAATAATTTCCGCCAATACCGTGCCAATGGCCTCTGCCTTTTCCGCCATTGCCGCCTCAAACCGCCTGATTTGCGTCTCGTAATGGATATTGCCGACGACTATCAAGAGCACGACGATACCCATGAGCAGCGGAGAATATATTTTTGAGAATAAATTCATGGAGGTACCATGGCGATCATCACCGGGCAATAAATCCGAGAGTCTTTAAATCACGCGCCCAACAGCTCCATGGGCCGGAAAGGAAAGAAGCTGTCATTTTAACCGGATCAAAGATTACCTCGGCATCCTGATCAAGATTACACTGACGATCATAATTGGTATGGCTGATGCGTAACAGCCAGGTACCGTCTCTATTCTTTTCGGCATTCTCCACGTATAGCGGATGGCCGGTTGTCATCTTTCGCCGAGAATTGCTGTCAAGCACCATAATTGCACCTGAAGTCGGGACATTCGTGGTATTTCCCATTTTTTTTGCACAGGAATACCATTGCACCGGGCTGGTATCCCCCAAACGGCAGGTGTTTATGCCGGAACGACAGCGGGCGTAAATCAGGCTTTGCGGCTGACAGCGTGAAGTCGTTTTTACGACAGTGGCCTTTTTCGTCCCTTTCTTCGTCTTCGTCACCATAAGCGGCACACTCGGCTGCAGCTTAAAGCAAAAGGCCCGATCCGGTATGCCGCTCCGTCGTTCCTCGTCTTTCTTATCCGTCGGCGAAAGCCATTGCTGTTCCATGCTTACGGTATCAGCCTCTTGCCCCGAAGGGTGGTTATCAGCGCCATTCTCGGTGACCTGTTGTGCAAAAGACCCGCTGTCCTGTGGGGGAACTAACGGTGGTGCCTGGGCACATCCGGCGACAAAGGCCGAAATGACAAAAAGACAATAAATCAAGAGTTGACGGGACATGGCGCGCAGATTGAGGATCATTTTTTTTATGCACCGGGGTTGCTTGACCTTCCGGAGCCTGCCATTCATGAAAAAAATGTCATGTAAACATCAACTGCGGCCGGTCGCAAGAAAATTCATCAAGCCCCAGGAAACTCCCACGAAGGCCTTAAGGTGTTGTGACAAAATCAGTAAAAAAAACGGGCATACAGCATACTATGCCGATGCCCGCCGAATATTTGGTGAATGGAGGAAAGGGAGAAGATTTCGCCCTCAAGCCAGCAAACTGAGGTTTAGCCGCTTGTTAAAACCGAAAACCTCCGTTGAACGTCACCGTATAGCCACTGAGATCACCGGAATATTCCACCGGAATCGAGGCAACCGAGTCAGAGATTTCCACCTCATCGGTCCAACGGTATTTGCCTTCCACTCCGACAAAAAACCGCTCGGTGATATTGAAGGTTGCTCCGGCGACAATATGGGCGCCGAAGACACCGTCGGAATCATCTTCATCAAGATCTCCAAGCCGCGACGAATCGATATCACTGGACAAGGAAACAGAATAAAGACCAGCACCAATGCCGGCAAAGAGATCGACGGGGCCGGTGGAAAACTCGCCTTTCAGGGTAGCGAAAAGGGCGGCGGAGGTCAGGTAATTATCCTGTTCGTAGCTCCCGGCCTGATCGTTATAGCCACTGAGATTCTGTTCGGAACCGAAAAGGTCGAACCCCGCTTCGAGCACGAGAAAGTTATTGAGATAGCGACCATAAACCACAGACAAATCACCACCGGTATCATAATCGGCATCATCCATGTCACCTGTGGGTTGAAACATTCCCACCTTTGCCTCGACATAGTTGACCCTTCGTTCACTTTCTCCCGCCATGACATTGCCGGCAAGACAAAGACCTACAACATTCACCGCAGCCACCAAACCCACTAGATGATTCTTTTTCATTTTCGTTAACTCCTTATTTTTTTGTTTTTATTCGAGAATAAGCTCGGTAATAGCGTAAACGAGGAAACATCGTTTCCCCTATCCCCACGTCCATGCTCCGAATACAAGCTTAGTACGACGATTATTAGCAGCAGCGCATCGTAATATCTGTAGTAAATGTGTAGTAAATTGTATCAATTTGTAGTGGTTACAGAAAATCTTTGGGAAAGCACAGCCTCTCTTCAAAAAGGCAAGTCGAACAGCAGGCTCCACCCAAGTCAAACATTTTTCATTCTTTTACAATTTGTTACAATTGACGACAAAAATACAACAGTTGCATCCTTCTCGCCATGCTATGTTTCTTATGAGAAAATGGCGAGTTCCCTCAAGATGCCGACAAAAGCACCAGCTTCCCATGGGCAACAATTACCCCGGAGTTTTTCCATGCCTGAAACACCACGAATCCTGCTTGTCGAAGACGATGTGCGACTGGCCAAACTGATCAAGGCATATCTCGACGCCCAAGGTTTTTCAATCGCCATTGAAGGTCGAGGCGACACCGCTGTAACGCGTATCATCGCCGAACAACCGGATCTTGTTATCCTCGATCTCATGCTGCCGGGAATGGACGGACTGACCGTCTGCCGCACGGTTCGCCGCGACTATTCCGGTCCGATTCTCATGTTGACCGCACGGGAAGACGATACCGACCAGGTCGTCGGCCTGGAGATCGGCGCCGATGATTATGTAAAAAAACCGGTTGAACCCCGTGTACTCCTTGCACGTATCCGCGCCCTCATGCGTCGCTTCAACCAAGGGCCGCAATCCCCTCGAAGCGACACTGAGAAGGTAGAGGAAATGACTTTCGGCTGCCTCCGCATCAATAAAGCATCGCAAACCGTTACGCTCGGCGATGCTGCCGTAGATCTGACCAGCAATGAAATTTCCCTCCTCTGGATCCTCGCCGAAAATGCCGGCCGCACCCTCGACCGAGAGATGCTTTTCCGTGAGACACGCGGCATCCCCTATGACGGTCTGGACCGGTCTGTGGATATTGCCGTTTCCAGGTTGCGGAAAAAACTTGGGGACAATACGACGAAACCGTGGCGCATCAAAACGGTTTGGGGCTTCGGTTATCTCTTTGTCAAAGATGCCTGGGACGACAACGATAAAAAAAATGGACATCGCCGATGAAACGATTGTTTTTAGGGGCCTATCTCTTTCTTATCTTTTTCCTGCTCTTCGTCCAGTTTATCCTCGGACCGATCATCAACAGAGTCGCCCAGGCCCACCTCCGTGATTCGATAATCGAATATAATCGTCAGCTGGCCAGAGGCGCCTTTTTTATGATGGAAGTCGACCTGCTGCGGTTACCGGAAAGCCAGTGGAAAGATCGCATATCCCAACTGACGGAAAAATTCGGCTACAAAATCACTCTGTTCTCGTTTTCAGAACTTTCCTTACCGAGCGAGCAAATGACCCAGTTACTCGAAGGAAAAATCGCCGTTGTCGATGATGGCGAACTGCTCCTCCAGCGAATGGGTTCCAGCAACATGGTCCTGCAAAAAGGCCCTTTTTCCGTCCTCGAACCCGACTCCGGCTACCTCAATCTCTCTATCTGGCTGACGATCATTATCATTCTCGCCCTGCTCACCTTTCTCTGCGTCATCCCCTACTGGCGACAATTGAAAACCATAAGTAATGCCGCCAGCGCCTTCGGCAACGGGCAATTCCACATCCGGGCCGATATCCCCAACTTCTCCAATCTTGCCCCCCTTGCCCTGGCCTTTAATACCATGGCCGAACGGATCGGCCAGCTGATCACTTCGCATAAGGAACTCACCAATGCCGTTTCCCATGAACTGCGAACCCCGCTGTCCCGCCTGCGTTTTGGTTTGGAAATGGTGGAGATCTCCGAGGACCGGGAAAAAAGGTCTCTCTATGTACGGGAACTGCAAACCGATGTCCTCGAACTTGAGGACCTTGTCGATGAACTCCTGACATTCGCCCGCTTTGATCGGGAAAAACCTGAGCTGCACTTCGATATGCACCATCTCGAACCCTTTCTTTATCAGGTCATCGCCGAATCCATCGCCGACGACCGTGCCCTCCGCTGCCACCTCCATTGCCGCCTGGATGCTGCTTCCAGCCATGCCCGCTTCGAACCGAAATATATGGCCAGAGCCCTCGGCAATCTCTTACAGAATGCTGCCCGTTATGCCGACAGCGAAATCTGCGTCGTCGTCGAACGAAGCGGTCAGGAGTGCTGCATTCATATTGATGACGACGGGCCGGGGATTGCGGAAGCGGATCGGGAAAAAATCTTCAAGCCCTTTACCCGTCTCGATGTCAGTCGCAACCGATCCTCAGGCGGTTTCGGCCTGGGTCTGGCAATTGTCGAAAGGATACTCAAGTGGCATAATGGGGAGGTCAGTGCCTCGGCTGCTCCGTCCGGCGGCGCCAGATTAACGCTCCGCTGGCCAGGTTTTGCCGAATAAAGGCGAGGCCAACGGGCGATCGGATGCAATTCCCGGCGACTTTTCTGAGAAAAAGATCGGAAAAACAAGACGTTACTCAACCTCACCCTGCAATTTTTTTAAGGTGGTTTGTCCCTGCATCGCCGGCAAGGAAAGGGTCGATTTCCGCCCCGCCAGAAGAATGCCACCGCAAATGGCGGTGAAGGGTGCCACCGTCACCAAACCGAAGCTGCCGACTACGGTTTTGAGAATCTCCGCTGAGATGAAGTTGATATTAAAAATCTGCACCGGTGGAATGCCTTTCGACAGCAACACCATAAGAAGCGACATATAGCCCGACATATAAGCCATCAGCAGGGTGGTGATCATGGTGCTGACCATGGCCCGTCCCACGCGCAAACCGGAAAGAGTCAGTTCACGCCGAGAAAGATCCGGCCGTTTGCAGACAACCTCCTGCATGGCGGCGGCGACGTCGATCGCCACATCGATCACCGCCCCCGAAGCCCCGAGGAATATGGCGGCAACAAAGAGCCGGCCGAGATCAAGATTTTCAAAGCCTGAATAGAGCAGAGTCTCGGAGAACGGCTGTACCGCCCCGTGCAGGTGAAACATCGGAAAAAACAGCGAAGCAAGAACCGCCGTCAAGGCTATGCCGAGCATTGCCCCGATCCAGGCGGTGACTGCGGTACGACTTACTCCGGCAACAAGATGCAGCGTGACGCCGGCAATGAGGGTTGAGATACCGAGGGCTATGAAAATCGGATCTCCGCCCCTGAGGATACCGGGCAGCAGCACCTTCCACATCATAACAATAGCGAAAACAAACGATAACAGCGCCTTGGCTCCGCTGATACCGGTAAAGGCAATGAGCAGCACAGCAAAGACCGCCAGGAGAGCAAGCTGTGTCGGCAGACGATAATGATCGTAGGCGGTGGCTGAAATAATCTCATCCCCGGAACTGGTCAACACCACCAAGACCCGATTGCCGACGGAGAACATCTTATCACTCTCCATCTTACCTATCAGGTCATTACCGGCGACGATCTCTCTTCCCTTATAAGGCCCATCGTCGAGGCGAACGGTCAATTGCTGGCTGCCGGCCTTGATAATACCGTAGCGCTGAATTTGCGAATCATCGACGGTCAGCACCGTACCAATATACCGTTCTTCTTCGCGGGAATACGGGCTATTGTAGAGATCAGGCATGATCAGACAGGCGACGATGATCAAGGTGATAACCCCGACAAAGGTCATGTCTTTTTTAGTATTGGTCAAATATGAATGCATAAACCTTGTGACACTCTTTAAAGTATTTCAGGGAACTTCGTTAAAAAGCCGACACCGGAATGAGAAGGATTATTCCCCTTCCATTCCGGTCCCATCCGGCAAAGCGGTAAATTGCCTTTGGCAAGTATTACATGGTCAACCCGGCAATTTTCAGCACCTTTTTATGGATATCCGTCTGATCGTAATAGCCGTTGAATATCTCCGCTCCAGCCCCGATGGCTGAGGTTTGTACTGGTACGCCGGTATGCGAATAGGAGGTCCAAGCAATACCTGATTTATTGTTGAGAATGGTCGTCAACTTGACTGAAAACGGCTCATAGCCGCCATACAACAAAAAGGTTTGATCATCCTTTGAACGTTCCTTTTTATCTATCATGCTCTGGGCAAAGGCATCACGGAGGGTTTGAAGTTCAAGTTCGGTCAAGGCCAGGCTGTATTTCAGCTTCTTGTCGGCATCCTTGCCAGCCTTTTTAACTTCCTCGGAAGCATCGGCTGCCTTGGCCGCGGCAACTG
>JFJP01018658.1_pt1 | contig 18969 bp, 15 predicted proteins | sample 431651 | NCBI WGS metagenome assembly JFJP01 (sample SAMN02602958, study PRJNA72255) | Microbial mat metagenome, whole genome shotgun sequencing project. | biome: fresh water; feature: sink hole; material: water; isolation source: purple microbial (photo- and chemosynthetic) mats found in...
CGCGCCCCGCTGTGCTTCGGCTTCTGCGTGAAGACCGGCCCCGGACACTTCCTGTTCAAGGCGCCGCCGCCCATCGAGGCGCCCCGCAGCGGCAACCGCCAGACCGATGTCAAAGCCGTGCTCGACCTGCTAACCCGCGAGCTGGAGTCCGCGATCCGTCAATACCCGGAACAGTACCTCTGGGCACATCGCCGCTGGCGCTGAGGACCAGGCTATTTCTCCTCGACCACGGCAGCACCGTCCTCGACCAATTCCTCGACCACGGCACCGTCCTCGACCATCTCGGCAGCCTGCGCTGCCGCCTTCATGCTTTTCGCCATGGCCGACAGGGCCTTGATATCCGTGGCCGGGACCAACAGGGCGGAGTTGACCTCGCTGCCCGTTATCCAATCGGCAAAGACGATGCCCTCGCCAGCCGGCAATCCCGCCACCGTCGCGGGAATCGGGGTACCCGCCATTTCCGAGGCCATCCGCGCACCCGAGCGCACGGCATCCAGCAAACCGAAACGGCCAATCGCAACCGGAGCCGACCCCGGCGAAAGCAGCGCGCGGATACGGGCGGACTCAGACAAGTCCGCGCCATCAGCCATCAGGCGGTCCGATGCCTGCTCGACCATGGATGTCGATCCGAGACCGAACGTGACCCCCTTTGGCGTCGCCGCATAATCGTAACCGCTGCCGAAAACCTGCATCATCTTGTTGACGGCGGCAAAGGCATTCTCGTCCATGTCCTGGGCTCCGGCACCCATCTGCTTGCGCAGCGCGGCTTCATCCAGCGAGAAACTCCAGCGATAGACCGGAAAATCCTTGTACATCCTCTTGCCGGCTTCGCCGATGCGAACCCCGGACTGAAGCGTCATGGTCTTCATGACAGGCAGGTTGGACAGGGCCACCATTTTTTCCAGATACGAGATGGCAGGCACGATCCCCATTGCACCCTGCATCTGGAAGGACTTGCCATCCGGCGTCATCCCGCCCGCCATCGCCATCGCCGTACCCAGCGACTCGATCGACTCGCGCATCGCGGCCGACAGCTCATCCATGTCAATCCCCGCCGCCTGCGGCGAGGCCTTGATCATCTTGATGTACAGCGAAACAACCTGCTGCCTTAACTGATCCGGCAGCGTGTACGACCCTGATGCCATGGCAAACAGAGTCCCGCCCTGCACGAATGAGAGATACGCGGGATCGACCGGCTGCATCGTCGCCAGGATGCCGGCGACGGTCGAGCCTCCGACCGGGACCAACTGCGAACGCATCAATAATCCTTCCGGCTGCACGGCGATGCCGATGTTCAGCGTGTTGATCTGCGCCAGCGTACGGATGTAGAGACCGAAGACCAGCTCCATCATATCCTGCGCCTGCGCGGCATCCGGCCCGCCAGCCGCCATCGCACTGACGCATTGCGCCTTCATGGCATTGAGCATCGGGGCCACGGCGGCGGGGGCCACGGCGACCCGGATCACGCCCGGAATCGCGGGCATCGGCGGCAATGCCGGCACAGCCCCGCCCGTGCAGGCATCCAGTTCTTCTGCCGTCTTGGCCACCAGCAGGCGCGCCCCGCGCACCTGGGCCACGCCGCCCTGGAATGTATAGCGACCCTCGACCGCAGGCGCCAGCGGCACGCCACTGGCCGCCGTCAGTGACTTCAGGAACATCTCCGCCGTTGTCGCGGGCGTCAGTTCAACCAGGACCGCCGGGCGGCCACCGCCGATATCGAATACATGCAGCGAGACCGGCTCCGACATGCTGACCTGGCCGCCACCGGGCACCATCATCGTCATCATCATCGGGAACATGCCCAGCTCAGGCGCCTCGAAAACCTGGGAGGCCTGCTGGATCTGCATCTGTAGCGCGGACGGGCTTTCCAGATACACCGAACAGATCCGCTCCACCGCCTGAACCGGAAACACCGACAGTGCCAGCGCCGAAATTAATCCAAAACCCGACCGACCAATACGAATCATCATCACATTCCTCCTGTTAATGCCCTATTCACACTTACATGCCCCTCCCGGCAAGCACAAACACTCACATACACTCACCCCAAAAGTCAAGCGGCCAAAACAATCTTGACAAGGTTACCTTCTTCCCGTAACTTTCCCCGCCATACGACCGACGGGAGCAACGTTAACAACGCGCCCGGGTCGCGAAGGGATGGTGATTTAAGCAGTGATTCAAATCAAATTGAAGAAGGGGGAAGCCGTCGAACGCGCCCTTCGTCGTCTGAAGAAGATCATGGACAAGGAGGGCATGATGAAGCAGTTGCGTGCCACCCGCTACTATGAGAAGCCCAGCGAGAAAAAACGGCGGAAGTCTGCACGCGCACGGTCGCGCATGATGTCCGGACGTTGAGTTAGATAAGCATTAACCGCAGGCTTCCCGAATCAGATCGGGAAGCCTGCGTTTTTTTACACCCGGCAGGTTCGATTCCCATGATTGTTCTCATTACCGGTATTGGTGGCTTCGTCGGGCACTTCCTGACGCGCGAGTTGCTTGCTGCCGGCCACCAGGTGGCCGGATACGATCTCACGGCGGGCAACACCCCGAAGGGCGTCAAGCAGATGGTGATCGGCAGCATCACGGACGGTGCCGCCGTCATCGGTGCGGTGGCGGCCATCGCTCCCGATGCCTGCATCCATCTGGCCGGCATCGCTTCCCCCCCGGCCGGACGCCTGCATCCCGAGATGATGCTCAGTACCAATATCCTCGGGACCGCCCATATCCTGGAGGCGCTGCGCGAGAAAGCCCCCGGTGCCCGTTTCCTGCTCGCCTCGACCGCCTATGTCTATGGCACCCCGCCTGCGGACACGCCGGTGGGCGAAAGCGCACCGCTGCGCCCCAACGGCATCTACGCCGTTTCCAAGGCGGCGGCCGACCTGATGACGCTGGCCTATGCACAGGATTACAGCATGCACGCCATGACCGCGCGCGCCGCCAACCACACCGGCCCCGGACAGAACACGGATTTTGTCGTGCCCGCATTCGCCAGGCAGATCGCGTCCCTCGCCGCTGGCGAGGAACATACGATCCGCGTCGGCAACCTGGACAGCGAGCGCTCCTTCATGGATGTCCGCGATGTGGTGCGCGCCTATCGACTGCTGATCGAATCCGGCAAGGCGGGCAAGGCCTACAACGTGGCCGCACCCGACCGCGTCCGGGTGGGCTGGATCCTGGAGACGCTCGCCGGGATCGCCGGCGTGACCCCGCGTATCGAGGTGGATCCCGCCAAATTCCGTCCCACCGACCGGACCCCTGTGCTGGATACGGCCTTGATCAACCGGGATACCGGCTGGCGGCAGCAGTTCGCCTTGAGCGAGACGCTGCGGGAGGTCCTGCATGCCGCCCGGACGTAGCCGCCGCCGCCTCTGGTTGCCGCTACTGCAGGTTGCACTGGCCGGCGGGTTGATCGCCGTTGTGTTCCTGAAGATGGAGAACCGCGCGGATGTGCTCGAGGCCCTGCGCGCAATCGCCCACCGCTGGCCGTTAGGTGCCGCCGCCACGCTATGCTTTTTCGGTTGTCTCACGGTTATCTCTCTGCGCTGGCAGCGCATCCTCGCCGCCACAGGCATGCGCCTTTCATTCGCCAGTGCGTTGCGCCTGTCGTTTACCGGCCAGTTCTTCAACGCCTTCCTCTTCGGTGCCCTGGGCGGCGATGCCGTGAAGGCGTTCAGTGTGGCAAGGCACTTCCCCCGCAGCCAGACGGCAGCGGCGGCAAGCGTCTATATCGACCGCATGATCGGTATGCTGGCGCTTTTCGTCCTCGCGCTGGCGGCCCTGCTCGCCCGGCTGGATTTCTTCCTGCGCTATCGCGAGACGCGGGTGGTGGCCTATGCGCTGGCGGCGTGCGTGGCCCTGCTCGTCCTGGTCCTCGTGATGGTTTTCCGGCGCAACCTGTTTGAAAAGTCTGCCTGGTTCCGCGACCTGGAAACCACCACACGCCTGGGAGGTATGCTCAGCCAGCTCTATCGCGCATTCCACACCTGCATGACCCATCGCGGGCTGCTGGCGGAAACCCTGCTTCTCTCGATGGTCAACCACTTATTCCTGATCCTCGCCGCCTTCCTGCTCGGGGCCGGCCTGCAGATCCGCACCATCCCCGAGTCGGCCCCGCCACGACCACCCGCCATCCAGGCCGTAACGGAGTTCGGGACCTACCTGACCCTGTTCCCAGTCATCAATGGAATATCCTCCCTGCCGCTTACCCCAGGCGGGCTGGGGACCCGCGACGCGGCCGCGCAGATGCTCATGGGGGTTCCCGAGTTCAACGTGCCGCGCTCACGTGCTGTCACCCTCTCGCTGCTGCTCTATGCCATCACCTTTTTCTGGAGCCTGGTCGGCGGCATCGTCTGCGCCACTGGAGGACGGCAACCTGCGGAAGGCCATGCTGAAGACCGGCAAGGAACCTGAATCCAGCGGTCCCCGAACGTAATCTGGCGACGCGGTTCCGCGCGAGACCACGATTTCTGCTCTTTTCAGCTCTTTTCAGCTTGCTTTCGATCCAGCGACGGTATAATCTCCCTGTCTTTCAGTTTTAGCAAGGGATTAGCACCATGAAAAAAGACATTCATCCGAAATACGACATGACCACGATCACCTGCGCCTGCGGCAACGTCAAGGAAGTGTGTTCAACCGCCAAGGACATGCATGTGAACGTATGCTCGAGCTGTCATCCGTTCTATACGGGTACATCGGCACTGCTGGACACCGAAGGTCGCGTCGAGCAGTTCAATCGCCGCTACGGCCGCAAGACAGCCTAGCGTTGCAGGGACAGGGTCAGGGCGGCAACAGGCCGTATCCTGGCCCTTTTTGTGCCCGCGAATGACGATGCAGGGAATACCATGATCGAGCCCGCCTTAATCGACAGAGTCCTTTTCCGGGTACCGCAGATTGAAGCGATGCTTTCCGATCCGGCCACGGCAGCCGACCAGAACCGGTTCCGCAAGCTGATCAAGGAGCATTCGCACCTGAAGCGTGTCGCCGCCAAGGCGGAACACTACCGCACGCTGCTACGGCGCATCGAGGAGAACACCGCGATGCTCGCCGAGAGCGATGACCCGGAACTGGCGGAACTGGCGCAGGCGGAACTGGACGAAAGCGAGGCTGCATTGCCGGAGGCCGAGAAGGCCCTGCACATGAACCTGCTCCCGCCGGACCCGGACGACGCCCGCAACGCGATCATGGAAATCCGCGCCGGTACCGGCGGGGATGAAGCGGCCATCTTTGCCGGCGACCTCTACCGGATGTACACGCGCTATGCCGAGGGGCAGGGCTGGAAGACCGACATCGTGGAGGCGAATCCCAGCGATCTGGGCGGCTTCAAGGAAATCATTTTCACGGTCACGGGCGACGGTGTCTACGGGATCATGCGCTACGAATGCGGCACGCACCGTGTGCAGCGGGTACCGCAGACCGAGACGCAAGGCCGTATCCACACGTCGGCCGCCACAGTCGCGGTGTTCCCCGAAGTCGAGGAGGAAGACGACTTCGACATACCGCCCGAGGATATCCGCGTCGACATATTCCGTTCCTCCGGTCCCGGCGGCCAGAGCGTCAATACGACCGACTCCGCCGTGCGGCTGACGCATATCCCGACCGGCGTGATCGTCCAGTGCCAGGATGAGAAATCGCAACACCGCAACCGCGAGAAGGCGCTGATGGTGCTGAAGGCGCGGCTGCTGGATCACAAGCTGCGCGAGGAAGCCGAAAAACAAGGGGCGGCACGACGCCTGCAGATCGGCAGCGGCGACCGCAGCGAGCGCATCCGAACCTACAATTTTCCCCAGAACCGCCTGACCGACCACCGGATCAACCTGACGATCTACAGCCTCGACCGCATTGTCGAGGGACTTCTGGACGATGTTGTCGGCCCGCTGCGCGAGCACGCGGTGGAAGCGCGCATGAAAGCCGAACTGGGCGGCTGATCAGTCGCAAAGTGGCGGGAGAATCCTGCTCCCGTATGTTACCGGACGAGTTGGAAGCTCCCACCGCTATCAATGCTGCTGCCAGGCCGGTTTGTTGTCGTACACCCAGCGGTAGTAATCAGCCTTGGACAGCCTTGCCGCGGAGGCGTCGTCAAGGATCACATGTGCGCGCGGATGGAATTGCAGGACCGATGCCGGCATCATGGCACAGACCGGCCCTTCGACCGACCGGGCGACCGCGTCGGCCTTGTTCGCACCGAACGCCAGCATGACCACCTGCCGGCTCTCCATGATCGTGCCGATTCCCATGGTGATGACATGATGGGGCTGCCCGGACGGATCCGCGAAATGCCGGGCATTGTCCGAAAGCGTCTGCTGCGTGAGTGTCTTGATGCGGGTACGTGACGCCAGCGAGGAACTCGGCTCGTTGAACCCCACGTGTCCGTCGGTCCCGATCCCCAGCACCTGCAGGTCGATGCCGCCAGCCGCGCGGATCGACTGCTCATAGTCCGCGCAGAACGCCGGCACATCCGCCGTCATGCCGTCGGGAACATGGATACGGTCAGTAGCCATGTTGATGTGATTGAAAAGGTTCTCGAACATGAACCGGTGGTAGGATTGCGGATGATCCGTCGCCAGCCCGATATACTCATCGAGGTTGAATGAGGTGACCCCGCTGAAATCGAGTCCTTCCTCCCTGTGCATCCGCACAAGCTCGCGATAGAGCCCCAGCGGGGTGCTGCCGGTGGCCAGCCCCAGGACCGCGTCCGGCTTGCGCCGGATCAGGCCGGCAATCATGCGGGCGGCGACCTTGTCGCCTTCCTTCGAATCGGATTGAATAATGATTTCCATTTTTCCCTCGTTTCACATCACTGCCGCCCATCGGCCTTGCGCCGAAGGCGTGTAAAGTTGAGGAGGGCTCATCCTCCACCTCAACTCAACTTACTTCACCACCGGGGCAGGCCCGGTTGGATCGCCCGTACGCTCACATTAACAGAACCGTTTCAATCGGCAAGCGACATCCTCCTTGAATTGCGCAATCAACCCCGTGATAAATGCCTCGATGTCCGGCGCATCATCCTGCACCAGTGGCGTCAGATCAAGCGCATACCAGGCCTGTTCCATCGCATCCGTGGCGTGCGAGTCAAGGAACACGGCATTGGCGCGGCGCCGCCCCATCACCGCGAGGTCATAGCGTTTGCCGCCGGCAATCTGGGAATCGAAAACCCCGTTCAGGGCGAACGCCAGGTTCTCGCGGCCGCCGACATCCATAACGACTTTCTCCGCATCCGGCAGCCAGTCCAGATCGCGCCACACCTCGCAACCCAGCACGCGGGAGGGCCGCTCGGCAGCCGGAAGGCTACGGATCGCTCGCAGCAGCGCGGCCATGACGGCGACGTGCGTATCGTGCTTGTCCGCGGGATTGTGCGTATAAACAATCCCAGGACGCGTTGCCGCCAGGATCGCCCGCAGATCAGCCTCGACCGCTGCCGCCGGGGGCATCTTCACCACCGAGCTCGGATAATCAAGCTGCGCCATGAAGCTGTACTGCCCGATCACAGCGGCCGTATCCTGCTCGCGCCGCCGGACCTGGCGCATCTGCTCATCCGTGAAGGTGGAATAAGCTCCATCGCGGGCACTGCCGCCGCCGTCGGTCACCGTGACTCCGCCGAACCAGCGTTCCTGCCGCTGGAAGCAGGCCAGGATTCCATGCAGGGCCATGAACTCCAGATCGTCCTGGTGAGCCCCCACCCCGAGATGCGTGGTGCGCGACAAGGCTGACTCCAACGGTTGCCCGTCCGGCACGAAGATCCCCGCCGTCTGCTGGTTCAGGTTCATGGTTCTACGCTCCTTCTTTCCCTCTGTAGCCCACTCGCGCCGCGAGTGCGGCTTCCGCGTTGTAAGCGAACGGTCAGTCACCGCATGCACGGTCATTTACCTAGCGCACGCACATCCCCGCAGCCACAGTCGCGGCGCGACTGGGCTACCACTCTCCACCGTCCACGCCCCACCGTCATCAGTCTTCTCCAATCGCCGGCAAGCTTGCCGCGGCGACTGCCTGACCGTGCCGTTTCATCTTTTCATCGGGCATCGTGATCGAGAACCGTTCCGCCAGCGACGGGAACTCCGCCTCGAGCACCCGGTCCGCGTTGCGAATGATCAAATCGCCGGCCTCGCCGGAGGTCACGCGTCCGAGAATCAGCACATGCCGCAATTCGTAGAACTCGGCGTAATGAGCCAGCGCATACCCGAAACAGGTCCCGATCGTCTCGAACACCTGCCGTGCCGCCACGTCACCGTTCGCCAGCCGCGCCTGCACCTTTTCCAGTCGCTCCGCCAACGGCATCGCCGACGGGAACTCTATTCCGGCTACCGCCGCCAGCCGCGCCACACCCTGCTGCGAGAAGAACTGCACGCCGCAGCCGCCGTCGCCGGACCACTCATCGACCGGCGCCCCGGCACGATAATCAACCGGCGCGAACGCCAGCTCGTTGAGCCAACTGGTGATGCGCCCCTGCATATCGCAATAGCCAGCGGCCAGGCTCGTTCCCATGGAGATGCCCAGCAGCGCCCCGTCGCGCAGCGACATCGCCCCAGCCAGCGCCGTCACCTCGCCATCGTTGACCACATCGAACGGCACGTTGCCCCATTCCGCCCGCAGCTCGTGGAAAAGCCGTCGCACCGAGCGCTCGAAATCCGCAGGCGACACCCCGCGGAACAGCGACGCCACCCGCACCTCGTTGTTGACATACACCCCAGCCGCACTGCCACCGATGGCATCCACGCGCGGCAGATGCGCGGCCGCCCGCTTCAGGCTGTCCTGGATGCCCTCGCGATGATAACGGGGATCCGCCTCGAAATAGGGATTCCAAGGGATCTCCTCGGAAAACATCACCTTGCCGTCAATCAACGCCGCGCACTTACGATCACTGCCACCCAGATCGAAACCGATACGGCAGCCATCCAGATGCCCGCCCAGCTCGACGGCAGGGGCCTGTTCAGGCGGTAGATCCTCACGATTGGCGTATTCGATCGACAGCGGTTCCGGAAAGATCTTTCCACCGAAGATGTCGGCATCGAACCCGCGAGCCCCATCCGGGCGATAGACGGAGGCGAGCCAGTCGGCAATCGCCCGGTTGCTGACCAGAATGAGTGAGGCCCCCTTCTGCCAGAGCAGGAATTTGAGCAATCGCTCGGTGTAGACACGGGTAATGCCTTGGAACGGATCACGAGGCGGCAGCACGGTCGTCTGGTGGCGGTAGCAGACACCGTCCGGACGCACCAACGCCATGTCCAGCGGTTCCGGATCAGGCGTTTGCGCCACCCGTTGACGGTAGGCCCGGTTCCAAAGCGCCGCCGGTACAAATCCCGGATCCAACACCGGCTTTATCGCCACATCCACCTGCATCGCTTACTCCTGCCTGGCCGTTGCTTGGGTGACTGAGTTAAAAGACTTCAAAAAGCAACCAAATCTTGCGGTATAGACAACCCAGAATACGTCTCCGACCATACGCATTATTGATTGCAAAAACAATCAGAAATCCAGTTTCCCGAAAAAAGGTTACCAGAACCTTCAACCCCAGGAATCAGCAACTTCTCGCTCGTCCTGCTGCCGCCGTTTACAGCGATTCCCCTAGCCCGCCCACCTACAACACAATCCACCCCCGCCCCCCATTTTCGCACGGTCGCTCAACCCCGCAATGCTCGCAGCTTTCGCCTTTGTTATTAGCTACACGTATCGTTAGAGCGGCTCGCCGTTGACCGTTTCCAAGGTCGGGATTTGCCGCAGGATCTGGCGGACAGCGCCGCGGTTGTCGTCCACGGTTATGGAACGCAATGGCAGGCGTATCAACGGTGTCCAATCGCTGATTTCGGTGCCCCTTACTTCCAGATACTCAATCCGGGAACCGATCAACGAAGACAAATCGCGAATGTCCGTGTTGTTGATCTGCAGCCGGACGAGGGGCAAATTGGCCAGCGCGGAAATGTCACGGATCCTTGTGCGTGAAAGATCCAGCACGTGGATGGGCATATTGGCAAGGACGGAAACATCCACGACGCGACTGCCACTGACATTGAGCTCTGTGAGGTTCATTCCGGCAATGGGGGACAGGTCGCTTACCGTGCAGTTGGCTATCGAGAGCTTGACGAGCGGGAGCCCCTTCAGGGCGCTGATGTTGGTGACTTTCGTATTGGACATCGAAAGGTTTTCCAGGGGCATGTCGCGGAGCATGGAAACGTCCTTGAATTGTGTATTGTCGAGTCGCAGGGAGCGCAAGGGGAGGTTTCGCAGGGTCGAGAAGTCAAAAATGCGCGTCCCGCCCAAGTCCAGTCGTTCCAGCGGCATGGCGGCGAGAGCACCCAGATTCAGGATTTGCGTGGCGCTGATATCGAGCTGCCGCAAGGGCAGGCGGGCCAGTGCGTTGATATCGGTAATGGTCGAGGCACTGATATCCAGGGAGCGAAGAGGCAGCGCGGCTAGGGGCGTCAAGTCGCGGACATTGGTGTCGCGAAGCTCCAGCGTTTCGAGGAAGGGGAGTTCGCGCAGGGCTTTGATGTCGGCAACGGGGCAACTGCGGATGGATAGCTGGCGCAGGGCGAGCCCCTTGAGCGGCGCGAGATCTTGCACGCGGGTCCGCCCTAGAAACAGCGATTCCAGGCCGGCCGCGCCCTTCAGGGGGGAGAGGTCCGCGAGCTTGCACTTCGGCCCATCCGTCCCCCGATCATACTGGCTCATGGCACTACAGGTAAGGGTGCGCGTATCCACCGCGGCCAAGGGGCTGATATCCTCGAGTCCTTCGGAAATGATCGAGATGCCTTGGACAAGCCCCTCCTCATCGGCAAGAATCTCGATCTGGCTGATACCGAGCTGTGGATTGCGTTGCAACAGACGGTCCTGAATGAGGCGGGGGTCGGCAGGGTTTGCATTCACCACCGGACGGGGGGGCATCTCCGGCATAGGCTGCACGGGTGCCGGAGCCTTGTGTTGGGCCTCCTGCTCCAAGGAAGCCGCTTCCGCCACTTCGGCGGCGTTCGAGACTTCCGCCTGGTCAACCACAGCCACCAGACGTGCGACCAGCAGCGGAGAGGTCTTGCTGAAGAAGCGCCGCGCGTGCTCGTAAGCCTTGGCCTCCAAGGCCATGAGCCCTTTCTTCAAGGCCACTTGCGGATCATCATCCGCTCCCAAGCGGGCGAGAATCTCCTTGTTGGCGAGATCCTTGAATTCAAACGAGATTTCAACTGTCACCAGCCTTGAGCCGACTCCCGTGGCTTGCGCGCCGAATACTGCCCCATCCCGGACGCGACGAATCGTCAGTCGCTTGCTACCGCTATTCAAACTGACATCGATTTCCTTGCCGATGGAAGGGGAGAAAGAGTCCATGACGCGGCGATTGAGTTGTGCGGCGCCATTGAGAAGCTGCACCAAGGCCTGGATCTCCTCCTTCTTCGGGTTCAACCGCGTGTCGTCTTCTGCCATTGTGGCAGTTGCGACAGTCTCGGCGATCCCCTTGGACGTCAGCGTCTTGACAATTTCATCGAGCAGCGCCTCGTAGTACTCCTGCGCCTGCCGGGCCTGCTGCTGAAGCCGTTCCTGGACCTGCCTTTGGCGCTGGCGCAGATCGGCGGCGATCTGCTGCCGCTCTGCCGCCGTCTCCCGCGCCAACTCGCCTGCATAGGTTTCATAATGCTGCGCGGCCTGCTCGAATTGTTCAGCTTCGATCAAGGGTGCCGCCACGTCCCGGAGTTGGTTGAGCAACTCGACGCAGCGGGTGCGCCGCAAGGTTTCAAATAGTGCGATTTGCTCTTGCGCCTGGCGGGCGGCCTGGCTCTTCGGGGCGATCTCCACCACCCGGCGGAACAGATCAATGTTCTGATCGAAATCCAGAGGCATGCGCCGGGCCTGTTGCTCAGCCCTGGCGAAGGCCTCCTTGGCCACCACATCCTCGGCTGGCGGGGCGGCTGGTTTCACGGCTTCGGCACGGGGTTGGCTGCTGGGTTGCTGCAACGGTTTGGCGGGCGAATGGCTATGGGATGAGAGCTGGAAGGCAAGAAACGCTGCAATGGCCAGCCCTCCAGCCCCCAGAGCCAGCCATAGACCGAGAGGCAGGCCAGGGCGTTGCGCGGGGTGAGAGGAAGTCGGAAGTGGCGCAATCGGCTCGGATAACGCCTCGCGGGCGACCGTGCTCGCCCCTGGCGGCGGCAGCGGCGGCAGGATCGGACGCCCGCGACGCACCAGCGCCAGATCGGCGCGGACAGCGCTCCAGTCCGCCTGGCGATGGCTCTTGTCCTTCGAGAGCATCTTCTCGATCAGCCTGCTCATGTGGCGCGTGACCTTCGGGTTCAGCGTCGCCGGATCTGCCACGGTCCCGCTCAATTGCAGCTCCAGAACCCGGTCTTCGGTTTCCCCTTCGAAGAGCAGTTTCCCCGTCACGAGATGGTAGAGCATGGCACCTAGCGAGTAGATGTCGGCGCGGCAATCCAGGTCGGGAGCATCCATGGCCTGTTCCGGCGAGACATAGGCTGGCGTGCCCATGATCTCCCCGGACGACTCACCGCATTCTTTCCCGCGGAAGGACCGGGAGAGCCCCAGATCGGCTAGTTTAAGGGTGCCATCTGCATCAATCATCACATTATCAGGCTTGATGTCGCAGTGGATCATGCCTGCCGACCGCCAGGCATAATCGAGGGCGTCAGCCAGTGCCTCGGCAACCTGTAGCGCGTTCGCCTCCGTGAGCACCCCTTTGCGCCGGACCCACGCGCCGACGGTTTCGCCAGACACGTACTCCATGATGAAGTAGTAAACGCCGTCGAGGACGTTGGCGTCATAGACTTGTATGATACCCGGGTGTTTGAGCTTCGCGGCTTGCTGCGCCTCCGCCTGGAAACGCTGCACGTCCGACGCATCATTCGTCATGCGCGAAGAAAGCACTTTGATGGCGACAACCCGATCCAGAGAGATCTGGTGTGCCTTCCAAACTGTTGCCATCCCGCCTTCACCGAGTTTCTCGAGGAACTCAAATCCTGGAATGTTCAATGGCGGCATGTTAATCAACCCTCAAGTTCCAACTCAAAAAAACATCGAAGCGGGGCACTCGAAATTCGAACATCTCAGGAAACGTCCTCCCGTCATGCAATGCTTGAAAACAAGGAAGCTACAGCAATTGATTGCTTTCGTCAATCACGCGGTCATCAAGCGGTTATGATTTCAGATCGCGCGATTCTTCCAGTGGCCGCGCTGGAAGCAGATAGAGACAAGCAGTCCGTGGATGGTGACGGCGATCGCGATAGCCCACCAGATGCCATGGGTGGAAGGCTCGATCACGCGGCTGAGGACGATCGCCAGCGGCACCTGGATACCCCAGAGGGCGACAAGGGTCAGGATCATGGGCGTGAGGGTATCTCCAGCCCCCTGCAGGGCGCGCCCAAGCACAATCGAGGGGGCCACGAACACGTAGAATCCGCAGGTGATCCGCAGGAAGTCGGTCCCGATGGTGATGACATTCGGATCGACCGTGAAAATACCCATCAGCGCGGGCGCGAAGAGCGCCAACGCCCCGCCGAAGAGTACCATTAGCGCAACATCCATCCACGCGGCGATCCACGCGCCGCGCGCCGCGCGGTCGGGGCGTCCCGCTCCGAGGTTCTGGCCCACCAGGGTGGCCGCCGCGTTCCCGAGCGCGAAGGCGGGCATGAGAATCAGCTGCTGCAGGCGGTTGCCGGCACCGAAGGCGGCAATCGCATCGGTCCCTGCCGTGGCGGCGATCCGCATCAGCACCAGCACCATCAGGCTGCGTGCCAGCATCTGGCCGGTACCCGGTAGACCGATCCGCAGGATGCTCAGGGCGATGGCTGGCCGCGGCAGCATGTGCCGCGGATGCAGCCGGATACCGCCGATCCCGCGGCGCAGCAGCACCAGTGCACCGCCGGCAGCCAGGGCCTGGGACATCACCGTGGCGAGGGCCGCCCCCCGGACACCCAGGGCAGGTGCCCCGCAGAGGCCGAAGATCAGGATCGGGTCAAGCACCAGGTTGATCACATTGGCGGCGATCATCAGGACCATCGGGATTACCGTGTTACCCGCGGCCTGGAAGATCGAATGCCCGCCGACGAAGAGGACAAAGACGGTAAAGCTGCCAAGGAAAAGGATCCCGAGATACTCCGCGGCCAGGGCGGCAACCTCAGGCGTGGCACCGAGCAGGAGTGGGAACTTACCGGCAAAAAGCCAGCCGGCAAAGCCCGCGATCAGCCCCAGTCCCATGGCCACGCTCAGCGACTGGCCTGCCGCGTAGGAGGTACCGACCGTATCACCCTCGCCGATGCGGCGCGACACGATCGCCACCGTGCCGACCGCCATCCCCATGACCAGCGGGAAGAGCATCATAAGGACCGTACCACCAATCGCCAGTGCCGCCACCGCATCCGCCCCTAGCCGCCCGATCCAGTACAGGTCGATCAGGCTCTGTGCATTCTGCAGCAGCGAGCTGACCAGCATCGGGATCGCCAGCCGCAGGATGCCGCGCGGGAGGCTCCCTTCTGTCATGTGATTATGTTTTCCGTTCGCCATTTCCACAGACCATAGCAGAATCAACCCTGCTGGCGAACCCGAAATTGAGCGGGGTTCGCCATAATCGTCTCATAAAACCTTGTACCTGAAAAGCCTTGTAGCCGGGGTCGGTGACCCCGGCGCCCATGAGAAGGCGCATGGCGAAGCCTCTCTCCCGTTTGCTAATCCATGCACGACCGGGGTCACCGACCCCAGCTACAAGCTTGCTTGTCGGTGCCTATTTTCCAGCCCCAATGAAAAAGACTTCTCACGCGGGCTGAAATGCGGCATACTGCCCCGACCATGTCAAAAGAGCAGGATTCATTTAGTTTCTGGTATGCCGTCAATAACACGGATGTCAAGGTGATGCCCTCGCGCCACCTGGAGACCTTCGGCAATACGATTGTGAACTACCATCTGATCAGCGAACTGATGGATGATACCGGCAAGATCCGCATCCGCGAGGGCAAGCTCGAGGCCGGCCGCCCGCAGATCATCACCCCCGATGCCTTCGCCCAGACCGACATGGAGGGGTTCGGCAACGAGGCTCGCCAGTATGTCGAATGGTTGCGCCAGCACGAGCAGGACATCCGCGTCCTGCAGTACGGCTACCGCCTCAAGCAGGAGTCCTACCGCGAGAATCTCGTCACCGACGCGCTGGAACCCGTTGTCGAACGGGTTAAAAATGCTGTTGCCGCCGCCAATGACCCGATGAGCGCGGTGGTCGTCGGCGTGGATGACCCCTGGGATGTCTGCCTGGTGCGGCTGTTCTGGGAAGTGATCCAGTCTTCCGCGCTGTTCAACATCCGCGAGATGCAGAACCGCAAGCTCTTCGAGCAGGAGCGCGGCGTCCCGCGCGGCGTGCGCAACGACATCGACGCCGCCTTCAAGGCTGCCAACCGCGACCCCTCGCTGATCAAGGCGCTCGGGGCGCGGCTCAACACCATGGGGCTTTTCCACGAATACGAGGACCGTTTCTTCGCCCTCGTCAAGGCACACGCCAAGGATTGAACCCTTCCTTCCCCCCCCTCAGGAGTCAGCATCATGGCAACACGCATACTAGCGGTCGCGAACCAGAAAGGCGGTGTCGGCAAGACCACGACCGTCATCAACCTGGCCGCCTGCCTCGGCGAGCTGGGAAAACGGGTCCTGGTGATCGACCTTGACCCGCAGGCCAACTCCACCAGCGGGCTCGGCCTGCCCCGCCAGACCGGCACCAGCCTCTACCGCGTGCTGCTGCGCGAGCGCTCCGTCCACGGGCTCGTCCAGAAGACCGTCGCCGAGAACGTCGACATCATACCCTCGGAACTGGACCTGGCAGGTGCCGAGATCGATGTCGCCCGCATGGACGGCTACCTGCACGGGCTGAACATGGCCATCGCGCCGCTCGTGCGCGGCGGCGGCTACGATTTCATCATCATCGACTGCCCGCCCTCGCTCGGGGTGCTGACCATGAACGCCCTGACGGCGGCCAACAGCCTGCTGCTGCCGATCCAGTGCGAATACTACGCGCTGGAGGGATTGAGCGTGATCGCCCATATCATCAAGCAGCTCCGCGAGGGCCGCGCGAACCCGACGATCGACATCCAGGGGATCGTGATGACGATGTACGATGCACGAACACGCCTCTCGCCCGATGTCGTGGCTGAGGTCAAGAGCCATTTCGGCGAAAAGGTCTACAAGACGGTCATCCCGCGCAACATCCGTCTCAGCGAGGCCCCCAGCTTCGGACGCCCGGTCAGCCAGTACGACCCGCACTGCACCGGCGCGATCGCCTACCGCGAACTGGCCAAAGAGGTCATCGCCCGCGAGCTGGCGGAACACCCGGCGGCGGGGGCTATTCCGTAAACGAGGGGCTTACAACGCTGCGGACGGGGTGGGTATCGCAGAGCAAGAGGTCTTCCCTATGGCTTCTGGCAGTGCGGACAGAGGTGGGTGCTGCGCTGGGCGACCACTATCCGTTCGAGGGTTTCCTTACAGCGGGGGCAGGCTTCGCCGTGGCGACGGAAGACGTTCAGCGCGTCCTGGTTGCGACCGCGCCGCCCGGCCACGCTGTAGAAATTCGTCATGCCGCTGCCGAGAGTCGTGCCCATCCCGTCCACGCCGCGCTGCAGCACCCGGCGTATGGCCGTGTGCAGCCGCCGGCACTCGGCCGCCGTGAGCGAGCCCGACAGGCGGCAGGGATGCAGCCGAGCCTCCCAGAGCGCCTCGTCGACATAGATATTGCCCAGCCCGGCCAATACGTGCTGGTCCAGCAGCAAGGGTTTAAGCATGCGATTATGCGCCTGCAGGGCCAATCGCAGGACGGCCACCGTAAAATCATCCGATAGCGGTTCCGGTCCCAGCCGCCCAAGCACCGCGTCAGGATCACCCGTCAGCGTCCAACGCCCGAACTTGCGGGTGTCGCGGAAGCGGATCTCGCGGCCATCGTCGAGGATCAGGGAGGCGCGCTCAGCAGCCTCGCGCGGCTCGGCGGCGGATTTGACACTCAGGCTGCCGGTCATGCGCAGGTGAATCAGCAACCAGCAGGACGGTTCCAGCCGCATCACGATATACTTGGCACGCCGCTCGATCGCCTCGATCCGATGGTCGCGTACACCAGCAGCAAAGGCATCCACCGCGAGCCCGGACAACGTCCGCTCCCAGGACACGCGCACACCGCGGATGCGGTGCCCGCACACGTCTGCTTCAAGCAATCCCCTGACCACGGTTTCCACTTCCGGCAGTTCCGGCATTTCCCCCTCCATTAAATCAGACTGCAGGCACGCCTTAAACCTTCCCGCTTAAACAAAAACCCTTCTTAAACGCCCCGCTTCCAATCGATCCTCATTGTAGCCCACTCGCGCCGCGAGTGCGGCTTGCAGCGTTGTAAGCAAACGGTTGATTGCCGCAAGTACGGTGATTTGCGTAACCGAACACGCTTCCCGCTGCCTCAGTCGCGGCGCGACCGGGCTACATGAAACGCCAGTATCCACATTCTCCAGAAACGTCATCATCCTGTTTTTGCCAACCCAGTGGACGGGCGACTTGCCAATCGCGAGATCAGCTATCGTTCACGTCTGCTTATACGAAAACAGCGTGCCGCGGTTAAGCAGCATCTGTGGGTCGAACACGCGTTTGACGGCGCGCATCTGCTCGATGGCCGCCGGTCCGTACATGATCTCCAGCATCGCCGTCTTGAGCTTGCCGATGCCGTGCTCGGCCGAGACGGTCCCGCCCATCGCAACCACGCGGCGAGCCCATTCAAGATAAAGCGCCTTGCCGTGCTGGTATTCATCCGGCGTCCGCGGCAGGATGTTCACGTGCAAGTGGTTGTTGCCGATATGACCGAAGATCACATATTCCAGCCCCGCCGCGCGCAGATCGTCATGATACATCCGCATCACCGTGCACAGGCAGGCATCCGGTACCGCCAGATCGGTCCCCAGCTTGGTCAGCCGCCGATCCGCAGGTTCACCGCCTCGGGCACCGCATGGCGCACGCCCTTGAACGTCTCGATCTCGCGCCAACTGGTAGCCAGCCAGGTGTCATAGGCATTCCCGCCACCATCGGCCAGGGCCTCGCAGACGCCCGCCAGGGCCTGTTCCACCGCTGCTTCGGTGTCGCCGTGCAACTCGACATAGACCGCAGTATGCCAATGTGGCTTTATCTCCGGCAGGGCGGCAAATGCCGGATTGCCGGCCCGCTGTTCGCGTAGCAGATCCAGCGCCTCCGCACTGAAGAACTCGATCGCGGCCACATGCCCATGCCGGTCATCGCGCACCCGCTCCACCAGCGCCAGAGCCGCCGACTCGGATGGCAGGAAGGCCGTCATCCCCCAGGCGACGGCTGGCAGCGGGGTCAGTGCCAGCTCGAGTTCGGAAAAGACACCCAGCACGCCCTCGGAACCAATGAACAAATCGATCAGGTCCATATCATCGGCAGCGTAGATGCCAGCCGCGTTCTTGACTGCGGGCATATGGTAATCCGAGCCGCGTTCTTGACTGCGGGCATATGGTAATCCGGCAGCCGACCGCTGAACACGCGGCCGGCTTCCGGCTCCAGCGCAGCCTCGTTCGTACGCTCTGTGGCTTCGCAGCCGCAAACAACGGGCGGGGGGGATTCGCCTACCAGCCGCGCTCGCGGCGCGAGCGGGCTACCTGTAGCCCACTTGCGCCGCAAGTGGGCTTCCGTGCGCATGTTCTCGGAAGTTAGGCGGAATTCGCGCCCGTTTGCGTAATGCTGCCCGCGATGGAGCGCCAGCACCTCGCCTCCCGGCAGCACCACGCGCAGGGCGGACACATGCGGGCGCGCGGGGCCATAGCGGAAGGTGCGGGCACCGGAACCATTATTGGCCACCACACCGGCCAGGCAAGCCCCTGCCTCGGTCAGATCCGGCGGGAAGACGTGCGGGCGGCCCTGACGATAGCGCGCCAGCGCATCAAGCGACTCCACGTTCCATCCCGCCGTATCGAAGTCGCCGCCGTGAACAAGGGCCTCGTGCAGCGCCTTGAGCGTGAA
>JFJP01030193.1_pt1 | contig 18965 bp, 16 predicted proteins | sample 431651 | NCBI WGS metagenome assembly JFJP01 (sample SAMN02602958, study PRJNA72255) | Microbial mat metagenome, whole genome shotgun sequencing project. | biome: fresh water; feature: sink hole; material: water; isolation source: purple microbial (photo- and chemosynthetic) mats found in...
GGGTATGGTCACTCTGGGCGTTGGGGGTCGGCGCGGTGATTTCCGGCCATTTCTCTGGCTGGAATCTGGGTTTGGCCAGTGGCGGGTTTGGCGGACTGCTGATCGCCACCCTCCTGATAGGAGCCATGTACGTCGCTTTGAGCTTCAGCCTGGCGGAAATGTCCCCAGCGCTACCCCACACCGGCGGCGCTTACTCCTTCGCCCGCTCCGCTATGGGGCCGTGGGGCGGGTTTGTCACTGGACTGGCTGAAAACATTGAGTATGTGCTGACCCCGGCGGTGATTGTGTTCTTCATCGGTTCCTATGTGCAGGGCATCTTCGGTACGCCGCCGGAATGGCAACCGCTCTGGTGGGCCTTGGGTTATCTGCTGTTCGTCAGCCTCAATCTGATCGGCGTAGAACTCTCCTTCCGGATTTCCCTGGTGGTGACCTTGATGGCGCTGACGGTGCTGGTGGTGTTCTGGGTCAGCGCCATTCCGCATTTTGACTTCTCCCGCTGGGCGCTCAATATCGGGGTAGGCTCAGACGGTGCGCCGATGGAATTACCGGAAGGTGGCGGTAGCTTCCTACCGTTCGGCTGGATGGGCGTACTGACGGCGATGCCTTTCGCGGTCTGGCTGTTCCTAGCGATTGAGCAATTGCCGCTGGCGGCGGAAGAATCGCATGATCCGGTGCGCGACATGCCCAAGGGCTTGCTGTTCGGTATTGCAACCCTCGTGTTTTCCGCGTTTATGGTGCTGTTTCTGAATTCGGGCATTGCCGTCACCAATGGCAGTGCCAGCGGCGCATTTTACCTGGGTGGTTCCGGCGAACCGCTGCTGGATGGCTTCCGGGTGACGTTCGGCGATTATGCCAGCGTGTTAGCGCTATTGGCGGTGATCGGCCTGATCGCCAGTTTCCACACCATCATTTTCGCCTTTGGCCGCCAGATTTACTCCCTGTCACGGGCCGGCTACTTCCCCCGGTTTCTGTCCGTCACGCACGGCGCTCGCCAAACGCCGCATATCGCATTGTTCACCGGGGCCGTTATGGGATTCGCGGTCATGATGGTGATCTGGACGGTGGCCGGTCAGGAAGCGGGTGCGGCCCTGATCGGCGGCACCCTGCTGAACATGGCGGTGTTTGGCGCGATGATTTCCTACGGCTTCCAAGCGATTTCCTTCATCCTGCTGCGCCGGCGTATGCCCCATATCCCACGGCCTTTCGTCAGTCCCTTGGGCGAGACCGGAGCCTGGCTGGTGCTGATCATCGCCACCGTGACTTTGGCGATGCAGTTGGCTGATCCGGTCTACCGGGTGGGCGTCATGGGTGCTGCTGCCTGGTATGGAGCGGGCATTCTCTACTTTGCCTTGATCGGTCGCCATCGCTTGGTGCTGTCACCGGAAGAGGAATTCGCGCTGAAAAAAGGACACGCTGCGGAGGATGTCGGCCTGTTGCGGCCCGCCATCGCCGACGCAGAGGCCTGAACGCAGGATGTACACGCAGACGGTAGGGTCCTGCCGTTATCGGTTCCCGGACCTGAAAACCCTGCTGGCTCGGGCTTCGCCCGAACGCTCCGGCGATCAACTCGCCGGAGTGGCGGCCCGCACCGCCGAGGAGCGCGTCGCGGCCTGCCTGGCGCTGGCCGAAACACCTTTGGCGCGCTTTCTGGAAGAACCGCTCGTTCCCTACGAAACGGACGAAGTGACCCGGTTGATTCTGGACACACACGATCCGGACGCCTTTACGCCCGTAGCGGGACTCACGGTGGGCGAGTTCCGCGACTGGCTGCTGGCCGAAACGACGGACTCGGCGAGGCTAAACACCCTCGCGCCGGGCTTGACCCCGGAAATGGTCGCGGCGACATCCAAGTTGATGCGCAACCAGGACCTCATCGCGGTCGCACGCAAATGCCGCGTCGTCACCCGGTTTCGCACGACGATCGGGTTACCGGGGCGGTTGTCTACCCGCCTGCAACCGAACCATCCGACCGATGATCCTCACGGTATCCTGGCTTCGGTGATCGACGGCCTGCTCTACGCTAATGGTGACGCGGTCGTGGGCATCAACCCGGCCAGCGATAGTGTAGCGACGACCCGGACACTGTTGCAGTTGCTGGATCAGGTGCGCCAGACCTACGCGATTCCGCTGCAAAGTTGTGTACTGGCGCATGTCACCACCTTATTGCAAATTATGGAACAGGACGCCGCTGCTCCGGTGGATTTGGTGTTTCAGTCCATCGCCGGCACCGAAGCGGCGAATCAGAGCTTCGGCATCTCTCTGGCCCTCCTCCAGGAGGCGCTGGAGGCGACACGGGGGCTGCAACGCGGAACGGTCGGCAATAACGTGATGTATTTTGAAACCGGGCAGGGCAGTGCGCTGTCAGCGAACGCCCATCATGGCCTCGATCAGCAGACCTGCGAGACCCGCGCCTATGCGGTCGCCCGGCGTTTTGAACCGTTGCTGGTCAATACCGTGGTCGGTTTCATCGGCCCCGAATACCTCTACGATGGCAAACAGATCACGCGCGCCGGTCTGGAAGATCACTGTTGCGGCAAATTGCTCGGTGTGCCGATGGGCGTCGATATCTGCTATACCAACCACGCCGAGGCGGATCAGAACGACATGGATACGCTGCTGACCCTGCTCGGCGTCGCTGGCGTCAACTTCATCATGGGCGTGCCCGGGGCGGATGACATCATGTTGAACTATCAAAGCACCTCGTTCCACGACGCCTTGTATCTGCGCGAAGTGTTGGGTTTGCGCCCAGCGCCCGAATTCGAGGACTGGCTGCACCAGATGCGCATTCTGACTCCAGAGCATCGGCTGGCGTCGCCCGGTCCGGCTTTGGCGCTCCAGCGGTTATTACCGGAGGCGGTATGAGCGCGGACTCCTGGCAGGCGCTGCGCCGCTTTACCGATGCCCGCATTGCCCTGGGGCGCACCGGTCATGCGCTGCCGACCGCTGAAGTGTTACGTTTCCAACTCGCCCATGCGCAGGCTCGGGACGCGGTGAGCCAGCCGGTGGATTTCGCCCCGGTGGCGACCGGTCTGCGCGCATTGGGGTATGAGGTGGAGTTTATCCACAGCCAGGCGCTTGACCGGGCGACCTATTTGCAGCGCCCCGACTTGGGGCGGTTGTTGGATGCGCCTTCGCAGAACCGGCTGATGGAGCTGCGGTCAACGCGGCAAAATCCCGAAGTCGTGTTCGTCGTTGGCGATGGCTTGTCGGCCTTCGCCGTAGAACGGCATACCCTGCCGCTGATGACGCAGGTCAGCCCCCGGTTGGCGGCGTTGGGTATTGCGGTTTGTCCTACCGTGTTCCTGGCCGGTCAAGCCCGGGTCGCGCTGGCGGATGACGTGGGCGAGGCGCTGGGTGCGCGACTGGCGGTCATACTGATCGGCGAGCGGCCCGGCCTGAGTTCGCCGGACAGTCTGGGGGTCTACCTGACCTTTGCGCCACGCCGGGGTCAGCAGAATGCCGAGCGCAACTGTATTTCCAACATTCGTCTGGCTGGTCTAACTTATGAACCCGCCGCCATTAAATTGACTGAACTGGTGCGGGAAGCGCTGCGATTAGGCCTGACCGGCGTGAACCTCAAGGATGGCGGTACAGGAGCACTGCCCAAGTGATTTCTCATAAAGACGGGTGTCGATCCTCACTCCAGAGATTAGCCACGGATAAACACGGATAAACACGGATAAACACCGAAAATTCTTTCTTTTTCAGTGTTCTTCTGTGTCATTCCGTGGCTAATGTTCTCACGTTTAGCTGGAGTGGAGTTAGTGCGAGCCTGCCTACTCCCGACGGGGGGGTGCCATCTGTTTGAACAGATCCGCGGCATCTTCCGGTGGCGCTTCCGTTCCAGACGCCCCCGGCTCATCCAGTGGTGCCAGCATCTGCACCGACGCCGGTTCACCCGAGTGAACAGGACGATCCAGGCCCACGGTCACGATGGATGGAAAAGCGATAATCAGGGCAACCATCAAGACCTGAATCCCCACGAACGGCACTGCGCCCCAGTAAATATCGCTAGTGCGCACCGTCTTCGGGGCCACGCTACGCAGAAAGAACAACGCAAAGCCAAACGGTGGATGCAGGAACGAGGTCTGCATATTCACCGCCATCAGGATGCCGAACCAGACCAGATCAATTCCGAGCTTCTCCGCGACTGGTGCCAGCAGCGGCAAAATGATAAAGCTAATCTCGAAGTAATCGAGAAAAAACGCCAGTAGAAAGACCAGAATATTCACCACGATCAAAAAACCCAGTACACCGCCGGGCAGATCAAGCAGCAAATGCTCCACCCACAGGTCGCCGTTGACGCCACGAAACACCAGGCTGAACACACTGGAGCCGATCAGGATGAAGATCACGAAACTGGTCACCCTGGCGGTGGTGGTCATCGCTTCACCCAGGAGTATGCGGTTCATCTTGCCCCGACCAAACGCCAGCGCCAGCGCCCCCACCGCGCCCAATGCGCCACCCTCGGTGGGCGTCGCCCAGCCGATGAAGATGCTGCCCAGCACCAGGAAGATCAGCAACAAGGGGGGAACCATGGCCACCACCACCCGCCAGGCCAGCGCCCACCCACGCAAAGTACGCGCTTCCGGTGGCAACGCCGGGGCGGTATCGGGTCGAAAGACGGTATTCAGAAACACCCAGACGATATACAACACCATCAGCAGCAAACCGGGAATCAGGGCACCTTTGTACATATCGCCCACCGAGCGACCGAGTACATCAGCCATCACGATCAGCACCAGTGACGGCGGGATGATTTGCGCCAGCGTACCGGAAGCCGCAATCACCCCGGACGCCAGAGATTTATCGTAGCCGTAGCGCAACATGATCGGCAGCGAAATCAGCCCCATGGCGATCACTGAAGCGGCCACCACCCCGGTCGTCGCGGCCAGCAAGGCTCCAACCAAAATCACCGCATAAGCCAGCCCGCCCCGGATGCCGCCAAACAACTGGCCGATGGTGTCCAGCAAATCCTCAGCCATGCCACTGCGTTCCAGCACCAGACCCATAAAGGTGAAAAACGGGATCGCCAGCAAGATCTCGTTCTTCATGATGCCGAATACCCGATCCGGGAAGGCTTGCAGCAGGTTGGGCGTCAGCAGACCCAGTTGAATGCCGATCAGGCCGAAGACCATGCCCACTGCCGCTAATGAAAACGCCACGGGATAGCCGACCAGCAGGAACAGAATCAGCGCCGAAAACATGATCGGCGCCATATTGGCGATCAGGAACTCGGCCATGTCAGTGGCCCTCTTTGAAGTGCGGCATGGGCCGGTCACCGGTGAGGACAGCAATATTCTTGATCGTTTCGGCCAGACCTTGCAGGCTGAGCAGGACAAACGCGATGGGAATCGCCAGCTTGATCGGCCACCAAATCAAGCCGCCGGGATTGGAGGACCCTTCATTGGTCTGATAGGAGATGAGGAAGAAATACCAGGAATCGACCACGATCAGCAGGCAGACCGGCAACAGGAACAGCAATCCGCCGATGATGTCGATCCAGATGCGTGCGACCGGCGGCAGCTTGGTATACACAATGTCAATGCGGACATGCCCACCTTCGCGCAGGGTCCATGAAGCGCAGAACAGGAAGACCAGGCCGAACATGAACCATTGCGCTTCCAGCAGGGCGTTGGAACCCCAGTCGAAGACGTAGCGTAGCGTCGCTGCCAGGGCGCTGGTCAGGCAGCAGACCAGAATCAGCCAAATCATTGAACGGCCGATCAGCGTGTTGAGGGCGTCGATGGCCTCCGCGGTGCGGAGCAAAAATTTCATGGAGCCTCTCCAGTGTCGAGGATGGCGGTACAGCGCAGACCCTGCGCCAGTAACGGTGCCGCCCTGCGTCTGATGGGAAAAGTCCCCATAAGTGTAGTTACTGAAAACCGGCCTGCCACTGGCCATCATTGGCGGCGGCATCCATCAACATGGCCAGTGAATCAATCAGTCTGGTATTCGGTGACAGCCAGGTGGTAGTTTTCCTGTTTTGTTCCCCGACAAGATACTGTTACCATTTACAACAGTAAGTGTGAATAAAACAACAGACTGGGGGGAAACATCATGTTGACAGGTAAAAGTGAAAAACCGGTCGCCGTAGTCACCGGCGCCAACCGGGGTCTGGGGCTGGAAACGGCGCGGCAACTGGCCAAGCGCGATATTCGGGTCATTATCACCAGCCGCAACGCGGGCAAGGGGGGCGTGGCCATGGAAAAACTCCTGGCGGAAGGGCTGGATGTCCTGTTCCAACCGCTGGATGTGACCTCGGAAAGCAGCGTCGCCGAGTTAGGCGCGTTCATTCACAGCCGGTGCGGGCGGTTGGACATTCTGGTCAATAACGCCGGGGTTTTTCTCGACATTCACGGCACTGAGGAAACGGGTGGGGCCAGTGTCTTCAACGCCAGCTTGGAAACCCTGACCACAACCCTGAAAACCAATCTGTACGGCCCCCTGCTGCTGGCTCAGGAACTCATCCCGTTGATGAAGCAGCAACACTATGGCCGGGTGGTCAATATGTCCAGCGGCATGGGGCAGTTAAGCGAAATGGAAGGCAAATCGCCCGCTTACCGGATTTCCAAGACGGCACTGAATGCGCTGACCCGCATCCTGGCGGCGGAAACGCAGGGCTATAACATCCTGGTCAACTCCGTTTGCCCGGGCTGGGTGCGCACCGATATGGGCGGTCCGAATGCTGAGCGGACCGTGGAGCAGGGCGCAGCGGGCATTGTCTGGGCGGCGACGTTGCCCGACGATGGACCCACCGGCGGCTTTTTCCGCGACGGACAACCGATCGCCTGGTAGTTTAAATCGCCCGGCTCTGGTTGATTTGCCAAATCTGTACTATTTTTTGTTGGTCTTCCTTTCGCAACGTGAAAAGGATTCGTGGCGACCCTTAAATAAAAATATAATTATAATAAGGAGTTAAACACATGCGCTTATTATGGATGCAGGCGGGTGCCTGCGGCGGGGATACGATGTCCCTGCTATGCGGGAATCACCCATCGATGGAGGAACTGGTCGACGAGGGACTGGATCTGCTCTGGTATCAGAGGTCGAAGATCAGCGAGTGGCGACTGTATGCAGCTTCGGTACGATGCACCGGGGCTTTAGGCAACCTATGACCAGCCTGTCACCGGCGGTTGAACAGGCTATCCCGCACGCGGTGGCCGAGATTGTCCGCCTGTTGGATCAGCGAGCGTTGGCATGAGCGAGACGCAAGCGCAGCTTCTGGAAGAAATCGACGCCTTGCGGCGCGTGGTCGCGGCGCGTGACCGCACCCTCCTGTCCTTGACCCGGCGCATGGATCAGATCATGGAAACCATGCAGGCGGAGCGGGAACGCCTCGATCAAACGGTCCAGCGCGAGCGGGAACTGTCGCGGTTTGTGCAACAAGTCCTCGCGAGTATGCATGACATGCTGATCGTGACGGATCCGGACGGCATGATGGTGCAGGCCAATATGGCGACCTATCGGGAATTGGGCTTCCGACCGGAAGCCCTGATCGGCGCGTCCATCGATTCACTGTTGCCGCCAACGACCCTGGCTGCCTATGAACAAAGTCTGCCGGTATTACGGACGGTGTCGGCCTCCATCTGGGTGGAGGTCATCGCTCAACAGAAGCATTATCTGGAGGAGCAGGATTTGTTAGGCCAGGATGGCTTGGTTGCCGGGATCTTTCGAGTCGGCGCGGAGCTGTTTTATGGCCTCCAGGGAAAATTTGCCGGGGCCGTCCTCACTGCCAGCAATTTTACGAAACGCAAAAAGGCCGAACAGGCGCTGGCGAATAGCGAAACCCGCTTGCGGCGGATGCTGGATGGCAGCCCGGTACCGCTGTTCGTGATCGACCAGGATCACCGGGTGACGTATTGGAATCGCGCCTGTGAGGCGTTGACGGGCATGTCCGCAGCGACGATGATCGGCACCCGCGATCAATGGCGGCCTTTCTACGATGCACCGCGCCCCTGCCTGCTGGATCTGGTGCTGGACGACGCCGATGCGGCGAAGCGGGGCCAGTATTATCCGGGAGGCATTCAGGAGCGGGAGTTGGCCGGGCAGATTTGGGAAGGGGAAGGTTTTTTTCCAAAGCTGGGCAGCAAATGGCTGTTTTTCACCGCTGCCCCGATCCGTGACCGTCAGGGTGCCATCGTCGCCGCCATGGAGAGCATTCAGGACATCACCGAGCGTAAACAGAGCGAAGAAGCGTTACGGCTGGCGGCTAATGTCTTCGAACACGCTCGGGAAGGCATCGTGATTACCGATAGGGAAGGGACGATCGTTGACGTCAATCGGGCTTTTGAAGAAATTTCCGGCTATTCGCGTGATGAGGCGATGGGCCGCAATCTGAAATTCCTGAAGTCCGGTCATCACGACGCGGTGTTTTATGCCGAGATGTGGCAGTCCATTACTGAACGCGGCTACTGGCATGGCGAAATCTGGAACCGGCGCAAAAGCGGCGCGATTTATCCGCAGAGCACCTCGATCTCGGCCGTCCATAATGCCAAGGGTCAGGTGACTTATTACGTGGCGCTGTTGGCCGACATCTCGATTTTTAAGGAAAATCAACTGCGGCTGGAGCGGATGGCCTATTACGATCCGCTGACCGGGCTGCCCAACCGGACGTTGCTGGCCGATCGGCTGCGCCTGATGCTGTCCAGGGCGCAGCGGGAACATCGAATGCTGGCGATCTGCTATCTGGACCTGGATGGCTTCAAGCCGGTGAATGACCTCTGGGGCCATGCTGCTGGGGATGAACTGCTGGTGCAGGTGGCGCAGCGGTTTCAACAGAGCGTCCGTGGCGACGATACGGTTGCACGACTGGGCGGCGATGAATTTGTGATTTTGCTGAGTAACTTAAACAGCATCGAGGAAGGCGAGCAGATTCTGGAGCGCCTTCAGGCGAAGTTGGCAGCGCCCTTGACCTTGAAAGCGGCCGAGGTCACGGTCTCGGCCAGCATCGGCGTCACCTTTTTCCCCGGCGACGGCGCTGATCCCGATACGCTGATCCGCCATGCCGATCAGGCGATGTACCGAGCCAAGCAGAGCGGACGCAGCCGTTACCACCTGTTTGATCCAGAGCGGGATCGGCGGGCGCAGGTTCAGCGGGATCTGCTGGACCGGATTCGTCAGGGCTGGAATGCTGGCGAGTTCTGTCTCTACTATCAGCCTAAAGTGGATATGCGCCAGGGACGGGTGATTGGCATGGAAGCCCTGGCGCGCTGGAATCATCCTGAGCAGGGTCTGCTGGCACCGGCGGCGTTTATCCATGTCGTGGAACACGCTGATTTCGCGCCGATCTTCAATGATTGGGTGCTGGAAACAGCCATTCAGCAGATGGCGGTCTGGCATGGCGCTGGCGTGATCGTGCCGGTCAGCGTGAATCTGTCCGCGCATTGTCTTGAGCAACCGGACTTTGTCGTTCGGCTACAGGCGCGACTGGCGCATCACCCCTATGTGCGCCCGGCGTGGCTGGAAATCGAAGTGCTGGAAACGACCGCCATGGAGGAGACCCAGCGGGTGTTTGAGGTCATCTCTGAATGCCAGAAACTGGGTATCCGGTTCGCGATTGATGATTTTGGCACGGGTTATTCGTCACTAACGTACCTGAAGCAGTTGCCGGCGCAGACCTTGAAGATTGATCGGGGTTTTATCCGTGACATGTTATTTGATCCCGGCGATCTGGCGATTGTTCGCGGCATTATCGGGCTGACGGCGGCTTTCAAGCTGGATGTGATTGCCGAGGGCGTGGAAAGCCTGGAGCATGGGGTGTTATTGATGCAACTCGGTTGCGATTGCGCCCAAGGCTATGTCATTTCCCGACCGATGCCCGCCGGGGAAGTGCCGGACTGGATCGGTCGTTGGCGCAAACCGGCCGCGTGGGACATCACGAGATAGCCGCCACCAATCTGCGCCGAAAGTGGCGGGGTCATTGCCGGTTCAACCATGACCTTCCCACCCCGCCAGCACCTCTTCCAATTCGTCGAGCGCCACAATCTCCGCATCCGCCCGGGAACCGCCGGGCCAGTCCCGTCCCGTCCGATTGACCCAGACCGTGCGAAACCCGGCACGGGCTGCGCCGAGCACATCATGTTCCGGGTCATCACCAACATGGACGATCTGCTCGGGCCGCACATTCAGGCGTCGGCAGGCTTCGGTAAACAGCGGCGGGTCGGGCTTGGCCGCGCCGATGTCGATGGCGTTGAGGGAGAACACGAACAGGTCGTCCAGACCGATCAACTGCAGGTCTGCATTGCCGTTGGACAGCGACGCCAGTCGATAGCGCTGACCCAGTCGCTCCAGCGTAGGACGCACTTCAGCAAAGGGTTCCACGGCATTGCGGGCGATGAAAAATACCTCGAAAGCGCCTTCCACATCGAATTCGGCATAGTCAGCCCGCTCCGCCGCCAGCTTCAGCGCCGCCTTGCGCAGCCAGGTGCGGTCATGGGCTAAATCAGGGCGGGCGGTGCTCACTTCGCTGGCCAGTTCCCGCAATGCCAGCGGCGTGAACCGTTCCGGGATACGGGGGTAACGCGCCGCCAGCCAGTCATGCAGCAATTCCTCGGCGCGTTCCACCACTGGCCAGATGTCCCAGAGCGTATCGTCCAGATCGAAAGTGATGGCTTTAATCATCACAGGGTTCGCAAGCCCCGTTCCAAATCGTGCTGCAAGTCCGCCACGTCTTCCAGCCCCACCGAAACTCGCACCAGTCCATCGCCAATCCCGGCCCGTTCCCGTTCCTGCGGCGTCAACCGACCGTGCGTGGTGGTTGCCGGATGGGTAATGGTGGACTTGGCGTCGCCTAGGTTGGCGGTGATCGAGATCAGCCGGGTGTGGTCAATCATCGCCCAAGCAGCATCCCGCCCACCGCGCAGGTCAAAGGACACGATCCCGCCGAAAGCGCTTTGCTGCCGCTTCGCCAATTCGTGCTGAGGATGGGACGGCAAACCCGGGTAGTAGACCCGTTCCACTGCCGGCTGGCTCTCCAGCCAGTGCGCCAACTGCAAAGCCGATTCGCTACAGGCGCGCATCCGCAACGACAAGGTTTCCAACCCCTTGAGGAACACCCAGGCGTTGAACGGACTCATCGTCGGACCGGCGGTGCGCAGGAATCCGAAAATATCGACGCCAACTCGCTGCTGATCGCCGACCACCGCGCCACCGACGCACCGACCCTGACCGTCCAGGTATTTGGTTGCGGAATGAATCACCAGATCCGCGCCGAATTGGAAAGGCTGTTGCAGGGCCGGGGTGCAGAAGCAGTTATCCACGACCAGCAAAATACCGTGCGCATGGGCGAGATCGGCCAGCGCCCGAATATCGGCCAGTTCCATCAGCGGATTCGACGGCGTTTCCAGATAGAACAGCCGGGTTTCGGGGCGAATTGCCGCTTCCCAAGCGGCCAGATCAGCGAGTGGCACGTAACTGGTCGCCACGCCGAATTTGCTCAGATACAGGTTGAATAGCGACAGGGTGGTGCCAAATACCCCACTGGCTGAAACGAGGTGATCGCCGCTTTTCAGCAGGGTCATGCACGTCGCCAGAATCGCCGCCATCCCGGAGGACGTAGCAATACAGGCATCGCCGCCTTCCAGCGCCGCCAGCCGCTCCTGAAACATCCGCACGGTTGGGTTGGTGAACCGGGAATAAATGTTACCGGGAATCGCGCCACTGAACCGAGCCGCGGCTTCCGCAGCATTGGCGAATACAAAACTGGAGGTGGGGAAAATCGGTTCGGCGTGCTCGCCTTCCGGGGTGCGGGTCTGGCCAGCACGCACGGCGAGCGTGGCGAAACCGGGGTCGGGAAAATCGTCGAAATCCATGGGGGCAGTGTCCGCCAGCCTGGGAAATCAGGCGTTGTTGTGCAAATCAATAATCGCGTTATCGGCGTTGTCATGGGTGCGCTGGGCGGCGTCGGAACGTGCGCTGGCCAGATCGTCCAGATAAGCCTGATCAATATCGCCGGTGACGTATTGCCCGGTAAAGCAGGACGCATCGAAACCCTGGATGGCCGGATTACCACGCCGCACCGCTTCTTCCAGGTCCGATAAATCCTGATAGATCAGGTGATCCGCGCCAATCGCCTGGGCGATTTCCACCTCGGAGCGGTTGTGGGCGATCAGTTCGTGAGCAGCAGGCATATCGATGCCGTAGACATTGGGATAGCGCACCGGCGGTGCGGCGGAGGCGAAATACACCCGGCGAGCGCCCGCATCACGCGCCATGCGAATAATTTCCCCGGAGGTAGTGCCGCGTACAATGGAATCATCCACCAGCAGCACATTTTTACCACGAAATTCCAGGTCAATAGCGTTGAGCTTTTGCCGGACGGATTTCTTGCGGGTTTTCTGTCCCGGCATGATGAAGGTGCGGGCGATATAGCGGTTTTTAATAAAGCCTTCCCGGTATTTAATGCCCAGAATTGACGCCATTTGCAGGGCAGCGGTGCGACTGGTGTCAGGAATGGGAATGACGACATCAATGTCCTGATCCGGCCAGTCCCGCAGGATTTTTTCAGCCAGATATTCGCCCATACGCAGCCGGGCTTTATGTACCGAAACCTGATCCATAATGGAGTCCGGACGCGCCAGATAAACGAATTCAAAAATGCACGGGGAATAGCCGGGATTTTCCGCACACTGGCGAGTATGCATTCGCCCATCGACATCGAAAATCACCGCCTCGCCCGGCGCAACATCTCGGATACGCTGAAAATCCAGCGCATCCAGCGCCACGCTTTCTGACGCGGCCATGTATTCCATACCGCCTTTGGTTTCCCTGCGGCCAAATACCAGCGGGCGGATGCCATATGGATCACGGAAGGCGACCAGCCCGAAACCGACGATTAATACGACCGCGGCATAAGCGCCCCGCACCCGCCGATGCACCGCCGCGACCGCCGCAAAAATGTCATCAGCGTCCACCGATAACCGGCTGCGTTGTTGCAGTTCGTGAGCGAAGACGTTGAGCAGCACTTCCGAATCGGAGTTGGTATTGATATGGCGCAGATCGGAGCGGAACAGTTCGCTTTTAAGTTGCGCTGAATTGGTTAAATTGCCGTTATGAGCGAGGGTAATGCCGAACGGTGAGTTGACATAGAACGGTTGGGCTTCGGCGGAATCAGCGCTGCCCGCGGTCGGGTAACGCACGTGGCCAATACCGATGTTGCCATGCAGATTGCGCATATGGCGAGTACGCACCACGTCGCGAATCAATCCGTTATCCTTACGCAGAAACAGGCGACCCTCATGACCGGTCACAATCCCCGCGGCATCCTGGCCCCGGTGCTGGAGTACGGTTAAACCATCGAACAGACTTTGATTGACCGGACTCCGGCCCGCGATGCCAATGATTCCACACATGGGTGTTACCCTCGGTGAACGAAGCTAGGGAAACCGAACCTGTTGAGCCAGTTCCGGGGGCAGGAAACCGCGCAGCCAAAGCGCGCCTTCCAGGAAACGACCCAGCAATTGCGATTGTTGCCACCACGGATCGTTAGGCAGTGGTGTGGCGCCAGCGGCCAGCACCAGCACGACGATGATCGCCGCGCCACGCGCTACGCCGAATACCGCCCCCAATAAGCGATCCGTGCCGGTCAGGCCGGTGGCGTCGACCAGATAGGCAGCGAGCAGGCCAAGGAGTCCACCGATCAGCAAGGTGGCGAGAAACAGCCCGCCAAACGCGGCAGCCAGCCGCAAGGAAGGAACCTCGATATGCGGCGCAAGATGTGTCGCGCCACTTTCCGCGAAGAGAAAGGCAATGGCGAAGGCGGCGATCCAGGTCGCCAGCGAGATCACCTCGCGCATCAGGCCGCGCCACAGGCCGATCAGCATGGAAAGGGCGATCAGAGTGACGATGCAGTAGTCAGCCCAGTTCAAGGTGTGTTCTCTTTAAGGTGTTCTGAAAAATTTGCCTCGGTGGCCGGTATTCAACGCCAGACGCGCACCTGGTACATCGGGCGGCCGCCGACCGTAATGCGATCGACCTCAGCCCGGATATTGCGGCTGCGATACTGATCGCGCACGGCAAAGGCGTTTTCCTGGATCGCGTAACTGCCGGCTACCGAACCGCCACTGGCCGGGGGCGCTGCGCTGGCCGGGTTAGTCGGCGTCGATTGACGGGGCGGTGCTGGTGTAGCGGGGGTTGGCGACCGTTCAGCCCGGGACACCAGTTCCAGCTTGGGTAACGCAGGAGGCGGTTTGACCGATTGCGCTTGGGCATTACGGCGGGCAGTTTCCGCCCGAGCCGCTTCCGCACGGGCGGCAGCGGCTTGAGCATCGCGACGGGCGGCTTCCGCCTGCGCATCACGGCGAGCGGCCTCGGCCCGTGTAGCTTCAGCGCGTGCCGCTTCAGCCGCGCGTGCGGCTTCAGTTTGTGAAGCCGTGGTGGGCCGGGTTTCCGAAGGCGGTGCCACGCGGGCTTGAACCGCTTCCCGACGATCCGCATCCGCTTCAGCAGCGATCCGCCGCTGAGCTTCGGCCTGAGCGCGCACCTTGGCGGCCTCGGCCTGAGCGGCGCGGCGAGCGGCTTCCGCCCGAGCCTTGGCGGCAGCGATGCGTTCCGCCTCTGCCTCTGCCTTGGCCTTGGCTTGTTGCGCCTGACGACGAGCCACTTCTTGCTGGGCTTGCGCCGCTTTGTTGGCATCAGCCGGAACGGCTGGCTTTGCAGGCGCAGCAATAGGGGCAACCGGCGAAACCGGTGGTACTAGTGGTACTGATGGTACTGGAACCTCGGTTTCAGTGATTTCAGCGACCGGGGCGGGCACAGTCGTTGACAGATCCGGGATCGGTGTTGGCGCTGGGGGCTGGGGTTGTGAGAACGTCAGCGCCGGGGGCGGCGGGGTTTGCGGTGGCGCAGGAGGTTGACTCGGCTGGGCGGTGGGCGCAGTCGGCGGTGCTTCCAATATTTCCGGAATGAACAGAACCGCCAGCGCCGCAATCACAGCGACGCCGACGAGGCGTTGGGTCAAGCGATTGTCCAAAATCAAGCCTCCCGTGATAACGGCAAGGGGGGATTAAATCGCCAGGGCTGGCGAGCCAGCACTGGAGCAACAGTGTGAAAGGAACCGAACACGACGATGCGGTCGCCCGGCTGGGCAGTCGTTTGTACCGTTTGGCAAGCTTCGCGAATATCCGCAACGGCTTTGGCCTGCGCGCCCGTCGCGTGGAGTAGCGCCGTCAGTTCGGTGCTGGTTCGTCCACGTAGCCCATCGAGGGTGACGGCATACCAGATATCAATAATCCCGGTCAATGCCGCGATAATGCCTTCCGCATCTTTGTCGGCGAGCAGGCCGATGATGCCCCAGGTTCGCCCGGTGCCCGGATACTTCCGTAATTGATCGGCTAATACGGCGGCGGCGTGCGGATTGTGAGCGACATCGAGAATCCATTCAACCGGGCCGGGGATGATCTGGAACCGTCCGGGCCAGTCAACGTGACCTAACCCGGCGTGAATCGCTGTCGGCGGAATCGCTAGACGATCCCGCAGGCTGAACAGGGTCATCAACGCGGCAGCGGCGTTGCCCAGTTGATGGTCGCCGGCCAGCGCCGGGAGCGGCAAATTGTCGAGATGCGATGCGCCCGACTGCCAGCGCCAGGTGGAGCCGGTGCGGGCGAAATGATAGTCACGGTTCACGCAGAGTAACGGTGCGCCAAGACTCTCGGCGTATTCCAGCAATCGTAGCGGCGGGTCAGGATCAGCGCATATAGCGGGCTGTCCAGGACGGTAGATGCCGGCTTTTTCGTAACCGATACTGTCGCGATCCGCACCCAGCCAGTCGGTATGGTCGAGGGCGATGCTGACCACCAGCGCTGCGTCGGCGTCGATGACGTTGACCGCATCCAGTCGCCCCCCCAGTCCAACCTCCAGCACTGCCACGTCAATATCGGCTTCCCGGAACAGTTCCAGCGCTGCGAGTGTGCCAAATTCAAAGTAAGTCAGGGAGACATCGCCCCGTGCGGCGTCGATGCGAGCGAACGTCCGGCACAGCGCCGCGTCGTCCACTTCCACGCCATCAATGCAGATCCGTTCGTTGTAACGCAACAGATGCGGCGACGTGTACGCCCCGACCCGGTAGTCGGTAGCACGCAGGATAGCGTCCAGGACAGCGACGCAGGAACCCTTGCCGTTCGTGCCGCCGACGGTGATAACCGTATAGGTGGGCGGTTCCGGTTGCAGGCGGCGCAACATGGTTTGCACCCGCTCCAGACCCAGGTCAATGGCGCGGGGATGCAGGGTTTCCTGCCAGTTGAGCCAGTCGTCCAGGGTGGTAAAGCGCATGGGTCGGGATGTGGAGGGCATTATTAGAAAGCGAGGACATCGCGGCGGGTCAGCATCGCCAACAGACTGGCCAGGCGGTCGCGTAATTCGCGGCGATCCAGAATTATGTCGATAGCGCCATGTTCCAGCAGAAATTCACTGCGCTGGAAGCCTTCCGGCAATTTTTCGCGCACCGTCTGCTCGATAACCCGCGGTCCCGCGAAACCAATGAGCGCTTTCGGTTCCGCAATGTTGATGTCGCCCAACATCGCCAAACTGGCGGAGACGCCGCCCGTGGTCGGGTGGGTGAGCACTGAAATGTAGGGAACGCCGTGTTCCGCCAGGCGAGTGAGCGCCGCGCTGGTTTTGGCCATTTGCATCAGCGATGTCAAGGCTTCCTGCATCCGTGCGCCGCCGCTGGCCGTGAAGCAGATGAACGGGATGTGTTCGTGCAGGGCAGTTTGCGCCGCCCGGACAAAGCGTTCACCGACCACGGAACCCATCGAACCGGCCATGAATTCAAATTCAAAAGCGGCAGCAACCACCGGCATCCCTTTCAACTGACCGCGCAACGCGATCAGCGCGTCTTGCTCTTCCGTAGATTTTTGCGCCTGCACCAGCCGATCCCGATATTTCTTGCTGTCCTTGAATTTCAGAAAGTCCGTGGGTTCAATGTCTTCGCCGATTTCCATCACGTCCTCTTCATCGAGAAAATGCAGTAGACGTTGGCGGGCGCTGATGGCCATGTGGTGGTTGCACTTGGGGCATACCCGCAAATTGCGGGCGAGTTCGGCACCATACAGAATAGCGCTGCACTCTTCGCATTTACTCCAGAGTCCTTCGGGAATCTGGTGCTTGTTGCGGCCGTCCGTGCGGATCCGGGTGGGAACGAGTTTTTCGTACCAACTCATTTAGCAACCGTCCATCGCCCGCCGCATCGCAGCCAGCAATTCCGCCACTTCGCGCCGCATCCGCTCCGGGTCATCCGCCAGTTCCGCCGCTTTGCTGACCAGCGCACTGCCGACGACCACCGCATCCGCGACCTGGGCAATGGCGGCGGCGGTCAGCGGGTCTTTAATACCAAAGCCGACGCCGAGCGGCAGATCAGTATGAGCGCGAATCATCGCCAGTTTTTCGGCGACCTCGGAGACGTTGAGCGCGGCAGAACCGGTGACGCCTTTCAGGGAGACGTAATAGAGATAACCCCGGGCTAAATCGGCCGTCCCTCGAACCCGTTCAGCGGTGCTGGTGGGTGCCAGCAGGAAGATAGGATCAATCCCGGCGGCAATGAGCGGTTCCGCCAGTTCAGCGGCTTCCTCAGGGGGTAGATCCACGGTGAGGACGCCATCCACGCCGGCTTCGCGAGCGCCCGCGACAAAGGCATCATAACCCAGGCTCTCAATCGGGTTGAGATAGCCCATCAGCACCAGCGGTGTTTCCGCATCGGTCTGGCGGAATTCCCGCACCAGATCCAGTACGCCGCGTAGCGTCATGCCCTGTTTGAGCGCCCGTTCACAGGCTTTCTGAATGACCGGGCCATCAGCCATTGGATCGGAAAAGGGGACGCCCAGTTCGACAATGTCCGCACCCGCAGCGACTAGGGCGTGCAGCATCGGGACGGTTTGATCCGGGCGGGGATCGCCAGCGGTGATATAGGGAATCAAAGCTTTGCGACCGGTGCGGCGCAATTCCTGGAAACGACGGGCAATGCGATTCATTTCGGTACAACTCTTGGAAGCGGTATCAACGCCCCTCTCCAGTGTGCAAAAGAGGGGGTAGGAATGAGGGGGCCAGGCCGACTAAAACTGGATCCCTTCCAGGGTGGCGACGGTGTGAATGTCCTTGTCGCCGCGCCCGGACAGATTGACCACGATGCGCTGATCCGGGCGCATGGTCGGAGCCAGTTTCGTCACATAAGCCAGAGCATGGCTGCTTTCCAGCGCGGGAATGATGCCTTCGGTGCGGGTGAGATCATGGAAAGCGCGCAGGGCTTCCTCATCGGTCACGGCTACGTAGTGCGCCCGGCCAATATCTTTCAGCCAGGCGTGTTCCGGGCCGACGCCGGGATAGTCCAGGCCGGCCGAAATTGAGTGGGTTTCAGTAATTTGGCCGTGGTCATCATTGAGCAGATAGGTGCGGTTGCCGTGCAGGACGCCGGGGCGACCCGCGCACAGCGTCGCGGCATGGCGACCGGTGTCGATGCCGGAACCTGCGGCTTCAACGCCGTAAATCGCAACGTCACGGTCATTCAGGAAGGGATGGAACAGGCCGATGGCGTTGGAGCCGCCGCCAACGCAGGCGACCAGCGCATCGGGTAGCGCCTGATACTCGGTCAGCATCTGTTCGCGGGCTTCGCGGCCGATCACCGCCTGGAATTCCCGCACCATCAGCGGGTAGGGATGCGGGCCGGCCACCGTGCCGATCATATAGAAGGTGTTATCGACGTTCGCGACCCAATCACGCAACGCCTCATTCAGCGCGTCTTTAAGCGTGCGCGAACCGGAAGACACCGGTTGCACCGTAGTGCCCAGCAACCGCATCCGGTAGACGTTCAGCGACTGGCGCCGAATGTCCTCTTCGCCCATGTAGACCACGCATTCCATACCCAACCGGGCGGCGACAGTCGCGGAAGCGACGCCGTGTTGACCGGCACCGGTTTCGGCAATCAACCGAGTTTTACCCATCCGCCTGGCGACCAGCGCCTGACCGACCGTGTT
>JFJP01022053.1_pt1 | contig 18964 bp, 15 predicted proteins | sample 431651 | NCBI WGS metagenome assembly JFJP01 (sample SAMN02602958, study PRJNA72255) | Microbial mat metagenome, whole genome shotgun sequencing project. | biome: fresh water; feature: sink hole; material: water; isolation source: purple microbial (photo- and chemosynthetic) mats found in...
GCAGTCATGACTTTATGACCTGTGAGCGAGGCGCCGATAATCGCGCATACAGATGCAATTTCATCTTCCATCTGAAGGAATTTTCCTCCGAGCTGAGGCAGACGGGATGCCATCTGTTCGGCAATCTCTGTGGAGGGCGTGATGGGATAGCCCGCAAAAAAATCAAGACCCGCATAAAGGGCTGCCTCCACGCATACTTCGTTTCCCTGAATAAATTTGATGTTTTTACTCATATTATAATCTTCAGCCCTCCGCTCTCTCTGCTTTTTCAGCGTTTTTCGGGGTGTCGGAAATTTCTGCTATGATTTCTACGGCAAGGTCCGGGCACCTGAGTTCGCAGAGCCGGCAGCAAATACACTCCTCGGGCCGCGCCGCAACCGCTTTTTCCTGCTCATCAAGCTCCAAGACATTTTTAGGGCAGAAATAAACACAGATGCCGCAGCCTTTACACCATTCTCTTTTGATAATATGCTGTTTTAATTTTTCTTTTCCCATTCAAAATCCTTTATGATATGAAATGTCACCCCTGAGCCGCATCCCTGTCACCCTGAGCGTAGCGAAGGGTCTCAGTAGAACGGGTTTGAAACCCGTTTTACTTTTATAAGATTCTTCGCTGCGCTCAGAATGACACCGTGTGCGCTCAGAATGAGACAGATAGGGTTCATCACCGCTTCTGCATTACCGGCAAAAATCTGTGTCATCCGCGTCATCTGTGTTAATCTTTGATGAGATATTCCATGTAAAAGCGATAAAAAGCAGCCAGCACCAAAGCGTGTGTAATGAATCCCTCACGAATGAGACCGGGGATTTCGCCGATAGGCTTTAACACCACTTCTATATCTTCTTTATCATCCTGTTCCTGCCTGCCCGCGAGAAAAACATCTTTTGCGACAAAGCTGTAACACTGATTGCTCTGTATGGCAGGATTGGGATGAACCGCGCCGAGCAGTATGACTTCCGAGGCGCGGTACCCGGTTTCCTCATAGAGTTCCCGAATGGCGGCGGCTTCCGGCTTTTCCTCATGATCCACAATGCCGCCCGGCAGTTCCAGCGTGACATCGCGTGTGCCGTGGCGGTATTGGCGCACCAGTACGACTTCGTTCTGCCGTGTAATCGGAATGACATTGATCCATGAGGATGATTCCAATATAAAGAAATTATGCGCTTTTCCTGTGCGGGGAGAAACCGCCCGGTCTGTCCTGAGACTGAACACCCGGTAGGACTTATCCTTTCTGCTGTCTATCAATTGCCAAGGTTTCGGAGGCATCTTCATTTTCCTCTGTTTTGATAAAATTTATTTGAGGGCTATGGAAGCTTTTTTTTTGAAACTGCCACTTTTTTGAATTTTTATAGCATAAATCGGATAATATTACAAGAGGTCATTATAAATTAAGTATAAATTAAGTTGCAGTTTGAAGCTGTTGACTGTAATATAAATTTTTTCGAGATAATTTTCTCGCAAAGACGCATCTGTTTTTAGCCCGGGCCGCAAAGATTTTTTTATAAAAAAGCTTTTTTTTGCGCCCTTTGCGCCTTTGCGAGAGACTTTTATTTCTCGCAAAGCCCGCAGAGAGCGCAAAGGAATAAGTAAAGCGCCCGGCTTAAAACAGAATCTGTTTTCAGCAGAATCTGTTTTCAGCATGGGTCGCTTATAAGCGATTTGATCTGTTCTCAGCTTGGGGCGCTCTGCATCTCTTTGCGCCCTTTGCGTCTTTGCGAGAAACAACTCTCTGCTAACATTTCAAATAAGTTGAAAAAAAATAAGACCATGAAAACATTCGACCTGTTAAACAGCCGGCTTGAAGGCACAAATCTCATCGAAGCCAGCGCGGGTACGGGAAAAACCCACACCCTCACCGGGCTTTTCCTTCGGCTGATTTTGGAACAGCATCTCAGCGTTGACAAAATTCTTGTCGTCACATTTACCGAAGCGGCAACCGAAGAATTAAAAGAAAGAATCCGCGGCAGACTTCGGGAAGCTGCAAAAGTTTTTTCCGGTATCGGAAGCAAAGATGATTTTGAAAACAGAGAGTTAAAGACGCTGATTCAGAGACTTCCTCAGCCGGAGGACGCTTTGCGCCGTCTTGAGAATGCCATCCGCGATTTTGACGAAGCCGCCATTTTCACGATACACGGTTTCTGCAAGCGGATGTTGCATGAATATGCTTTTGAAAGCGGAAGTCTTTTTGACAGCGAGATGGTCGGAGATCAGGAAAGTCTTCTTCGGGAAATTGTTGAGGATTTCTGGCGAAGAAATCTCTACAACGAATCGCCTGTATTCGTCAATTATGTTCTTGATAAAATTGACATAGAGACGCTGCTTTCACTCCTGAAAAATAAAGTCACCCGACACGATTTGAAAATCATTCCGCCGCTTGAGATCAGCGAGGCTCCCAACTCGGAAAAAGCATTCAGCGAGGCTTTTCTCAGGCTTCGTGAGCTGTGGGCATCTGAAAGAGCAAAAGTTGAAGATATTCTCATTAATGACAAAAGCTTGAACAGGAAGACTTATAATAAAAATATTCCGAACTGGCTTCGCAGTATGGATGATTATCTGGCATGGGAAGAAAACAATCCTTTACTATTCAAGGAGTTTGAAAAGTTCACCGCGAGTAAAATCAGAAGTTCGATTAACAAGAAAGGCACTGCGCCGAGCCATCCTTTTTTTGATCTTTGCGAAGACCTGAAAGACAAACAACAACTGCTCGAATCGCTTTTAAAAAAGCGTCTGAACGCTTTGAAACACAGCCTTTTTGAATACGCGAAAGCAGAAATCCGAAAGCGGAAAGAAGCCCGGAATATTCTCTCTTTTGACGACCTTCTGCTCGATATGCACTTTGCGCTGAAAAAAGGCGGCGAAGCCCTTGCAGAGCGGATCCGAAGCCGATTCAAAGCGGCTCTGATTGACGAATTTCAGGACACTGACCCGGTTCAGTATGAGATATTCAAAAGCATTTTCGATCATCAGGACAGCATTCTTTTTCTCATCGGCGATCCCAAACAGGCGATATACGGATTCCGCGGCGCTGACATTTTTGCCTACATGGATGCGGCAAAACATGCGGCAGTGAGATATACGCTCGGAGAGAACTGGCGTTCCGAACCGGAGTTGATATCGGGAGTCAATGCGGTTTTTGAAAGATCGGATTTTCCTTTTATTTATGATGAGATACAATTCCATACGGTAGCAGCGGCGGACAAACCGGAGCGTGTTTTTTTTAAAGTTGACGGAAAAGCGGAGCCGCCTTTGCAGTTGTGGTTTATAAAAGCAGGGGAAGAAAAGGCTGTTTTGAAGCCGGACGCTGAAAAAAGAATTTCTAAATCTGTAGCTGCTGAAATTTCAAGGCTTTTGGACATGAGATATAACGCAGTTATCGGCGACAAGCCGCTGAAACCCGAAGATATTGCCGTACTGCTACGGAAACATTCAGAGGCGGAAGTCATGAAGAAAGCACTTGCCGAGTTAAATATTCCTGCGGTTCTGCACAGCACGGCGAATATATTTGGCTCATCCGAAGCCATTGAAATTGAGAGAATACTTTCGGCAATCATTGCCTCGAACAATGAGAAACGCATCAAAGCCGCGCTTGCAACCGATATGATGGGAGTCAAAGGCGAAGATTTGGACGCGCTGACCGCAGATGAAAGCGCGTGGGAGCAGTGGTTTGTCAGGTTCGGCGACTACCGGAAAATATGGGACGCGTCCGGCTTTATCCGCATGTTCCGGCGTTTTATCTCTCAGGAAAACATATTGACCCGTCTTATATCTCTGCCCGAAGGTGAACGCCGCGCCACAAATCTTCTGCATCTTGCAGAGATACTTCATCAGACCGCTGTTGAAAAGAAGTTGGGCATGACATGGCTTGTGAAATGGCTTTCAGAACAGCGACATCCCAATTCACCGAGACCCAAAGAACATGAACTCCGTCTGGAAAGCGATGAAAATGCGGTCAGGCTGGTCACGATTCACAAGAGCAAAGGCTTGGAATATCCGGTTGTGTTTTGTCCTTTTATGTATGGCAGTTCCAATCTCAAAAAAGGAGATTTTCCTGTCTTTCACGATGAAAATGACGGGAGGCGTCTGACGCTTGATCTGAATCTTGAAAATACGGAGAGCCATCCTGCTGCCGAGCGCGAACAACTTGCCGAAAATCTGAGGCTTCTCTATGTGGCTTTGACTCGTGCAAAACATCGCTGCTATCTTGTCTGGGGACGAATCAACAAAGCTGAGACATCCGCTTCGGCTTATCTTTTTCATCATCCTGAATCATCAGAAGATATTGTCAGCTCCTCAGAGAAAAAAGTCAAAACATTGACGGATGCGGATATGCTTGCAAGTTTGAAAGCGATTCAGGATAAGGTCCCGAAGGCTGTGAATGTCTCTGAAATGCCGGAAGCCGCCGGGCAGAGATATTCCCCCTTTTCCGAGGAAACAGCATCGCTTGACTGCGAGAAATTTTCATCTAAAATTATTAATAATTTCAATGTGTCAAGCTTTTCCTCATTGGTGTTTGAGCGGATGCACAGCGCGGAACTGGCAGACTATGACGCGCAGACAGAAGCTTATAAGCCTGAAGATTCGGAGGCACCGGCGGTTCGGGAGACATCTCAGGACATCTTTTCTTTTCCGAAAGGCGCAAGAGCCGGAAAATGTCTTCATGAGATATTTCAACACCTTGATTTTAAAAATAAAGATTTGTCAGCGATGAAAAATCTGGCAGAGGAGAAACTCAAAGCATATAATTTTGACCTTTTGTGGCTGCCTGCTGTCTGCGAGATGATTCAAAAAGTGCTTTCCGTTCCGCTTGATCCGGGGCAGAAAGATTTTACTTTATCTCATGTGCGGAATGAAGACCGGCTCAATGAGTTGGAGTTCTATTTTCCTTTACGCGAAATATCGCCGAAAAAGTTAAGCAGAATTTTTGCAGAATACGCGGGTTCGGAAATGCCTGAAGATTTTCCCGCATTCATCGGAAAGCTGGAGTTTGCGCCTGTCCGGGGATTTATGAAAGGCTTTATAGACATGACGTTTCAGTTCCGGGACAAATTTTATCTCGTTGACTGGAAGTCAAATTTTCTCGGCAGTTGTGTCGAAGCTTATCATCAGGATGCGCTTGCCGAAGCCATGAAGACAAATTTCTACATTCTTCAGTATCATATCTATGCGGTTGCGTTGCACAAATATCTCTTTGTGCGGAAACAGGACTACCGCTATGAAAGCGACTTCGGCGGCGTGTATTATATTTTTCTGCGGGGCGTTGACCCGGAAAAACCGGCATTCGGCATCTATCAGGACAAACCGCCGGAATCGCTCATCAGCGAATTGTGCCGGGAACTGATCGGATAGGATGATTATAAATTATTCTGCTGATAAGTTGCACACAGCGTTAATATAATAGACATTTTCGGAAATAAGCGATGCCCCCCCTTTTTTTTATTAAAATTGATATTAAAATCGGTCTCGCAAAGCCCGCAAAGATCGCAAAGATTGCAAAGCCTCCGGAAATCGCAGAAGGAACGCATTCTCTCTTTCTTCCTTTGCGCTCTCCGCGTCCTTTGCGAGAACCTTTTTTTATTTCCGATGCCATGACGCTGAATAACGGATTGTCCGGGAACACAGGACGCGGAGCGTTGAAATGAGTAACTCATATTTATAATTTGTGTTTATTTGTGCTTATCATTTGTGTTCATTCGTGGCAAAAAGAATTTCCCCTGAAAGGAATTCCTCATCTCCATTGTATGTGCGATAAGATCAAGTGTTTCCCGCTTTCTGAGGGACCAGAGCGGCGCAACCAGTTCTTCTTTGTGCGGATCCCCGGTGAGACGCTGAATAATCATTTCGCCCGGGAGACGTTCCAGAACATCACAGACAATATCAATATATTCAAGTTGTTCCAGACACTTATAATCTCCATGCTGATACAGCTTTTCAAGCACCGTCCCTTTTATCACATAAAGCAGATGCAGTTTTACGCCATCCAAGCCCATATCTGCAACTATATTCGCTGTTTCAAGCATCTGCGCTTTTGTCTCGCCGGGAAGCCCCAGAATCAGATGCACACAGATGTTGATGCCTCTGTTTTTTGTGGCATTCACCGCATCTTTGAAGCATTGCAGATTATGCCCCCGGTTGATAAAGGCAAGCGTTGCATCGTGCGCGGACTGCAAGCCGTATTCAATCCAGATAAGACGGTCTTTTGCATAGCTTTCAAGCAATTGCAGAATCGCCTCATTCACGCAGTCGGGCCGTGTCCCGATGGAAAGCCCCGCCACATCTTCAACTGCCAATGCCTCGTCATAAAGGCTTCGGAGTTTTTCAAGAGAGGAATAGGTATTTGAAAAAGACTGAAAATAGGCGATAAATTTTTTTGCTTTATAACGTCGGAAAAGGGCTTCTTTGCCACGGATAAGCTGTTCGGAAACGCTCAGACCCTGTGCGTGCGCGCCGGTTCCCGATCCTTTGGCATTGCAGTAAATACAGCCCCCGAAGGAAAGTCTTCCGTCCCGGTTGGGACACGACAGTCCCGCATCCACAGTGATTTTCTGTACCCTGCACCCGAAAAGGTTTCTCAGATAGGTGTTTAAGTCATTATATCTTTTATTCATATCTGCCTGTTTGCTCCGTCGGCTTTTCACTGTCTGAATTTTATATCTTTATGAAACGATTTTGTAAAGAATAAATATTGAAGCATGAAAAAACGAAAGCCGGGAAGGTCGGTATAATAAATGCCGGGAACATTTTTTTCTTGACAAAAAATAACATATCTGTGATATAGCTGTATAAATATGTGTATGGGAAATGAACGGTTTTTATTCATTTAAGACATCAACAAAAAAACAGGCAAGGAGGTAGAAATGGTGTGTAAACGGATGGTTATTTTGGCAATAATTTGTTTCATCGGCTTCGGACTCGCGGCGGGACCCGCAATTGCTGCGCCGCCTTCTCTGGATCAGTGGAAACCCGCGTTTGATCCCTCAACGGCAAAATACAAATGTATTGTTTCCAACGTATCCCACCCTGTTATCAAAGGCGTTTATGCCGGTTTTGCGATCCGGGATGAACTGTGGAAGCGGACAAACGGCCAGATATATCTTGATTACAAACCTTTTTCCATGCTCGGCGGAGAAGTGGAAGTGGTGAACCAGTTGCAGATGGGTGCCATTCAGGGAATGAGCGTCAGTTCTGTGACATCAACCAACCTGGGTCCCCGGTTCGGAGTGGTCAATCTTCCTTTTCTCATCAATTCTTTTGAAAAATTGGATAAATTTATAAACAGCGGCAAACTCTTTGAACATTTTCTGATGGCAATGGATCATCAGGGGATCATGGCGCTTGACATTAGCGGTTACGGAAATTACGGTTGGGCAACCACCAAACCTGTCAAAACGATTGAGGATGCCAAAAAGATCAAATTCCGTATTGCCGAAGCGGCAGTGAACCAGTTGCTTTATAAAGTATGGGGATTCAATCCGGTGGTGATGCCCTGGCCCGATGTGCCGGTCGCTCTCAAGCAGGGCGTAATTGAGGGACTCGATCATACGCCGATGGTCTGCAACATCACCAAAAAATTTGAGGTCGCAAAATATTTCACTCAGCTTAACTATGCACAGGGACTGTTTATATGGGTATTCAACAAGGCATGGTTCAGCACTCTGCCGGAAGATTTGCAGAAAACTTTCAAGGAAGTCGTGAAGGATGTCTGCGCCAAAATCCGTGAAGAAAGCAAGCTACAGGAAACAGAGGAAATCGAGAAGGCGAAAAAAGACGGCATTCAGTTCTTCACGCTTCCCGATGCGGAAATGGCGATCCTGAAAAAACAGGGAGATGCTACCCACAAAGAATATGCGGCAGAGATCAACAAGCTCTATCCCGCAGATAAATATCAGCCTGAAAATTATCTCAAAGAAGTTCAGGACTATATGGGATATCAGCCCTAAGTATATTGTTTCAGTTAAAATTTTGTATGGTACGGTAGGGGCGCGCCGACGGCGCGCCCTTACGATTCACACCCACTCCGGAGTGCTGAAATGAGCCGCCAGGCGAAATTTTAGCGGACATGGCGGACACGCTGCGCTTAGTCCGCCCTACAATAAGGAAATACTATATGCTTGATAATTTTTTTGACAAATTGGATAAGGTTCTCACTTTTTTTGAGGATTGGACACTCTTTGTCAGTGTGATGGCGGCACTTACCGCACTTTTTTTCAATGTGGTATTACGCTACGGATTTCAATATTCTCTGGCATGGTCAGAGGAATTGGTCAGAATTGTGATTATATACACGACGCTTATCGGATGCAGCGCAGCCATTAAGAATCGTTCCATGATTAAAATTGATGCGCTTGTGCAGATTTTTCCGAGTCTGAAAATGCCTTTAACTTATTTCAGTCACCTGACAACCCTGATTTTTTCGGGCATGATGATGTACTACGGCTGGCAGATGGCGGCGCTTCAGGCGCAGACAAGCCAGAAAACAATCATCATGCAGATTCCCCTTATTTATCTTTATGCAGCATTGCCGCTGATGGGAGCGATGATGTTTATCCGCACCTTCCAACTGATTTATCAGGAAACCAAAGAGATATAAACGTAGCACATCATAAAAGTTTCTCGCAACTGCGCAAAAGTACGCAAAGACAGTTTCTTTTAAAAAGAATTAGGAGTTATGCAGTTGAATACTGCTTTTTTTTATTTAACCGCAAAGAGCGCAAAGTTCCGCAAAGATATATTTCTTTGCGCAACTCCGCGCCCTTTGCGGTTCATTTTTCAGATTTTTTAACCGCAAAGTTGCGCAAAGTAAACCGCAAAGTTCCGCAAAGATATATTTTAAAACTTTGCGCAACTTTGCGGGAACTTTGCGCTCTTTGCGGTTAATTTTTTTCAGACAAAGAAAAATCCGACTGTGTAACTCCTAAAGAATGCAAAACACTTTTCAGATCAGAGTTGACAAACATGACGCATCGTTCTCACCTCCCTTTTCATCCTATAGATTTAAGCGGACTGAAAACATATTCCATTGCCGAGCGCAAAAGCAAAGTCTGTGCGGAAGATTTTGCGTGTCCGTGGAAAAAGGGCGCAGCTTTTAAAGATTTTCTCGACAGCCTTCCCGATATTCTTGCCGGAAGCGACATAAAAGCCGTCATTGCCGCCATCGCATCGGCGTTTGAAAATAAAAAGACTGTTGCCCTTGCCATGGGCGCGCATGTCATCAAAGTGGGGCTGAATCCCGTTCTTATTGATCTGATGGAGCGGGGAATTGTTACTGCCGTGGCAATGAACGGCGCGGGCATTATTCACGACAGCGAGCTTGCCATGACCGGCAGGACTTCGGAGGATGTCGCCGCGTCGCTCGGAGACGGCACATTCGGCATGGCGCGGGAAACCGGCGAGTTTCTGAGTGAGGCTGTAAAAAAAGCAGGCAGGGAAAATATCGGGCTGGGCGCGGCAGTGGGCGCGGCGATTATTGAAAATCGGCTGCCCCTTGCAGACAAAAGCATTCTTGCGGCGGGTCTGCGTCTCGGCATTCCGGTCACGGTACACATTGCCGTCGGAACGGATATTATCCATGTGCATCCCGGATTTGACGCGGCAGCGGCAGGCGGCGCAAGCCATCGGGATTTTCGGATATTTGCCTCTGTTGTTTCCACGCTGGAACAGGGCGTTTATCTGAATGTCGGCTCTGCGGTGATTTTGCCGGAGGTTTTTTTAAAAGCGATAACGCTGGTGCGGAATCTGTGCCACCGGGTGGAGAATTTCACGACGGTGAATATGGATTTTATCCGGCATTACCGCCCTGTGACCAACGTGGTGAACCGTCCCACGCTCGGCGGCGGAAAAGGCTTTAATTTAATCGGGCATCATGAAATTATGCTGCCTTTAATCGCCGCCGGTGTGATTGAGAAAATTTCAGAAAACTGAAAATCATCAGCCAAAACTCCCCCCTTGAGGGGGCAGGGGGGTGTTTCCCGAAGCAGACATCCCCCTAACCCCCTTCAAAGGGGGAATTGCCGTATTTTTCGATAATTATGATGGATTTTCCGCACAAAGCAGCCGTCATTCAGACGATTTTAGATGCAGCGCCCGGGATTAAAAAGATTTTTTTATTCGGATCAAGGGCCCGGGGCGACAACAAAAATCCTCATGCAGATATTGATATCGGTATTATCGGAAGCAGAAAAGCGGATTTTTCGGTTTTGGCGAAAATCGCCGATGCGTTAGACTGCCTTGATACCCTGTATTCCATAGATGTTTCCGATTTTACAGAAAGAAACGATGCCTTCTCCCAACAGGCATTCAGCGAGATGGTCGTCCTGTATGAAAAAAAATGAGCGTCTGCAACAACTGACAAATGCTTATCAGCGGCTTCGGGAATCGCTGGAATTTCCGCTTTCCGAACCGTTGGTGCTTGACGCGGCGATTCAGCGATTTGAATTTACCTTTGAACTTGCATGGAAAACGCTGAAAATAATTCTGGAAGATCAGGGGCTTTTGTGTCATTCTCCCAAGTCATGTTTAAAAGAAGCTTTTAAAATGGGCTGGATACACGATGAAGAAAACTGGATAGGGCTTTTAAAAGCAAGAAATATGACTTCTCATGTTTATGATGAAGGCATGGCAAGGGACATCTACAAGACAATAAAAGACAAACATCATCTTTTTCAATCTCTTATTCTTGCATTGAATGCAATACAGTTGTCTGAACTGTGATTCGTCTGATTTATCTGAAATCTCTGATTGCTTAATCAGAATAATCAGAATAATCAGAATAATCACAGTTCAGACGGCTGTTTTTATCTGTCCAAGACTCGGCGCACCGTCTCTGCCAACTCAACCATGCCCAGGGGTTTCATCATAAATGCCTGTATGCCCAATTCAGCGGTGCTGTATCCGTTGATCTGCTCGCTGAATCCGGTGCAGAGAATAATCGGAATGTCTGGTCTGAGGGCTTTTATTTCCCGGGCAAGCACATCCCCGGTCATGCCCGGCATGTTCATGTCTGTTATCACCAGATCAAAAGCCTCCGGATTTTCCTGAAACGCCGCCAATGCTTCAACGCTGTCTGTAAAGCCTGTCACGCTGTACCCGAATTTCTCCAGCATCATCTTCAACATCGGCACAATCTGCACTTCGTCGTCAGCCAGCAGAATGCTTTCATTTCCTTTGGGAATATCTTTCTGCGGCGATGTTAATTTTATACATTCCTTTTCAATCACAGGCAGATAAATATGAAACGCTGTGCCTTTGCCCACCTCGCTGTAAACCGTAATTTCTCCGCCCAGCCCTTTCACAATGCCGTGAACAACCGACAAACCGAGGCCGGTTCCTTTGCCCGCCGGTTTTGTTGTAAAATAAGGATCAAATATTTTTTCAATATGGGCAGGGCTGATGCCGTGTCCTGTGTCGCTCACGGTCAGCCGCAGATGTCTGCCGGGGTTCAGGGTCAGTTTTTTTAAACTGTCTTCATGCCCGATAAGAATGCGTTCCAAAAGAATTGCGAGTTTGCCGCCCTTTTTTTCCATAGCATGACAGGCATTCACACAAAGATTCATAATGATCTGCTGTATCTGTACAGGATCACCCATGACTGCCTCACATTCGGGATCAATGTGCTGTATAAATTCAACGGACTTGGGAACTGAAGACCTGAGCAGCGCCAAAGATTCCTGAATCACAGGCTGAATCTTCATGGGTTGATATTTGCTTTCCGCTCCCCGGCTGAAAGTCAGAATTCTTCTCACAAGCTCTTTGGCTCTCACAGATGCCTGCAATATTCTCTGTAATTTCTCATTCGCATCCTTATGCTGTGAAAAATCACTCATCATCAGCATTTCGGCGTAACCGATGATCGGCGTCAGAATATTGTTGAAATCATGTGCAATTCCTCCCGAAAGCGTGCCGATAGCCTCCATTTTCTGCGCCTGACGGATCCGGGCTTCAAGTTTTATTTTTTCTGCTTCCATTTTTTTTCGGTCTGTAATATCAAGGACATGAGAAATAAAATACAGCGGTTTTCCCTGTGAATCCCGAAAAACGGTGCTGGAAATTTCTGTCCAGACAACATGACCCTTTTTGTGGATATGCCGCTTCTCAAATATGCCGGAGTCGGTTTCTCCGGCAACCGCTTTTCGGATAAAACCGGCACTGACATCGGCATCTTCATGAAATGAGGTTTCGTGAACATTCATGTTTTCCAATTCTTCTTTCTCATAGCCCAATATTTCAGAATACTTGTGGTTGACCTTGAGATATTTGCCCTCCGTGTTGACCAATGTAATGCCGGTGTTGGCATTCTCAAAAGCAATACGAAAGCGTTCTTCGCTTTCATGCAGAGATTTTTCGGTCTGTTTTTCGGCAGTTCTGTCTATGCCGATGCCGATATGAGAGCCGTCGGAAAGTAAAACATTGATCCATGAGGTATCCAATATTTTTCCGTCGCGGCGGCATAGTCTGAAATCTGCCCAGATGCTTTGAGCCGATTGGATAAAATCCAGAGCATAGCGACAGTAATCGGAATCCGGACAAAATTCTTTTAAAAGATCATGCTGCTGCGCTTCTGTCAGAGACCATCCCAATGTTTTTTCCCAGCACTGATTCACCCATCTGAAGCTGCCGTCCGGGCTGAAAAAGGCAACCATAATCGGAATGTTGTTCATAATGCTCTGCAACAGTTCGGTTTGGCGGAGCAGTTCGGTTTCTGTGCGCCGGCGCTCGGTAATATCCGTAAACATTGCAAAAGACCCCATAAAGCCTTTTTCTTTGTCATAAAGGGCTGTGGCTGAAACAATGGACCATAATTCGGAACCGTCTTTGCGCCGGAACCGGCGTTCATACTTTCCGCCTATACCTTTCTGACGATTCGCCATTTTTTCCCTGTGATCCTTCAAATCTTCCGGGAACATAAAATCTGTCACAGGCTTTCCCAGCACTTCTTCTGCTGTGTAGCCGAGCATGTCTGACATGACAGGATTGACATAATCTGTCCGAAATTTGCCGTCCATTGTCCAGATGCCTTCGTTTGCGCTCTCAACGATACGCCGATATTTTTCCTCGCTGTCTTTAAGCATTTTCAGCGCATGATTTCGGGTCTCCACATCATCTAAGAGTTTTGCCATCAGAAGCGTTGCCAAAGGAAATATCAGCAGCATCGGAAGGGAAACTTTACGCAGCACACCGAATGCTGTGGGATTGGGGAGGGTGAGAATCCACAGCAGCACACAGATATGCACAAAGATGCCGAAAGCGAAAATATAAAGCGGAGTGAAAAGTTGGGGTTTTCTTTTGCGAAGAAAATAAAAGACAGTGCCGAGTGCGGCTGAAGTCGTGAGCGCGGCACAGCCTGTCCATGCCGCGACTCCGCCCAGATACAGACGCCAGCATGCGGCAATGAATGCGCCTACGGCTGCTGTAACGGGTCCGCCGAAAAGCCCTGCCATACTCAGGACAATGGAACGTCCGTCAAAGATAATGCCGGGCGCAAAACGGAAAGGCGTCATCATTCCGGCGACAGCAACCAAGCCGAAAATACAGCCTGTCGTGATCTGTCCGGCAACGGATGCGGTGTCACCCCTGCGTGTCATAAAGCTGTATAAAATGCTTAATGAAAGCAGCAGTGCAATATTGTTGATAAGGTCTGTAAATATCATTTAGGTCACTCCTTTGTATTTTGGATGCCCTGACGGCTCCCCATTCCCATGCGCCGCGGTGGGAATGCAGATATTTCGCCCCTACGGGGCTTGCGGAATTTTTCATAATCGGAATGCTACAAAGATGTCGCCCCTACGGGGCTTTTCTCGTTCCCATGCGCCGCATGAGAACAATAATAATAGCAAAAGATTAACCCTTGTAACATCAAAATCTGCAAAAAAGTCAAAAAAAATTCTTGACACGTTCAGATAGTTAATGTATTAATCATTAATACATTAACGGTTAATGCGCTAATCTTTATAACACTGTAAAAAACCTTTGCTTACAAAAAAGCTTAGGGATTTTTTATATACTTTCCACCGTCATAATTTGCGCTTTCCGAATTTTCTGTAAAACGGTTTTGCAAACCGTTTTGCCGATAAAACGGCTTGCAAAGCCGTTCTACAGAAGCGCAGATTATGCCGGTGGGCAGTATATTACCCGATATTTGAGTTTTTAAGAGTTTATTCAGCTTTGTTTTCAAGCAAGCTATGCAAAATGGAGGTCAACCGTGGACGTAAAACAAAAATTGTCCCAAGTGGTCGGAGCTGATGCCTTCTTTGATGATCCTGCAACATTGCAGGCATATTCCGGCGATTTCAGCGATACGCCGCGCCGTGCGCCCAATTATGTTGTCAAACCGAAAAACGCCGAAGAAATTTCAGGTGTTATCAAATTCTGTAACGAAAACTGCATTCCGGTTGTTCCGTGCAGTTCCAAAGTTCATTTTTACGGCGCTACAATTCCGAAAGAAGGCGGCGTTGTCATGGACATGGAAAAGATGAACAAGGTATTGGAAATTGACCATGACAACCGCCGCGTCAGATTTGAAGCCGGCGTTACATGGGAAAAACTCACGCAGGAACTGAAAAAAGAGGGTTTTCGGGTTATTATGCCCCTGACGCCGCCGGCGCAGCGTTCCGCGCTCACCGATTTTCTGGAGCGTGAAGAACCCACCAATCAGGTCTATGATTACGGCGAACCCCTCGCTGCAATGGAAGTGGTCTGGCCCACGGGCGAGATATTCAGAATGGGGTCTGCCAGCGTGAACGGATACCCTGATTCTCCATCCAAAGGCGGCAATCCCTCCGGCCCCGGTCTGGATTTCTATCGCTTTTTTCAGTGCGCTCAGGGAACCATGGGCGTGGTCACATGGACAAATCTCAAGATAGAGGCGATTCCCCGAATAGATAAAATCATGCTCGCGCCGATTACCGATCTGGCTTATGCCACAGATTTTCTCTACCGCATTCTGCCCCGCCGCATCGGTCAGGAAGTCCTGCTGCTGAACAATGTTGATCTGGCTGCCATTCTTGCGGAACAGCCCGGGGATTTTGAAAAACTCAAATCGTCTCTGCCGCCCTGGACACTGATTCTGGTCATCAGCGGTCTGAAAAGAAGGCCCGAGGAGAAAATCGCTTATGAGCAGAATTTTCTGAATCAGGTCATCAAAAATGAATTTTCAAATATGCGTCTGGGCGAAAGTCTTCCCGGATTTCCGGGGCTGAACAGCAAGCTGCTGAAGATTTTGCGGAATCCCTGGCCCGCTGATGTGCCGTATTGGAAAAACAGCGTCAAAGGCGCATGTCAGACCCTTTCTTTCCACACAAGACCCCTGAAAGCAAAACATTTTGTCTCGCTGGTGGAAGAAATTGCCAGCCGTCATGCCTATTCTGTCCGGGATATCGGCATCTATATTCAGCCTATTGAACACAACCGGGCTTGCCGTCCTGAGTTCAGCTTTTTCTATGATCCGCAGAATGCCGAGGAAAAAGCTGCTGTCCGCCGCCTTTACAAAGAAGCCGCTATTGCGCTTATCAATGAAGGTGCCGTATTTACAAGACCTTACGGTGAGCTTGCGCCCATTGTTTATGAGCGGGCGACCGGCTACGTTACCCAACTCCGGCGGCTGAAAAAGGTATTTGACCCGAACAACATTATGAATCCCGGGAACCTGTGTTTTTAAGGAGGGCAAGACAATGGCAAACGAATCAGATGTGAGATATTACAAGCCGAGAACGGAATTTGCGCTGGATATAAAGGACATTCAGAATTTCGTTTACGATATGAGCCGCTGCATCAAATGCAAAGGCTGCAACTGGGTGGATCACACCTATATGCCGGGCGCGAAGTTTATGACCCGCTGCCCCAGCGCGGAAAAATACCAGTTTGACGCTTACGGCGCTTACGGCAAAATGCGGATCGGTCATGCTTTTGCCGAAGGCAGATTGGAATGGAACGAGAAAGCCCTTGAGATTATCTATGCCTGCACGCTCTGCGGCGCGTGCGATGTGGGCTGCAAGCGCAATCTCGATTTGGAAATCGAGCTGTCTTTGGAATCGCTCAGAGTCAAAGCCGTGAAAGACGGCGTGGGTCCTATGCCCGCGCATAAGAAAATCGCCGAGAATATCGCCAAAACTCACAATATGTACGCCGCGCCCCATGACAAGCGCAAAGACTGGCTTCCTGCCGGCATCACGCCTGCCAGAAAAGCGGATGTGCTGTATTTTGTCGGCTGCGCCGCGTCCTACACCAACAAGGAAATTGCCCAGTCTGTGGCAAAAATTCTGAAAGCGGCAAAAGTTGATTTCATGCTGATGCCCGATGAACAATGCTGCGGCAACACGCTTTTCTCGGTCGGCATGTTGGATGAGGCAAAAGCATTGGCTCAACGCAATATTGACGAAGTGAGAAAAAGCGGTGCCAAAACTCTCCTCACCGCGTGCGCGGAAGGCTATCGCATGTGGAAAGTGGATTATCCCAAACTGCTGAACATTTCCACAGCCGACTTGGGCTTCAAAGTTGTTCATCTGGTTGAATATGTGGACGAATTAATGAAAGACGGCGCGCTGAAAATGAGCAAAGCCTTTGCGACGCGTATGGCGTATCAGGATGCGTGCAGCATGAGCCGTCTGAGCGATCCTTGGACGCCATATCAGGGCAAACGCGGCTGGATGGGCTGCGTGGAACCCAGGCTCAAGAGAAGACGCGGGACAAGCGGCCTCTATGCCCAGCCGCGAGATATTCTCAAAGCCATTCCGGGCGTTAATCTGCTGGAAATGCCCAGAACGCGTGAAAACGCTTTCTGCTGCGGCGCGGGACGGGGAACCAAAGAAGCGTTTCCCGATTTGGCAAAATTTTCAGCCGCGCATCGGCTTGAAGAAATCAAAGACAGCGGGGCAGAGACATTGGTAACAGCCTGTCCGCATTGCAAAAACAACTTCGCCCAAGCCATCAAAGCCGGCAACGAGCATGTACAGGTGATGGATATAGCGGAAGTCATCTGTGCATCCATAGAAAGCTAATTGTAAAGCGGATTTTCAATCCGCTTCAAAGCGGTTTGCATCTGATTTCAGCCGAGCGTTTTACTGATTAATTGTATCCGCTTTGAAGCGATTTACAAAATCGCTTTACTGATGTGAAGGAGATAACTCATGGAAATATCCAAAGAAATATACAGAGTCTTGGCGGACATTGTGGGAGACGGGTACATCTCTGACGATCCGGTGGTTTGCGAGGGCTACAGAAGCGGCCCCGGCGGATATGAAAGCGGTCTGGGCTATGAACGCGTCATGACAAAAGTTCCCGGATGCGTCATCATGCCGAAATACACCGAAGAAGTGCAGAAAATCGTGAAAGTCTGTTACCGTCACGAAATACCTTATGTGCCTTACAGTACCGGTTTTTACGGACCCCGCTCTCATCCGCATGTCAAAGGCGCGCTGCTCATTGACCTGAAACGGATGAATGATTTCGTATTGGACGAAAAACACTTCTATGTCGAAGTGGGCCCCGGCATGGTCTATTCGCCGATTCAGGAAGAATGTATGAAACATGGGGCTTATGTGGTCATCGGCGGGGGCGGCGCGCAGGCGTCTGCCATTGCCAACCTTATCGGCGACGGCTGGTCTCCGCTGAGTCACCGGATCGGGCTTCCGCATCGCCGGATTCTCGGCACGGAAGTCGTGATGCCGGACGGTGAAATTCTCAGACTCGGCTCGCTCGCGCAGGGCGGCGATGATCCTTTCTGGGGTGAAAGCCCGGGGCCCGACCTCAGAGGCTTGCTCAGAGGTTATACCGGATTGCGCGGCTGTCTGGGAATTGTCACACGCATGGCAATCAAGACGCTGCCTTTTCAGCCGGAACGTCTCGTGCCGACAGGCATTTCTCCCAATACCGCGCTGGCGCTTCCGGAAAAACGGATCAAATGGATTAATTTTGTCGTGCCTTCAAAGGACGCGCAGGTCAAGGCAATGAAGGAAATCGGTCATGCGGAAATTGCCGGCGCTGTTACCAAAGTGCCGCTTTTCTGGCGAGCCATTGCCAAAGCCGAATGTAAAGAAGAATTTTGGGACCTCTGGGGCAAAGAAAACGAGCAGACTGTCGCCAATTTTCATATTGTCCGGGTATTGCTCATCGGCTACACTTCCGAAGAACAGATGGAATATGACGAGCGGGTTCTCATGGACATTATGACAGAAGTGGGCGGTGTTGCACGGCGAACCAAACCTTCGGATGAATCATGGATTAAAAATGCTGACTCGGCGGGCATGTGGCTGATGTGCGGGGGCTATGTGTCGGTGGATTACGTCATTGAAACCATGACTCAGGCACCGGAACACGGTCCTGCTTATGCGGAACTCAAGAAAAAATATACGCCCCCGCTCATGCCGGATTACGGCGATCCGGGCTGGTTTCAGAGCTTTGAAATGGGTCATCAGGGCTATTCGGAATTTCTGGTTTACTGGGATCAGGACGACGACACCAATCCGGTGGATCAGTTCTATGTTGATACATCCAAGATGAACATCAAGAACCGTTTTTACACCTCGCTGCTGGGACCTCACCAGCCGCTGTATCTCACAGGACCCAAGTACGGGCCCAATTATCATGAGTTCCTGCTGAAGGTGAAAAACGAGTTCGATCCCAAATGGATGTCTCATCCGCCGGTGCCGCTGGCGCATGATGTTTTTGTGGAACGGGCACCGTGGATGCACAACATGAAAGATTGGGAATCGCCGAAAGACTTGGATAAAATAAAAGACTGAAGCAGCAGCGTCTCTCGTTCCCACGCTCCGCGTGGGAACGTCCGTCCCGCATGTCATTTCGACGAGCGAAGCGAGGAGAAATCTTTTGTATGAGCGATAAGATTTCTCGCTTCGCTCGAAATGACAGGGCGGGGATCGAAGGGACGCGGAGCGTCCGCGCTGCATTCCCACGCGGAGCGTGGGAACGAGAGAGAGACGAAAAATGCCATTTCAAGGATTGCATCTATATGTA
>JFJP01006294.1_pt1 | contig 18963 bp, 12 predicted proteins | sample 431651 | NCBI WGS metagenome assembly JFJP01 (sample SAMN02602958, study PRJNA72255) | Microbial mat metagenome, whole genome shotgun sequencing project. | biome: fresh water; feature: sink hole; material: water; isolation source: purple microbial (photo- and chemosynthetic) mats found in...
AAACCAGCAAAAACTTTGGCAAACACCGGGATCACAAATATATTCAAGATCACCACGGCAATGGCCATGGCAATCATGACAAACATGGGGTAGCGCAGAGCCTGCTTGATGCGTTCACGCACATCGCGCTCAAACTCCATGTGCTCGTTGAGACGCAAAAACACATCCGTGAGCTTGCCAGTCATCTCACCCACACGAATCATTGAAATATAAAACGCGCCAAAAATGGTTTGATGCCGGGCCAAGGCGGCCGAAAGCTCACGCCCCTGGTCCAGACTGGACCGGATGTCTTTCAAAAGTTCGACCATGGCCGGCTTCGTGCTGGAAGCCTCCAGCCCCGCAAACGCCCGCAAAATGGGTACACCGGCTTTGTTCAGGGTGTACATCTGCCGCGAGAACATCAAGATATCCTCAACCACGACGGGAACACGATTAAAACGGGCAAGCCAGCTCTCTTGCTGGTCTTTGATGGCTTCTTTGACGACGCCAATGTGAACAGGGATCACCCCCATGGCCATCAACTGGTCGGCCACACCGCTTTCGGTCATGGCATCGAGTTGTCCCTGAACAGCTTCACCCCGACTGTTGCGGCCGCGCCATGCGTAAACTGCCATAAATCTGTGCTGACCTGAACTCAGTTGTCTTCGTCGTCAGCATCAAAACCGATGCGCAAGGCTTCTGCCAGCGAGGTTCGCCCCTGGCGCACCAGCTCCAAGGTGCGAAACGCCATGGTCTGCCCCTTCATGCGCTCCCGCCCTAGGCGCATGAACACAGCGGGGTCAGAGCGAGAGGCGGCCTGGGTCAAGTTGGCATCCATCTCCAGCAGCTCATACACACCTTGTCGGCCTGCGTAACCCGTGCCATTACATGACGAGCAACCGCGACCCCGCTTGGACGCCACGGAGTCAACATCCTCCACCATGCCAGCCAGCCAGGAACGCTCTTGGGGTGTGGCCTGATGCGGCTCAGCACACTCTGTGCAGTTGATCCGAACCAGTCGCTGGGCGATCACCGCCTGCAGCGATGTCGCCACCATAAATGGCGGCACCCCCATGTCCAGCAAACGAAATGGCGTACTGATGGCGTCCCGGGTATGCAAGGTGGATAGCACCAAATGCCCTGTAATCGCGGCACGCAAGCCAATTTCTGCCGTCTCTTCGTCGCGCATTTCCCCCACCAAAATCACGTCAGGATCCTGGCGCAAGCAAGCGCGCAACACCCTGGCAAACGTCAACTCAATCTTGTCGTTGACTTGCACCTGGGTCAGACCAGGCAAGCGGTATTCCACCGGGTCTTCAACGGTAATGACTTTGAGTTCACCGGCATTGATTTCTGCCAGCGCCGCATAAAGCGTTGTAGTTTTGCCGGACCCAGTTGGCCCCGTCACCAGCACCAAACCGGATGACCTGCCCAGTACTTCGCGAAAACGCTTGAGCATGTCGGCAGGCATGCCAATATCGTCCAACCGCTTCATGCCTGCACCTTGCTTCAGCAAACGCATCACGGCAGATTCACCGTAATTAGTTGGTAAAGTCGAGAGCCGTACGTCGATGGTGACGTCACGCAGCCGCACACTGAATCGCCCGTCTTGCGGCAGCCGCTTTTCAGAAATATCCAGGCCAGCCATGAGTTTGAGACGCTGAGCCAAAGCCCCACCCACACGTTTATCAGCCAGCGTTTGAGTTTGCAGCATGCCATCAACCCGCACTCGGATTTGCAATCCGGACTCTTGGGGTTCAATGTGCACGTCAGACGCGCCCACTTGTATGGCGTCCTCAAACACGGATTGCAACAGACGCACCACGGGCGCGCCCTCAGTACCCACTGTTGCACTCAGTTCGCCAAAGTCAACAGCGTCTCCAATGTCCTTTTCAAGGGCACGGGCCAGGCCACTGATTTCTTCGGTACGTCGGTACAAACGGTCAAACGCCAAAGCCAATTGGCTCTCAGGCACTGCCGCCATGGAGATGTCCCGCTTGAGCAACCTGGCCAGTTCATCGTAGGCAAACAAATCCAACGGGTCCGCTACGGCCACTAACAGCGAGTCCCCTTTGTCCTCTAGCACCAAAGCGCGGAAGCGGCGCGCCGCCGACTCTGGAAGTAGTTTGACAACATCCGCCCGAAACGGAAAGGTCTTGAGGTTAACGAAGGGAATCCGCAGCTGCCGCGCTAAACCATTGGCTAACAGCTCTTCGGTAATGAGGCCGGTTTCAATCAGCAGGCGGCCCATTTTTTTACCAGTCTGTTGCTGCAAAGCCAAGGTTTGCTGCAACTGCTCCTGCGAAATCAAACGCTGCTGAACCAGTACGTCTCCCAAACGGAGTTTTTCTGGACGCCCTGTGGGAACAGGGTGACTGGGGGAACCGCCAGTGGTCACAGCTTGATTCATATTGTGGTCAATGATGGCTAATGCAAATGACGCGGCTTACGGCCACCGCCATGACCCAAACCACTGGCCCCACCGCCCGACCCACGAGGCGGCTTGCCCAATTGCAAAGAGTTCACCAAATCATCAAAACGCTGGCTGAACAGAACATCGACTGCGGCAACCACCCCTCCCAACTCTGCACCATCAAAATGACGCTCCATCAGGTTGATCACGTCCTGCACCAGCAAATCGCGTTGAACCTGCATGATGGAAGCCGGGTCCGGCCCGACAAACACCATGATGAAATCGTCACGTGATTCGCCATCTGAGGTGCCTTGTTCATCCTCGTCGTCGAACTCTGTGTCGTAAAAGGTGATCTCAATCACCGCACCAGCTTGTGCCACATCATTGAGGTTCATGCACATTTCGTCGAGCGTCTGGCGAAAGTCGTCGTCACCCTCCACGGTCCAGCATATTTGCAATAGATGCTCTTTGGAGTCGAATTGAATGCCAGGCTCATCCTCGTAAAAACTGCCAGACGCAGCCGACAAGGACTTGGCACCCGCGTATTTCCAGAGCGGTTTGAGGGCATCCTGAAGATGGTCAAGCGTGACATCAACACGTAAAGACACTTGACCATGAACGTGGATTTCAAAGGGGGCGTTATAACGTGCCATGAGATAAAAGTGTAGTCGCGACTGAACTCAAAAAAGTCCTTAAGTCATTGAATTATTTGTATTAACTGGCATTTAATCTCAACACAAAGGTCAAGAAAAACCCAAATTCACTTGGGATATCTCCGGATATTGGATTGCTTGGCTGAGATGATAACGTGCCAAAGTCACCTCCACGGTGGCGTTTTTGCCAATTCATCCCATCCGAGCTCAAGACCTGCTTCCCGCAATCAACTCTGGGAATATTCCGGTGATGATCACAAAAAAAGCCCAATAATGTGAATATTGGCAATAAAACCAGCTTCTAACAGTCCAAAAATATGTCAAATCCAATCGCTCAGATCGATGCAACCCGCTGCTCAGGATGCGGTCGGTGCATTTCTGCATGCGAGCTTCGGCTGTTTGCTTTTGAAAAACAGGGCTGGAGAAAATTGTCAGTCCTTCACAATACAGACTCCTGTACCGGTTGTGGAAAATGCGCCTCGATCTGTGCAATCAACGCCATCCGGCTTGTACCTCAAACGACATCAGATATGAAATTGCCCAGTTCACAAATAAAAAAGCCTGCTACTGTTTAGGTAGCAGACGTTCTTTTAATGGTGCCCGAGACCGGAATCGAACCGGTACGCCCGTTATTCACGAAGCGGCGGATTTTAAGTCCGATGTGTCTACCTATTTCACCACTCTCGAACTGGGCTCCACGGATTTGCAATCCGTTGCATAACCGATTTGCTATCGCGCCAAATACTGTCGTAAAAAAGGGAAGCGCTGGCTTCCCTTTTTCAAAATTGGAGCGGGAAAAGAGTCTCGAACTCTCGACCTCAACCTTGGCAAGGTTGCGCTCTACCAACTGAGCTATTCCCGCGTTGCAAGCCTTAAATTATATGACAAAAATTTTGCCAACCCAATTCAGAAGGTAAAAACTTTATCAGTGTTTCACTGAGCCTGACAGCTGCGTCTGGTCTCTGGCCACATCTGCCCCAGCAACGACCACTGGCTCGTCTTCTGGCAGTGGCGTTGGCATGCGTTCGAGCGCAATCTCCAGAACCTTGTCAATCCAACGCACCGGAACAATCTCAAGCCCATTTTTGACGTTTTCGGGAATGTCCTGCAGGTCCTTGGCATTCTCTTCCGGAATAAGCACCGTCTTGATATCGCCACGCAATGCCGCCAGCAGCTTTTCCTTCAGCCCACCAATCGCGGTGACTTCACCGCGCAGAGTGATTTCACCGGTCATTGCCACATCGCAGCGCACAGGAATTCCCGTCATGGCCGACACAAAAGCTGTCGTCATGGCCGCACCCGCACTCGGACCGTCTTTCGGCGTTGCGCCGTCTGGCACGTGAATGTGGATGTCCTTCTTCTCAAAAAATTCATCCTTGATACCGAGTCGGTGCGAGCGGCTACGCACCACCGTGCGCGCTGCCTCCACAGACTCTTTCATCACGTCCCCCAAGGAACCCGTTCGGGTAATGACCCCTTTACCAGGCATCATGGCGGCCTCAATGGTGAGCAAATCCCCACCCACTTCAGTCCAGGCCAGACCGACAACCTGCCCCACCTGATTTTTCTTTTCAGCGCGACCATAGTCGTACTTGCGCACGCCCAAAAAGTCGTTCAAATTTTCACTCGTGACAGTCACCCGGCCTGTCATCTTTTTCAGCTGCAGTCCCTTGACCACCTTGCGACAGATCTTGGAAATTTCACGCTCCAGCGAACGCACGCCCGCTTCACGGGTGTAGTAGCGCACGATGCCCCGCACAGCGTCTTCCGTCACTGTCAACTCGGTCTCTTTGACGCCATTGTTTTTCAGCTGTTTGGGCAGCAGGTACTTGACCGCAATATTGGCCTTTTCGTCCTCGGTATAGCCAGCCAGCCGGATCACCTCCATGCGGTCCAGCAGAGCGGGCGGGATGTTCATGGAATTGGACGTCGCCACAAACATCACGTCACTCAGGTCAAAGTCAACCTCGACATAGTGGTCACCAAACTTGTGGTTTTGCTCCGGGTCCAGCACCTCCAGCAAGGCACTCGACGGGTCACCCCGAAAATCCGTTCCCAACTTGTCAATTTCATCCAGCAAAAATAAGGGATTGCGTGTGCCGACTTTGGACAAGCTCTGCAAAACTTTGCCTGGCATGGCACCAATATAGGTACGCCGGTGACCACGAATCTCGGCCTCGTCACGCATGCCGCCCAGCGCCATACGCACATATTTGCGCCCGGTTGCCTTGGCAATCGACTGACCCAAAGATGTCTTGCCGACGCCCGGTGGGCCTACCAGACACAAAATAGGTGCCTTGACCTTCTCAACACGCTGCTGCACAGCAAGATACTCAAGAATTCGGTCTTTCACCTTGTCCAGACCATAGTGGTCTTCGTTCAAGACCACTTCGGCATTGGTCAGGTTGTGTTTGATCTTGGTTTTGGCCGCCCACGGCAAGCCCGTCATCACATCAATATAAGTACGAACCACCGTGGCTTCAGCGGACATGGGCGACATCAGTTTGAGCTTCTTCAGCTCGCCCTCGGCTTTTTTCAAAGCTTCTTTGGGCATCTTGGCGGCCTTGATCTTTTTCTCGATCTCTTCAATATCGGCACCGTCTTCACCGTCACCCAATTCCTTTTGAATGGCTTTCACCTGCTCATTCAAATAGAAGTCGCGCTGGTTCTTTTCCATCTGCCGCTTGACACGGCCACGGATTTTTTTGTCTACATTCAAGATGTCAACTTCACGCTCGATCTGCTCAAACAGGTTCTCCAGGCGCTCTTTGACATGGGCCAGTTCAAGAACCACCTGTTTGCTGTCCAATTTCAGAGGCAGGTGCGCCGCAATGGTGTCTGCCAGACGGCCTGGGTCATCAATGCTGGAAATCGACGTCAAAATCTCTGGCGGAATCTTCTTGTTCAATTTGACGTACTGATCAAACTGCTGCATCACCGCACGGCGCAAGGCCTCCACCTCGCTGGCCTTGGTGCGAGACTTCCCTTCAGGCTCCGCGGGCACGTCCACGGGCGTGATGCTGGCCACAAAATGCGACTCGCCATCTTCCACCTTGGTCACCAAGGCACGCTGCTGGCCCTCGACCAACACCTTCACCGTGCCATCGGGCAACTTGAGCATCTGCAAAATAGTCGAGATACAGCCCACATCAAACATGTCGGTGATGAGCGGATCATCCTTGGCCGCCGCTTTTTGGGCCACCAACATGATGCGGCGGTCTGAACTCATGGCGGCTTCCAGCGCCTTGATGCTCTTGGGACGGCCCACAAACAGCGGAATCACCATATGCGGAAAAACCACCACATCGCGCAGCGGCAACAGTGGTAAGTCCAGCGGATCAGCAGGCAAAGGGGTGTGACCAGACATAAGGCATCCTTTTCTTACCCGTAATTCGGGTGGGTGGCACGGCTACCGTTCAGGCAGCCATGCAATTATCAGCACGGAACACAAATTCAATAAAGGCAAAACGCCTCCAAAGGCAGACCTAATCAAGCCTTCTTGGCGGCCTCACGGTACACCAGGAGCGGCGCCTTGTTATCCTCGATCGTGGATTCGTCAACCACGACTTTTTCAACGTTGGACGCATTCGGCAAATCGAACATGGTGTCGATCAGCGCCAATTCAAGAATGGAACGCAAACCGCGTGCCCCCGTCTTGCGTGCCAAAGCCTTTTTGGCAATGGCTTTGAGAGCTGAAGGACGGATCTCCAGATCCACCCCCTCCATGGAAAACAGCTTGCTGTACTGCTTGGCCAACGCATTCTTCGGCTCCGTCAAAATCTGAACCAAGGTTTCCTCACTCAGCTCACCCAGAGTCGCAACCACCGGCATGCGCCCCACCAGCTCTGGAATCAGACCAAACTTGATCAAGTCTTCGGGTTCAACTTCTTTGAATACGTCGGTCAAACTGCGGCTTTGCTTGCTTTTAACTGTCGCACCAAAGCCAATACCCGATGATTCGGTGCGGTTGTCGATGACTTTTTCAAGGCCCGCAAACGCACCACCACAAATGAACAAAATATTGGTGGTGTCTACCTGTACAAAATCCTGGTTCGGGTGTTTGCGCCCACCTTGCGGCGGCACACTGGCCATGGTGCCTTCAATCAGCTTGAGCAACGCCTGCTGCACCCCTTCGCCCGACACATCCCGTGTGATGGATGGGTTGTCAGATTTGCGAGATATCTTGTCGATTTCGTCGATGTAAACAATACCGCGCTGGGCCCGCTCTACCTCGTAATTGCAGCTCTGCAGCAGCTTGAGCACAATGTTTTCAACGTCTTCGCCCACATAACCCGCTTCGGTCAGTGTGGTGGCATCGGCCATCACAAACGGCACATCGAGCATGCGTGCCAAAGTCTGCGCCAGCAGGGTCTTGCCGGAGCCGGTCGGTCCAATCAACAAAATATTACTTTTGGACAACTCCACATCGTCCTTGGCCGCCTTCTCCTGATGCCGCAAACGTTTGTAATGGTTGTACACCGCCACCGCCAGAATCCTCTTGGCCGGTTCTTGCCCAATGACATAGTTGTCAAGATTGGCCTTGATTTCTGAGGGCGTTGGCAGATCAGCGTTGCCCACCGTTTCAGTGGGCGCAGGCAACTCGTCACGAATGATTTCGTTGCACAGCTCAATACATTCGTCACAAACAAAAACGGACGGTCCTGCAATGAGCTTTTTGACCTCGTGTTGGCTCTTACCGCAAAACGAGCAGTACAGTGTTTTTTCGCCCGAGGAGCCTTTTTTTTCGGCCATGAGAACTACGCCCTTTTTGAGATAACCTGGTCAATCAGACCATATTCCTTGCATTCCTCAGCCGACATGTAGTAGTCGCGCTCGGTGTCACGCTCAATGCGCTCCAGCGGTTGCCCGGTGCGTTCGGCCAAAATCTTGTTGAGTTGCTCCCGGGTTTTCAGGATCTCGCGCGCCTGAATTTCAATTTCCGTGGCTTGACCTCTGCTACCACCTGACGGTTGGTGAATCATGATCTTGGAGTTAGGCAAAGAAAATCGTTTGCCCTTGGCCCCTGCCGCCAGCAAAAAGGCACCCATGCTCGCTGCCATACCCGTGCACAGTGTCGACACTTCAGGCTTGATGAAGTTCATGGTGTCATAAATCGCCATACCCGCCGTCACCGACCCACCCGGTGAATTGATGTAAAAAGAAATGTCCTTGTCAGGGTTTTCGCTTTCCAGGAACAGTAACTGCGCCACCACCAGGTTAGCCACATGGTCATTGACCTCCCCGACCATGAAAATCACACGCTCTTTGAGCAGCCGAGAGTAAATGTCGTATGAACGCTCACCACGACCCGATTGCTCAATCACCATGGGCACCATGCCCAGATTCTGTATGTCCATTGCACTCCTACGGGGGTTCATTTTGATTTCAACTCATTTGGCCTTACTGTAGCCAAAAAAATATAGCCACCAAACAAATGGGGCTTGAATGCCAGACAACAAGCCTGGCACAAGCCCCTATGTGGACGCCATGCGTTAGCTCAAGCTTAGTTTTGCGCCATCAACTCGTCAAAGCCGACCGCTTTTTCCGTCACTTTGGCTTTGGCGAGCACAAAATCCGTCACATTGTTTTCCAAAACAATCGCCTCTACTTCGGCCAAACGCTTGTTGTCGCTGAAATACCAGCGCGACACTTCTGACGGTTTTTCGTAGCTGGCAGCCAATTCCTCCACGTGCGCCTTGATCTGTTCCATCTTGGCTTGCAACTCGTTGGCGCGAACCAACTCGGCCACCACCAGACCCAAGCGCACACGGCGCTCGGCTTGCGGGCGGAACACGTCGTCAGGAATCTCGACTTTGTCAGCGTCCTTGATACCGCGCTGTTTCAGGTCAGCGCGCGCGCCTTCCAGCAAACGGCCCATTTCAGCCTGAACGCTGGCGTTGGGCAAGTCCAACTCGGCCTTGGCCACCAGCGCGTCCATGACCGCGGTCTTGTTGCGCGACAACAGCCGGAACTTCACTTCACGCTCCAGGTTCTTCTTGATATCAGCGCGCAAACCTTCCACGCTTGCATCGGCAATCCCCAGCGACTTGGCCAGTGCCTCGTTCACTTCGGGCAAATGAGCTGCCTCGATTTTCTTGACCGTCACCATGAAGTCAGCGGTCTTGCCAGCCACGTCCTTGCCATGGTAGTCCGCAGGGAACGCCAGCGGGAAGGTCTTGCTCTCGCCCGCCTTCAAACCCAGGGTGGCTTCTTCAAATTCCTTGAGCATCTGGCCATCACCCAGAATGAACTGAAAGTCTTGCGCCTTGCCACCGTCAAACGCTTCACCATCAATCTTGCCTTCAAAGTCCACCGTCACCCGGTCACCCGTTTGTGCAGCCGCATCGTGTGCGCGTTGGGCAAAGGTACGACGCTGCTTGCGCAGGATCTCAAGGGTCTTGTCAATGGCTGCGTCAGACACATCAGTCGTGATCTTTTCAATTTCAGCCGTCGACAAGTCACCAATTTTGACTTCAGGGTACACCTCAAAAACTGCTTCAAATGTCAACTCGCCCTCTGGGGCACCGTCTTTTTCGTTGATTTTGGGCTGGCCAGCCACGCGCAGTTGAGCTTCGTTGGCAGCATTGAAAAACGCCTCGCCCACTTTGTCGTTCATGACTTCATATTGGACCGAGTAACCATAACGCTGAGCCACCACATTCATGGGCACTTTACCCGGACGAAAACCGTCCATCTTGACGGTGCGTGCCAGCTTCTTCAAACGTGTGTTGACCTCAGACTGAATGCTGCCCACAGGCAGGCTCAACGTCATCTTGCGTTCGAGCTTTTCAAGTGTTTCTACTGCTACGGCCATCATTCATCTCCAAAAATTGAGTGGTGCGCGGGGCGGGACTCGAACCCGCACACTGTTGCCAGCGTCAGGACCTAAACCTGGTGCGTCTACCAATTTCGCCACCCGCGCAAAGCCCCATTTTGGCCACAAGCTCGCACCACGCGCCTGACGCTATTTGCTCTGCGGCGTGACCCGAAACCAGGCCGCATACATCGCCGGCAAAGCCAACAGCGTCAACACGGTGGCCACCACCAGGCCACCCATGATGGCCACGGCCATCGGCCCCCAGAACACCGAGCGCGACAGCGGAATCATGGCCAGCACAGCCGCCGCCGCCGTCAGCACAATCGGCCGCAAGCGGCGCACCGCTGACTCCACAATCGCCTCCCAGGCTGGCACACCTCGCGCCCGGTCCTGTTCAATCTGGTCAATCAAAATCACCGAATTACGCTGAATCATGCCCATCAAGGCAATCACGCCCAGCAGGGCCACAAAACCAAAGGGCCGGTTCAGCAACAGCAGTGCGCCCGCCACACCGGCAATACCTAGCGGCCCGGTCAAAAACACCAGCATGGCGCGGCTAAAACTGTGCAGTTGCAGCATCAACAGCGTGAAGGTAATGAACAACATGATCGGAATGCCGGCCACGATGGATGCCGACCCCTTGGAACTCTCGGCCACCGCACCCGCCACCTCAATGCGGTATTCGCCCTGCCCTGCCTGTGCCCATTTGGCTTCCAGCGCCTTCAGCTGCGGCATCAATTGCGCGGTCACCGTGGCTCCTTGCAGGCCCTCGGCAATATCACTCTGCACCGTGATGGCATAGTCACGCCCCTCGCGCCACATCACCCCCGGCTCCCAGGTGAAGACCGGTTTGGCAATCTGCGTCAGCGGCACCGATTTGCCCGAGGCGGTTGGCAAGTAAGCATTGGCAATGTCAGTGATGGCATTGCGCTCATCGAGCGGCTGGCGCAACACAATGTCAATCAACTTGTCACCCTCCCGGAACTGCCCCACGGTGCTGCCGGCCAGAATGGTTTTAGCGGCTTGTGCAATCGACTGACTGCTCACGCCCAGCACACGCGCCTTGGTCTGGTCCACTTCCAGCCGCATGACCTTGATGGACTCGTTCCAGTTGTCGTTGACACCCCGGGTGTTGCTGCTTTGGCGCATCACCGCCTTCACCTCATCGGCGTGCAGGCGCAAACCCAATGGGTCCGTGCCAATCACCCGAAACTGCACCGGATACGGCACCGGGGGTCCATTGGCCAACAGCTTGACACGCGCGCGCACCTCGGGAAACTCTTGCGCCAACAGGCCCGGCAGCTTGGCGCGCAGCAGCTCGCGCGTGCGCAAGTCCTTGGGCAAGAGCACCAGTTGCGACACATTGGTTTGCGGAAAAATCTGGTCCAGCGGCAAATAAAACCGCGGTAAACCCGTGCCCACCCACTGTGCCACCGAGACCACGCCCGGCTCGGCCAGCAAGCGGGCTTCTACGCGTTTGGCCACGTCTTCGGTGGCAGCAAACGCCGTGCCTTCAGGCGACCACAAGTCCACCGTGATCTCCGGCCGGCTCGAATCCGGGAAAAACTGCTGCTGTACCCGGCCCATGCCCACAATACCCAGCGCAAAGACCGTCAGCATCACCCCGATGGTGATCCAGCGGTGGCGCACACAGGCATTCACCGCACGGCGAAACCAGTTGTAAAACGGCGAGTCATACATGTCGTGCAGGTCAGCGCCCGGATGTCCGTCACCCAGGCCAGACTGCGCTACCACATGCGGCGGGGTTTTCAGCAAACGCACACCCAGATAGGGCACAAAGTACACCGACACCACCCAGCTCAGACACAAGGCAATCACCGTCACCGCGAAAATCGCAAAGGTGTACTCCCCCGTCATGGACCGGGCCAGGCCAATCGGCAAGAAACCCGCAGCTGTGATCAGCGTGCCGGTCAACATCGGCATGGCCGTGATCTCATAGGCAAACGTGGCCGCACGCACTTTGTCGTAGCCCTCTTCCATCTTGCGCACCATCATCTCCACGGCAATGATGGCATCGTCCACCAGCAGCCCCAGGGCGATGATCAGCGAGCCCAGCGAAATCTTGTGCAGCCCGATACCCCAGTAATTCATCGCCAGAAAAGTCATGGCCAAGACCAGCGGAATGGTGATACCCACCACCAGCCCCGGACGCATGTCCAGTGTCCAACGCCGCCAGAAAGGGTGGCTGCCCGGTCGCTTGTGCAAGCCCAGGCTGATGAAGCTCACCGCCAGCACAATCGCTACCGCCTCGATCAGCACCGCCACAAATTCGTTCACCGAAGTCGCCACCGACCGGGGTTGATCCTGAATTTGCGCCAGCCTCACCCCAGCAGGCAGGTTTTTTTCGATGCGTTGGGTGGCAACTTTAAGCGCTTTGCCCAGGGCAATGATGTCGCCGCCTTTGGTCATGGACACCCCCAGCGCCACCACCTCCTGCCCCTGAAAACGTACCTTGGTTGAGGGCGGGTCCATGTAACCCCGCTTGATCTCAGCCAGGTCACCCAGTCGCAACTGGTTGCCACCGCCCCCAGTGCCATTGCCTTTGATCGGCATGGCACGCAAGTCTTCCACCGCCTGAAACTGCCCGGCGACCCGCACCTGCACCACATCCTGCGGCGTTTGCACGGCGCCAGCGGACTCCACCGCATTTTGCTGGGCCAACTGCGCCAGCACGGCATTCATGTCGAGTCCGAGCTGTGACAAGCGTTTCTGCGAAATCTCGACAAACAGTTTCTCGTCCTGCACCCCAAACAGCTCCACCTTGGCCACATCGGGCACGCGCAGCAGGTGCTGGCGCGCGTCGTCGGCAAAGGTTTTGATCTCCGCATAACTGAAGCCCGGTGCCTCCAGCGCGTAAATCACGCCATACACATCACCAAAGTCGTCATTGAAAAACGGCCCCGCCACGCCTTGCGGCAGGGTGCCGCGCATGTCGCCAATCCGCTTGCGAACCTGGTACCAAACGTTGGCCACCTCAGCACCGCGGGCATAGTCCTTGATCTGAAAAATGATTTGGGACTCACCCGGCTTGGAATAACTTCGAATCGAGTCGGCATAAGGGACTTCTTGCAAGGTGCGCTCGAGTTTGTCGGTCACCTGCTCGGCCATCTGCTGAGCGCTGGCCCCCGGCCAGTAAGCGCGCACCACCATCGCCCGAAAAGTGAACGGCGGGTCTTCATCCTGCCCCAGCTGGAAATACGCCGCAGCGCCCAGCACCATCAACACAATCATTAAAAAACGCGTCAGCGGCGCGTGCTCCAGCGCCCAGCGCGACAGGTTAAATCCCTTTTCAGGATGCAAATGCTGTTCAGACATGGCCACCTCAGTTGGCTGCAGCTGCACTGGCCACCGGCGCTGCAGGGGCAGCCGGGGTAGCTGGGGCCACGCCACTTGCTACAACACCAGGAGCAGTCTGCGCTTTACTGACGAGGGCTGTAGCATGTTTTTCCTGATAAAGCGTGACCTTCTGGCCCGGCGACAACACATGCACACCCGTAGCCACCACCCGCATGCCCGGCTGCAAGCCAGCGGCAATCACCACCTCATTGCCATCGGCCGTGAGCACCTGCACCGCCTGAGGCTTCACCGTCATGCTGGCCTCATCGAGCAACCAGACCGCACTGCCCTGCCCTTGTTGCCACAGCGCCTGGGTCGGCAATTTGATGACCTGCACGCCGCTTGGCTGCAAAGCCGCCGGCAACACCGACACCGTGCTACCCAGCGGCAAATCGTCCTTGGCAGCCAAAGCCACCTTGACCATGAAGGTTCGGGTCAGGGGGTCGGCACTGGCGGCAATTTCACGCACTTGCCCGGCATAACTGCTGTTGCTGGACCACGCCCGCACCAGCGCTGCCGCCCCCACTTTGAAGGCGGCCAGCTTGTCCTCGGGCACGGCAAACACCACATCGCGCGCGCCGTCCTGCGCCACTTGCACCACCGGCGCCCCAGCGGCCACCACCTGACCCCGTTCGGCCAGTACGGCAGTAACCACCCCAGACACATCCGACACCAAGTTGGCATAAGCGCTTTGGTTGCTCTGCGCTGCCGACTGGGCCTGTGCTGACGCCAGCTGCGCCTGGGCTGCCTTCAAGGTGGTTTCACGGCGCTCCAACTCGGCGCCGCTGATGAAATTTTGGTCTTTCAGGGCGGCAAATCGCTTGAAATCGGCAGCGGCCAAGTCACGGTTGGTCTGGGCTGCGCCCACCTGGGCACGTGCCGCATCTGCCGCCAGCTTCAGGTCTTGCGGGTCCAACTGCGCCAATATCTGACCCACCTTGACGTGTTGCCCCAGCTCAGCGGGCCGTGCCACCAGCTTGCCTCCAACCCGAAAGCTCAGCCGCGACTCCACCCGAGGTCGCACCTCGGCGGCAAATTCGATGCCCGCCAGCGCCGGCGCCAGCCCCACAGTGATCACCTTGACCGCTCGAATCGGCTCCACGGGCGGCGCGGGCTTGGAACACCCCACCAGCGCTGCCGCTATAGTCAAGCCCACCCCCAACCCACGGACAACAGACGGCACCAATTTCATGACAAGGCTTTCAAAAAAACACGCAGTTAAAGTCAAATTTGCTGACCTCACAGTTCTGAATTTTAGGGTTTGAGGGCGCACGGTCACACCAGCCACCTTCTTGCTCCCGATTGATCAGCCACCCTATTGTCCCCTGCGTCCATGCAAGCCCCCCCGATCAGCCATTACGAGAACTTTCCGGTGGCCTCATTTTTGTGCCCGCCACGGCTGCGCCCCGCCATCGCGGCCATCTACCACTTTGCCCGCACTGCCGACGACCTGGCCGATGAGGGCACGCAAGACGCCACCACACGCCTGTTGGAACTACAAGCCTACCGCGCCGACCTGCTCGCCATCACGCAGGCACCCGCCCAGCCGTGCAGCGCCCGTTGGCCCCATGTGTTTGAGCCACTGCGCGCCATCATTGAATCCCACCAGCTGCCCATACGGCTGCTGCACGACCTGCTCGACGCCTTTGAGCAAGACGTGCGTTACACCGCCGAGCAGCGCCGCTATGCCACCGACGCCGAGCTGCTGAGCTACTGCCAACTCTCGGCCAACCCGGTCGGGCGTTTGCTGCTGCACCTGTATGGCATCATTGACGACGCCTCGCTGGCGCAAAGCGACCAGATTTGCAGCGCCTTGCAGCTCATCAACTTCTGGCAAGACGTGAGCGTGGACGCAGCGCGCCATCGCTGGTACATCAGCAATGCGGCCATGGCGCGGTTTCAGGTGACCGATGCCGACTTTTTGCCCAGCAGCCCGTCTGCAAATGCATCTAATTTAATAGCTGACTATGCAGACACAGCAAGGGCCATGATGCAAAAAGGCTCACAACTTGCGTGCAAGATACCGGGGCGCGCCGGGTGGGAGCTGCGGCTGGTAGTGCAAGGGGGCTTGCGGATTTTGGACAAGATGGCTGCGCTGGGCCACGCCACCTGGCGAACCCGCCCCACCGTGACGCTGTGGGACTTGCCTATTATGCTGTGGCGTGCTGTGTGGATGCGCCAATCTGCGCAGCAACGCTGACACGGGATCTGGCTAAACTCAAGCGCAACCCAGTCGCCCACCATGACCCCCCAAGACTACGTTCAGCAAAAGGCCGCCGCTTCCGGCAGCAGCTTTTACTATGCTTTTTTATTTCTGCCCCCACCCAAACGGGCTGCCATCACCGCGTTTTATGCCTTTTGCCGCGAGGTGGACGACGTGGTGGACGAAGCCACCGACACCGGCGTGGCGGCTACCAAACTGGCCTGGTGGCAAGCGCAGGTGACGCAGGCCTTTGCCGGCCAGCCCACCCACCCGGTGATGCAGGCCCTGATGCCGATCGCGGCTGATTACGGTATCGAACAACGCCATTTGCAAGCGGTCATCGAGGGCTGCCAGATGGACCTGCAACAGACCCGCTACCTGGACTACCCCGGCCTGCAACGTTATTGCCATCTGGTGGCCGGCGTGGTGGGTGAAGTGGCTGCGCAGATTTTTGGCCAAACGCAAAGCCAGACCACCGCTTACGCCCACACCCTGGGGCAAGCGCTGCAGCTCACCAACATCATCCGTGACGTGGGTGAAGACGCCATGCGCGGGCGCATTTACCTGCCCATGAGCGACCTGCAACAGTTTGGCGTCACCGCCCAAGAGATCTTGAACCGCAAGTACTCCGACCGTTTTACCGCGCTGATGACCTTTCAGGCGCAGCGCGCCCAAGGCTTGTACGACCAGGCCCTGGCTCTGCTGCCCGCTGCCGACCGCCGCGCCCAAAAGCCCGGCCTGATGATGGCCAGCATCTACCGCGCGCTGCTGCGTGAAATTGAGCACGACCAGTTTCAGGTGCTGCACCAGCGCATCAGCCTCACCCCCTTGCGCAAACTCTGGCTCGCCTGGAAGGTGCAAGCCTTGGGCCGGCTGTGAGGCTGGGCCAGGCCAACGTGCTGAGACCCAGCCCTTGAAAGTCGCCATCATTGGCGCTGGCTGGGCCGGGCTGGCGGCGGCTGTCAGCGTCACCCAGGATGGTCATCACGCTACGGTCTTTGAAGCATCCAAGGTAGTCGGCGGAAGGGCCAGAGCCCTTTTAAGCCACTTGCCCGACGGCACACCCGTGACGCTGGACAACGGCCAGCACATCCTGATTGGCGCCTACACCGACACCTTGCGGCTGATGCGCCAAGTGGGCCTGCAACCCAGTGAACTGCTGCTGGACCTGCCCATGACGCTGCAGTTTCCTGATGCATCGGGTATCCCATCAGGCATTCGTTTCCCGCGCTGGCCCACCCCTCTGGACGCGCTGGCGGGTATTTTGGGCGCGCGGGGCTGGACCTGGGCCGACAAAGCCTCCCTGTTGCGCAGCGCCACGCGCTGGCAGTGGCAAGGCTTTGTGTGCAACGAATCGCTCAGTGTGGCCGAGTTGTGCAGGGCACTCACCCACCGGGTCAACGCCGAGTTGATCGAACCCCTGTGCGTTTCCGCGCTCAACACCCCCGCGGCACAAGCCAGTGCCAGTGTGTTTTTGCGGGTGCTGCGCGATGCCCTGTTTGGCGTGCAAGGGGGCTCTCATCTGCTGCTGCCGCGCACCGATCTGGGTGCCTTATTCCCCGAGGCGGCGGTGCGCTGGGTAGAACAACGCGGTGGCCAGTTACGGCTAGGCTGCCGGGTCCACGCCCTGAAGCCGTTGGCACAAACGTGGCTTGTGGATGATGAACCCTTTGATGCCGTGGTGCTCGCCACTTCTGCAGAAAATGCGACTCAAGCCCTTATACGGTCTGCGCCGCTAGCTACTAACAACGTAGCAACCCAGATGCACAGCTGGGCCCACATTGCCAGTGCTCTGCGTTTTGAGGCGATTGCCACGGTCTATGCCTGGGGCACTGGTGTGACCTTGCCCCAACCCATGCTGGCCTTGCGCAGCACAATGGCCCACCCGGCCCAGTTTGTCTTTGACCGCGGTCAGCTCGGCGGCCCGGCGGGTTTGCTGGCCTTTGTGGTCAGCGCCAGCCAAAACGATCGCGCCACGCTGCAAGCCCAAGTGCTGCAACAAGCCCAAAACCAACTCCAGTTGGACTTGCAACCGGTACAAACCGTGGTTGAAAAACGCGCCACTTTTGCCTGCACCCCCCAACTCAACCGCCCGCCGGCCCAGATTGCTCCGGGTTTGACGGCCTGCGGCGACTACGTGGCAGGGCCCTACCCGGCAACGCTGGAAGGTGCGGTGCGTAGCGGTTTGGCAGTGAAGTTCTGAGGTAGCGACTCGGATGCAACCGCGTCATGGCGCTGATTCAGACGAGTTTTGCAGTGCCGCTTCGTTGTGGTGCTGATCGGCTGCGTTGTTCTGCTGTTTGGCTACGCTGGGGTTCTGCACGGCAGGGCGACTGGGTTAGGCGCATGCGGTTTTGGAGGGCAATCACGCGCGGGGCGAGGGCTGTGGTGTGCTGATTCCAGGGGACGCACGCCTTACCCTCCAAAGCCCGGTCGCCTGACCCAGCCACCCTGCCTTACGCTGCGGGGATAAGGCAGAAATTACCCAGGATGCAAGCAGGATCACGGCTGCAACTTGTAGCCATTGACTTATTGCATTTTTTAGGATCGGTCGAGATCAGACAAACTGGCTTCGATGCACGTCAACAGCGCCTGTGCCTGTTTCAGACACTCTTGTAGAGCGGCTTGGGACACTAACTCACCATCGTAGTCGCTCAAATTTCGCTGCTTTCGCAGACTGTCCAAAATCCTGATCGTGGTTGCATCAACGTTCAGGGTGTGGCCAAGGCAGGCAATTGCCGTTTAAGTAACAGGATCGAGTTGACCTATCTTTTCCAGGTTAGATAAGTTGGTCGAGTTCATGTTGCGATCCAATCAAAAACAACTTGGGCTTAGCCAGCACGTCCAGCACAAAAGACGACTTTGCTGCCAGTTTGGCTTGCCAGTCAGCCATTGAAAAAACCTTGGGGTTGATTTCGCGCTGCAAAGTCGTCTGCGCTTCATATAAAAGGTTGACCACTTCGCCAAAATCCACGTCGCCAATCACCATGACATCGACATCACTGAGTGCCGTGTCGCGGGATTGCGCAACCGAACCAAACACAAAGGCCACGACAATGCGACTGGCAACAGGCGTCAAAGCCAAAGCCAGAACATCAGCCAAACCGATGGTCTTGCGTAGCAAGGCACTTAGCTCCGCAAATACCGGGTGCCCCGGGTTGGCGCAGTACTGAAGCTGGTTGCCAACACTGTGCCGTTCAAGCAGGCCGGCGCGCTGCAAACGATCAAGCTCCTTGTTCATCGTGCCAGCCACGGTGCCTGTCAGCCGGGCAATTTCCCGAACATGCAAGCGGCGCTGTGGCTGCAAAAGCAACAAAGCCAAGGCCTTGCCACGGTACTGGAGTGGAAACAATAGATCGGATGCCGATTCGTTTGTAGCTTTCATAGCTACGATTGTAGCTTGCCGTTATACACAAGCACTGCAAAAGCGCTTGAAAGTGCACCATGCGTAGCGGCTACCAACCTCGAGGTGCGGTGATTGGGTTAGGCGACCGGGCTTTGGAGGGCAAGGTGCGCGTCCCCTGGAATCGGCACACCACAG
>JFJP01038993.1_pt1 | contig 18958 bp, 19 predicted proteins | sample 431651 | NCBI WGS metagenome assembly JFJP01 (sample SAMN02602958, study PRJNA72255) | Microbial mat metagenome, whole genome shotgun sequencing project. | biome: fresh water; feature: sink hole; material: water; isolation source: purple microbial (photo- and chemosynthetic) mats found in...
ACCCTGTCGCCGGCTGTTACAAAAGGAGACATCAGATATTGGGGCTTCCCTTCTATAAAAGGCAGCCCTGAAATTTGCTGATAAAAGTTGCTTTCAGTCTGTTTTTCTCCTGTTGAACAATTATTCAGAAGAAGAAGCAAAAGCATGGAAAGCAGTGTTACATTCCTCATTTTACTATTATAAATTCCATCCTTTATACTTGAATACCGGATTTTCACCCTTTAAAGCAGATAGGGAAAACCTGCCTGTTAGAACCTTGGTTTCACCTGGTGTGAGGGAAATATAATTATCATCCCACAGAATAGGAACAACTGATTTCCCCGACTTATCCCCGACAACATTAAGTTCTATAAGGAATGCAATTCCCTTATCCGGATTGTGAAGCTTAACTTTAATTTCATACTCATTATTCCTGTTTACAATCGAATCTTCAACATCAATTTTTACTTCCGGTAAATTGTTGAGATCAGTAAAATCAGCATAGTCCGAAAGAGGTGTATAAAACCAGTCTGTATTCTTGAAGTCCGGCACATCCTCTTTCCCTGAAAGCCAGTAAAAATTTCCGGCCACCAAACTGTCCTTCTGGTCAAATAGCTTCAGATCAAGAAAATATACGTTTGAATATAGTTTGTTTGAAGGCAGTGAAAAGATTTTTACAGATCCATCGGCCTCAACCTGTGAATTTATTTTCTTTTCCACGGTAAGTGTTCCGTTGAAATTATAGACTTTAATTTCTGCTGACAAATTACTTAAAGCTTTTGTTTTCAGATTTGTAACATAGACAGAGTTATCACCATAGTTATAAGCAATATTTACAGGTCTGGCTCCTATCCTCGCCCCGTAAAATGCACCGTTGGGCATAAGGTTATAATCCCACAGCTGCCAGATAAGTTTAGGCCATGCGGAATTATACATCCACTGGATTATACCTGTGGTTTTGCTCCTGTTAATTGAAAAGGCCTCAAACATCGCCCTCATTGCCTCGAGATTAGATGCCTGACTTTTAAAAGTGAAATCAACCGGATTGGATTGTTTGCCATAACGTTTGTTGAAAGCATTCAGATACCTTTCAATAGTCTGAAATTCGTTCCTGCCGCAGTGGAAATTCCACATATCATTTACCGTCTCGGAATTAAATCCGAAAGCACCGCCATTCAGTGAGTCAATATACCAGTAGTTTGGTGATACATATTCATAAGGCCCCCTCATTTTTATGCCTGATTTTCCTGAAATAGTGCTGGTCTGTTCCTTGCACGATTTGAGTACGGGCCTCGACGGATCGATTAATTTAAAGAGAGAATCATATTTCACTTCGAGTTCAGGTCGCGGCAATTTATCACTTCCCATAACCCATACAAAAATACTTGGATGATTACGCAGCCAGTAAACATGATCGCGGGTGTAGTTAACGAGAAGCTTTATATCTTCCGGTGTTTTGATTGACATAAAGTCGTCTTCAGGTATTGAAAGGTAGCCGTTCCACTCCCACTGGCAGCTCCATCCTGCCATAAGCAGAAGCCCCAGCTCATCTGCAATATCATATAGCTTCTCACTGTTGCCCCAGAATCCTTCAAGCCTGATTGTATTCATATTTGCATGTTTTGCATATTCCATCTGGGCTTTCACTTTTTCTTCACTATCGTTCAGCAGCAGACCATCAACCCATCCGCCACCCTTTATAAGCAGTTTTACCCCGTTAAGAATGTAACCCCGGTGCCCTTCCTCGTTTATATAATCCTCAACCTCTCTTATGCCAAACCTGGTTGTCATTGAGTAAGAAACAGACCTTCCGGCTTCAATATCAAGACTTATTGTGTATAGTTCAGGTTTGCCAAGTTCATGAGTCCACCAGATTCTCGGATTATTGATTTTCAGTTGAGGGTATTCCTTCGAAGTGAAAACAACAAGCTTTTTCTCTCCGGGTTTCAGGGTTACCTTCTTTTCAAAATGAATATTCTCAATAGTGCCTTTAACAACTGCTTTTATATTTGCCGGAGTATTATTAATTGCCTCAACGCTGACTTCCAGGTCGGCTTCCCTGAATTCCTTCTTATCAATCTTTGTAATTACAAATGCGTTATCGAGCCGGGCTGTGCCCGAAGTAATGATCTTTACAGGCCTCCACAATCCCATTTCACGATCGGGAGACATTGGAGCCCAGTCGACAAATCCGATTGAAGGCTCATTCGTCTTCTGATGGAATACCTCCACAGCCAGGGCATTCAGTCCCCGGATAACATTTTTTGAAATATTAATTTTAAATATCCTGAAGCCACCGAATAAGGTATCCGATGAAGCTATTTTGAAACCATTGATCCAGATATTTGCCCTGTAATTTATACCTTCGAAGACAAGCTCAGTGCTCTCCGATACCTCATCGATGCTGAATTCATTTCTGTACCACCAGGATGTTCTGAACCTTGCAGTATCAATTTTATCTATATTATTCCCCATAAATATGTCGGGATATTCTCCATTCGCAACTAATGCCGCCATTACTGTTGCCGGTACTGTAGTTTTATACCATCTTGATACATCAAATCCTGATTTAGAGATATTATCCCCGGAAGACTTAATATCCGCAGACGAAGCGATGGCCCATCCTTCTCTGAGTTGCTGATTAAACACTACATTATCTGTCATAGTTCCTGTTTTGCAGCCGCAGAATAATGCTGAAAAAATTGCCAGTGCAGCGATCCCGCTCAGTATGTTTTTCATAATGATATTTCTTTCGGATTAGACATAGATTAAAAATTTAAATATTAATTCGCTCCTTATAGTTCAAATGCTTCCGCCCAGAATTGAATCGGGTATTCTCTTGTCCCGTCAGCGAATTCAACAGGTATCATATGCCCGGCATTTTTTACGACTGTATAATCATGTTTAATGCCCAGAGAATCAAGATAGTTGCTGAATATTTTAGTTATTGGTTTACCATTATTGTTATACAACCAATCCTGATCTCCTACAATTAGTCTCACTTTTACATTTTTCTTTATAAGTTCAGCATTCTTTGCGGCATAAAACCTGGGGTGAACAGCATTAAAATATTCAATAGATTTATCGGAGCCGGCCCCACTTGCAGGGCCAAAAGTATTGACCAGATATTGTGGATTGTGCTCGTCACGAAAGTCTATCAAAGCACCTGCCACTGATGAAGTGAATCCAAACAATTCAGGATACTTAAAAGCAAGTCTTATTGCTCCAAATCCCCCCATCGACCATCCTTCCAGTCCACGTCCGGAGGAGTTAGCAATTGTGCGGTAATTAGCGTCGATGTATGGAACAAGGTCTTTTATTAAAACATCTTCTACAGGCCCGCTGATCACCCCTTTTGCACCAACATTGGCATTACAATACCAGCCTATTGGTAATGCCTGCACACTCACAATAATTACAGGTGACATTTTTTTGGCTCTAATAGCTTTGTCTATCTCGTTCATCAGCCATTGCCCCTCCCGCTGGTTGCCATTTCCCCCATGCAAATAGTAGATTACCGGGTAGCGCCTGGTTTTATCGTTGTACTCCACTGGAAGATAAATCATAAAACTTCCGAAAGTATCTTTTCCTCTTGCCGGAGTTGGATAAAGCTGATATGTTGCAAAAGCGGGGGTTGTTTTATTTGGTGAAACCCAGGCTGTATCAGGATCAGAGTCTTTTGCCCCATCAGACTTAAACTGCGCAACGCTGCTGTTAACAATAAAAATCAGACAAATAAAGGATAAAATGGTTTTAAATTTTATCATATTAAAACATGCTATTACTATTTTCATTTTCTGATTCTTTATATGATGTCATTCAATTTTTATCAGTTTTTGATAATCACAAGATAACAAAAATACATTGCAATTTCATCTGTAAAAGGCCTACCTTTATAAAAAGCTGGATTGCTTTATCAGTAAGCAGAAAAGGCATTCAGAACCTTTACCCATAGTTAATTGTTATCATAAACAGTAAAATCAAATGAAAATACTTTTAACAGGTTCAACAGGGTATATAGCACAAAGATTATTGCCTGTCTTATTAGGTAATGGATACGAGGTTATTTGTTGTGTCCGCGATAAAGCCAGATTTGCTGCAGAGAAATACAGCTCGGACTCTTTATCAGTAATAGAACTGGACTTTTTAAAACAAGATACACTTGAGAAAATACCCTCTGACATTGATGCAGCTTATTATCTTATTCATTCAATGTCAACCTCAACAGGCGACTTTGAGAAAATGGAGGAGACTTCTGCAATCAATTTTAAAAATAGGATTCAGCCTCACCAGCAGAAGAAATGTTGAAAGAATACTCGGTTCAGGATCTTATTCATTAACAACTATCAGGGCAGGGATAATTATAGGATCAGGAAGTGCTTCCTTCGAAATTATCAGAGATCTTGTAGAAAAATTGCCTTTGATGATAGCTCCCAGATGGCTTGAGACAAAATCACAGCCTGTTGCAATACGTAATGTAATTGAATTCATATCAGGAGTGCTTCTCAACGAAACAACATTTAACAAAAGCTATGATATAGGTGGTCCTGACGTCATGACTTACAAGCAGATGCTGTTAAGATTTGCAGGAGTCAGGGGACTTAAGCGATGGATAGGAATCGTACCGGTTATGACTCCAAAATTATCATCTTACTGGTTATATTTTATTACGTCAACATCCTATTCCCTTGCTCAAAACCTGGTCGACAGTATGAAAGTGGAGGTTATCTGCAAGGATAATAATCTGAAAGAATTACTTGGAATTACTCCCATAAGTTATGAGGATGCAATCAGAGAAGCCTTCGAAAAGATAGAGCTAAATCAGGTTCCATCCAGCTGGAAAGATGCACTTACATCGAATACACTGAATGATGGAATAGGAAGATATGCAGAAGTCCCTGTTCACGGATGCTTTTTAGATTATCGTAAACTTCATATCAGTAATAGTGACAGGACTCTTCAGAAAATATGGTCAATAGGAGGAAAAAACGGTTGGTATTATGGCGACTGGCTATGGGTAATTCGCGGTTTTATTGATAAGCTATTTGGTGGTGTAGGGTTAAGAAGAGGCAGGAAAAATCAAACTGAAATATCACCAGGTGATGCACTCGATTTCTGGCGTGTTCTGATTGCCGATAAAACAGAAAAAAGATTACTTCTCTATGCTGAAATGAAATTACCAGGTGAGGCCTGGCTTGAATTCAGAATTGATAATCAGAATGTACTTCACCAGACTGCAACTTTCAGACCATTAGGATTATGGGGGAGGTTATACTGGTACAGCGTTCTCCCTTTTCATGGATTTATTTTCAGGGGTATGTTAAGGAATATTGCCGGATGATGAACGATCTTAGAACTTCTATGGAAACAATAGAACATGTTTTGAAACTTAATAAATACGCTGTTCTCTCAACAGAGGGTAATGGTCAGCCGCATACCAGTCTGGTAGCAATTACATTATTTGAAAATTTCAGACATCTGATCTTTGCTACTTATCGTAATACACTTAAGTATCGAAATCTCTCTCATAACAACAAAGTCGCACTTCTCATTGATAGCCGGATTGCTAATATTGAGACTCTTCAGAAGAGTATTGTTGTGACAATTATCGGACACGCTGAAGAAATCAGTAAAGCAGAAAATGAAGCAGCTTACAGGGCACATCTTAAACGACATCCTGAAATGGAATCCTTCATGCTCTCGTCCGATTGTGTTCTTTTCAGGGTAATTGCCAAATCATATCAGGTCGTAAATGGGATTGATGAAGTTAGGTGGATAGCTGCGGAAGATCTGGACCATTTCTAGTTCTTTTATGTTCATGATTTAATTAACAATTGGATGGTATTTTCAGTTACCGTGAAAATGAACTTGAGTAACTATTTCCAGGGTCTTAAGAAATAATTGCGCCAAAAAGATATCCTCGTGGTTTTGCAACTTGAACAGATATCATTTATACTCCATTCAGCAACCCTTTTTGCAAAATAATGTTGTTAAACACAAAAAAGAATTTTTCTCTTATCTTTACAACTATATCTCTGGTAATCATGAAGTATTGAAGTACAAAGGTCCATAAACCAGCAGGTGAAAAAATGGATGACAAAATTAAAAGTAAAGAACAGCTGATTAAGGAATTAGCCAACTTGCGTAAGGAAAATAATTCCTTGAAGTCAAAAGTTGCTGAAGTATTGAAACTCGAATCAGAAATCAGTGAGCTTAGGATTGTAGAGGATAAATTGAGAAGCTCGGAAGAGAGGTTTAAAATCTTGTTTGACTATGCGCCGGATGCATATTTTCTAACCGACCTTAAAGGCACTTTTATAGACGGGAATCTTGCTGCTGAGAAAATGCTTGGACAAGATAAGAATGATTTAATAGGGAAAAATTACCTGAAATTAAATCTCCTGACTGTTAAACAATTGCCATTAGCAGCTAAGCTATTGATTAAAAATTCATTAGGAAAAGCCACCGGCCCTGATGAGTTTGAACTAACCCGAAAAAACGGATCACAAATAATTGTTGAAATTATTACTTATCCGGTTAAAATAAAAGGTCAATCTATGGTACTCGGGTTAGCAAGGAACATCACCGAAAGGAGAATGGTGGAAAAGGAACTTTCGGAAAGCCATGAGAAGAATATTGCATCTGCATCATTGCTAAACGCTATACTTGATGCAATACCAGATATTATTGGAATACAGAACAATAATCATGAAGTAATCAGATACAATAAAGCAGGATATGATTTTCTTCATCTGACACCAGATGAAGTATCAGGTAAGAAATGCTACAGTTTAATTGGCAGGGATTCGCGTTGCGATACATGTTCAACAGCCGACTGCTATATATCAAAAAAAACCGAGCTCCACCAGCAATTTTTCCCAGAATACGACATTTGGTTCGATATGCGATCTTATCCTATTTTAAATGAAAAAGGAGAGATACAATATGTCATAGAACATTTGAGGGATATATCAGATATAAAAGGTATTGAACATGAATTAACCAGAAGCAAAGAAAAAGCCCAGGAAAGTGACCGCCTTAAATCTGCGTTCCTTGCCAATATTAGCCATGAAATACGAACACCAATGAATGGCATTCTGGGATTTGCCGAATTGTTGAAAAATCCTATGCTTAACAGCCACGAAATGCATGAATACATCGATATAATAAGAAACAGCGGTGTAAGGATGCTCAACATAATCAATGACCTTATAGATGTCTCAAAGATTGAATCAGAACAAACTAATATTTCTATTTCAGATTTTAGTATAAACGAACAAATAGATTATGTCCACAACTTCTTCAAACCTGAGGCAGAAAAAAAACGATTGAAGATAACCTCTACAAATAGTATTCCCGGTAACGAAGCAATTATTAGAACTGATAAGGAAAAACTAGTCGCCATCCTTACTAACCTGGTTAAAAATGCTATCAAGTTTACTAATGAAGGATCTATTGAACTTGGATATAATAAAAAGGGGAACATTATTGAGTTCTATGTAAAAGATTCAGGGATTGGTATTACAACGGAGCAAAAAGAAACCATTTTTGAGAGATTCAGACAGGGGAGTGATTTCCTCAATAGAAATTATGAAGGTGCCGGATTGGGATTATATATCTCTAAAACTTATGTTGAGATGCTTGGTGGCAAAATCTGGGTTGAGAGTGATGTAAACAGCTATCAGAACGGGGGTGGCTCTATATTCTATTTTACAATTCCATATAATCCTGCTCCAGGAAAAAGCCACGAGAATAAAAATGCTGTTACATTAGCTGATGCGGATCATATCTTAAAAGACCTGAAGATAATAATAGCCGAAGACGATGATGCATCAGTATTGCTGATTTCTAAAATGATTAAAATAATCAGCAAAGAAGTAATAATAGCCAAAAACGGGCTCGAAGCAGTTGAAAATTATTTGAATAATCCCGATACTGATCTTGTACTGATGGATATTAAAATGGCTGAAATGGATGGATATGAAGCAACAAGACAAATCCGTAAGTTAAACAGGGATATAGTTATTATCGCACAGTCAGCCTATGCTCAAAAAGGTGACAAAGAGATGGCAATTGAAGCCGGATGCAATGATTATATCTCAAAACCGATTAATAAAGAGGAATTATTGTCATTAATAAAAACCTATTTTTCTGAGTAAAAGGAGTAACCATAAAAATTCAAACCCAGATTATGTCATTCTGTTTAGGTGCAAATAACTATTCTGAAAGAAATTAGATTTACCATTTGTCTACATTGAAAGAAGCGGGGAAAGCTAATACCTCAAGAAATATTGCATTAAGCTTAAGAGTCCCAATTTCAATAACAAAAATGAAAAATATAACACACCCCGAAAATAGAGTAAAATAAATTGATCGTAATGATTTTTGCTTAACTCTGTTTAATCTGGAGGCATCCTGAACAAAGATTATAAATCAGGAATTCGGCACCCGGATGTTATTTAATATCTTTAATGCCGGATTGCATTATAACAAAACAATACTCTAACTGTTATATGTTATGGACACACCAATAATATTCTGGATACTCTTCAATGCTTTTGTGCTGCTCATGCTGGCACTTGATCTGGGTGTTTTTCACCGAAAAACTCATGAAGTATCTGTAAAAGAGGCATTAACCTGGACTTTCATCTGGGTATTTCTTGCATTGATTTTTAACACAATTATATTTTACTGGAGAGGTAGAGAGCAAGCACTGGAATTTTTTACCGGATATCTGGTGGAAAAAGCATTGAGTATCGATAACATCTTTGTTTTTATAATGATTTTCACATATTTCCAGATACCTTCAAAATATCAGCATAAAGTTTTGTTCTGGGGTATTTTAGGGGCATTATTAATGCGTGTAATTTTTATTTTTGCAGGGGTTGCACTCATTGAAAAATTCCATTTTACCATTTATATTTTTGGTGCATTACTGATTTACACAGGATATAAAATGTTTTATCATAATAATGCAAAGATAGAGCCTGATAAAAATCCGCTAATAAGGTTTTTTAAAAAGTTCATGCCGGTAACGCATGATTTACATGAAGATAATTTTTTTGTAAAACTGGAAGGGAAACGATATGCAACGCCTCTATTTCTGGTTTTGTTACTCATAGAAACTACCGACCTGATTTTTGCAGTGGACAGTATTCCAGCAATTTTAGCAATAACACAGGATCAGTTTATTGTATATACTTCTAATGTGTTTGCAATACTCGGATTACGTTCCCTCTATTTTGCACTTGCAGGCGTAGTTCACCGATTCTGGCTTTTGAGTTATGGTCTGGCAGTAGTATTGGTCTTTGTAGGTGTAAAGATGCTGCTTATTGACATATACAAAATTCCAATCGAATTGTCTTTAATTTTTATAGCCGCTATAATTACAGGCAGCATCTTCTTATCATTAAAAATAAAGAAAACTAATTAGGTTATTATTATGGTTCTTTTAGAAAGCGATTTTTGGAATTATTTTAACGCACACCACATAATTGAATATGGTGGTTTATTCCTTGTTCTGGCAATCATATATATAGAAACAGGGTTCTTCCTTGGGTTTGTATTACCGGGAGGAGATTATATGCTTTTTGCTGCCGGAATATTCTGCGGCACACATTACCTTGAAATTCCTTTATTCTGGCTGGTATTGTTGCTTATTAGTGCATCGTTCCTTGGGGACCTGACCGGATATTATAAGGGAAAATGGCTGGGCCAAAAGTTATTTACTGATAACAGATCACGATTTTTTAAAAAGGAATACCTTGAACGCGGCAGTGGTTTCTATACCCGTTTTGGAATGTGGGCATTTGTTCTTGGCCGTTTTATGCCAGTTATCCGCACCCTGGTACCTATGATAGCCGGCGCTTCTGCGTTTTCTTTCCGTAAGTTCTTACTCTTCAATATACTCGGAGCAATTACCTGGGTCGGAACTCTTGTGCCTCTCGGATATTACATTGGCAAAGCGTATCCTGAAGTGATTAATTATTCATTATACATACTTCTGATCTTCATTGCTATTGCTTCTTTTCCCATGTTAAAAATTATGTTCTCAAAAGTTAAAAATCCATGAACATTGTTTCCGGAATTGCTCAAAAAATAACTAAGAACAAAACATTCAATGTTTTCATATTTGTCCTCATCTTAATTTCTGCAATTATTATCGGCATTGAAACCTATTCAGGAATTGCCTCAGAACATAAACTTATTCTGGGATTTCTTGATAAGTTGATTATTTCAATTTTTGCCCTGGAAATTGGTTTGAAAATTATTTCCAATGGGAAAAAGCCCTGGAACTTTTTCATAGACCCATGGAATGTGTTTGATTTTGTGATAGTTGCTGTTTGTCTTGTTCCTTCCGCTGACACTCATTTTTTTGCAGTGTTTCGAATATTAAGGGTTTTAAGAATACTACGGATGATAACCTTTCTCCCGAAGCTGCGGCTTCTTATAGGTGCTTTAATAAAAAGTATTCCTTCAATGGGCTATATTATCCTGCTTATCGCAATACTATTTTATGTTTATGCAATTGTGGGCGTTTTTGTTTTTGGAGCTTCCGATCCAATGCACTTTGGTGATTTGCACCATACCCTTGTAACTCTTTTTAAAGTGTTAACACTTGAAGGGTGGACAGACATCATGAATACACACATATATGGTCCGGTTTCTAACGGGAATATGCAAATAATATCAGTCTGGCCTTTCCTCTATTTCGCAAGTTTTATTTTAATCGGAGCCATGATAATTATGAACTTATTTATAGGTGTAATAATGAACAGCATGCAGGAAAGTCAGGATGAATTATCAAAGGAACTTAAAGAGATTAAATTCAGGGATATTAAATCGGAAGATCTATATGTGCATTTAATGACCAAAATAGACGAACTGCGCAATGAGATTCAATCCCTGAATAAAACTAGAAAAGAAGAATAGTAGTTTTTTTATTTCCCCGATAATCTCAGTCCGGAATTTATGAATTAGAGATTCAGTATTGCAAGTTGCCTGTGAATAATACTAATAAACCTTTATTAAGTCTTAAGCGTTAATGCAATAATAAATGGCTGATTTTTAAACAAACATAAGATATGAAGAATAAAATATTGCTTTTAGCTGCTTGTATTATGCTTATCCTGTCGGTCAATGTTTCAACTCTGAATGGTCAGGGTTCTTTCGACTTTGAAACGGGAGCAGTAGGAACCGGCTACAATAACGTTCGCATTCCCGGCGATCAGGGAACTCTTTTTTCCTTAAAGGATGATTTAATTTCAAAAACAGAGATTTTCTTACGGCTAAGAGCAAGTTATACGATAAAATCACGTCATACTTTATCATTATTATACGCTCCGCTAGAAACTGTTTCAACCGGCAATGTGCCATACGACATCATTTTTGAAGGGGTAACTTTTCCGGCTAACACTGACCTTACAGGCACCTACAAATTCAATTCATACAGATTCACATACCGCTACGAAATAGTAGTTAAACCGAAGTTTGAATTCGGGCTGGGGTTTACTGCTAAAATCAGAGATGCAAAGATAGCATTGTCCTCTTCTGCTCTTGAAAGTGAGAAGACAAATATTGGATTTGTACCAATTATCAACTTCAGAATGTTATGGAAACTGGATGAAAAATTCGGAATCCTCTTAGAAGGTGATGCCCTGGCAGCTCCACAGGGAAGAGCAGAAGACGTTCTTATTGCAGCAACATACAGGATTTCAGACCGTTTTGGATTAAAAGCCGGATACCGTATTCTTGAAGGAGGTGCAGATAATGATGAGGTTTATGGATTTGCTCTATTCAATTATGCATCGGTTGGACTTTTAATATACTTATAATTAAAATACTTGCCAACACATTCTGCTTCGCCAGTTCAATCCGGATGAGGTTTACCGATAGTTAATGGTTATGCCTGTCGATGCCTTCTGCCTGATGATGATTCCGAATGTTTATCCTTGTTAGAAGTTTGATAGTATTGATTTCCAAAAAAGAAATATTCTATTAGAGCAAACTGAGGATTAGCTTTCTTCTCTGCGAAAGCTAATTAACGGACATCGGGTTCTCCATCTGTTAAAGATAAAGCCGGGTGAAGTGTCTATGATTATGATAAAGCCGGACCTAAAAATGTAAATAATATAAATCTTTTCAGGAATTGTGTAAGTTCTTCTTTTTCAGAGTAATTAATTTTATGAATTCCATTCATAATAATAAATTCTAACATGAAAAGAGCAGAAAACAAAGTTGTAATCGTAACCGGTGGTGCACTGGGAATAGGGCGCGAAACATGTATTTTATTAGCAAAAGAGGGCGCAAAGGTTGCTGTAACCGATATCCTTGATAAAGAGGGTAAAAAGTTAACTGAAGAAATTAACCTTTCCGGTAATGTGGCAAAATTCTGGCATCTTGATGTAGCCAGGGAAAATGATGTTGAAAAAGTACTTGCTGAAGTTGCCAGAGAATTTGGAAAACTTGATGCAATCGTTAATAATGCAGGAATTACGGGTGCCGACAAACCTACTCATTTGTTAAGTGAAAAAGAATGGGATACAGTTATGAATGTTAACGTAAAAGGAGTATTCTTCTGCACCAAACATGCCATTGCTCACATGAAGAAATCTGGCAGCGGCAGCATCGTTAACCTTTCATCAATATATGGATTAGTCGGGGCCGGAGATATTCCGGCGTATCATGCTTCTAAAGGGGCATTAAGACTGATGTCAAAAAATGATGCATTAATCTATGCAAAAGATAAAATAAGAGTAAACTCTGTTCATCCTGGATTTATCTGGACGCCTTTAGTTGAGGAACTTGGGAAAAATAGCCCCGGATTCAGAAAAAATCTTGACAGTCTTCATCCGATAGGACATATTGGCGAACCCATAGATATTGCTTATGGAATACTTTACCTGATATCTGACGAATCAAAATTCGTTACCGGAAGTGAACTGGTTATTGATGGCGGTTACACATGCAAATAGATAGAATGGAAAGTAAAAACCATTTTGTAAAAAGAAGCGGATGGCTAAGAGCCTCCGTACTGGGGGCCAATGATGGTATTCTTTCTACCACAAGTCTTGCCATCGGTGTCGCAGCCGCAAGTATGACAAGAGACCCAATCATACTGGCAACATTGGCAGGCATGGTTGCGGGGGCTTTGTCCATGGCTGCAGGTGAATATGTTTCTGTGAGCTCGCAGTTAGACATTGAAACCTCAGATTTGAATAGGGAAAAAGATGAACTTGCCAATACACCGGATCTTGAGCTGGATGAACTATCTGAAATATACGAAAAAAGAGGGCTTACAAGCGAATTGGCAATAGAAGTTGCAAAACAACTTACGGCTCATAATGCTTTGGAAGCACACGCAAGAGATGAATTGGGTATTAATGAAATCTCCCGGGCAAAACCCTTACAAGCTGCTGTTGCATCTGCAGCTTCGTTTATAGTTGGCGGAATATTTCCTCTCTTATTGTCTGTTTTTGCGCCCCTGAAACAGATGTTGCTGTTCCAATATGGGTTCTCCATAATATTTCTTGCTTTATCAGGAACCCTGGCAGCAAAAATTGGAGGCTCTGCATTAGGCAAATCTGTATTGAGGATATGTATCTGGGGAACTCTCGCTATGGTGATGTCAGCGTTAATTGGATACTTGTTTGGAGTGAGAATGCATTAGAATAGATAATCAAACTTAAAACTAATTTGCTACTTACAGGAAGTGGCAGGATGGAACGTTGGAGAACTCTCAAAGATGAAACATAATCGTCAACAAAGACCCATCAGGAAGTTATTACGGATAATGTTTAGTTTTCATTTTTTCAGATAATGGCGGTTCCGCTCAAATTAGTAACCAAAACGGGGAATTTTTTCAGTGAAAAACAAATTATAGTGTTCATATTTTTATACATATATTAGTTCATTCACAAAGATATTTATTAAATATATATCACATTTAATATACTTATATACTAGTTATATAAGTTTTTAAAACATATCTAATTATTTATATTTTATCAACTATTGTTCTCTTTTTTTACTTTTTATGTGAACATTATCATATTCACATTGTTGTTTTGATTATATCAAAAACCATGGATATGGAAATAGCAGCCAGCATAAAGGGTGCGAGTAAGGAGTATAAAACAGGTGACACAGTGATTACAGCTCTTCAGCCAACAACTTTCGATTTTATGAAGAATGAGCTTACGCATAACAGGTCCTTCAGGTTCAGGAAAAAAATTCTTCTTTTGGTTTCTATAAATAATTTGCGATAAAATGAACATTAAATCAGGTAAATATGAAAACTTTTATAATAATTTTAGCGGCGGGTATTTTATTAATAGTTTTGCTTCAATCCTTTATTATTATGCCGGCTAATAAAACTGAAGAACAAAAACATTCAATCGTTCGTAAGTACAAGGATTTTGAAATCAGATTTTATCCTTCCTCTACTATTGCAACAATTAATTCAAATGCAAAAACTTACAGGGATCTTTCCGGACCGGGATTTCAGAAACTTGCAGGCTATATCTTTGGAGGCAATGAGGCTAAAACAAAAATTTCAATGACCACTCCTGTTCAAATGGATATAAATGATTCTGTTTCTACAATGAGTTTCGTAATGCCTTCCGAATATTCAAAAGAAAACCTTCCGAAACCAAATGACCCGGGCGTCAGGATAATAAGCACAAAAGATGAATATGTTGCGGCAATTAGATTTAGCGGATATGCTTCAGATGAGGATCTGAAACTCTATTCGGAAAAACTTCAGAATCTTCTTAAAGAGAATGGGATCATTACTTTCGGGAATTATAGATTCCTTGGCTATAATGCTCCCTACCAGTTTATTGGCAGGAGAAATGAAATTATTGTATCAGTCGAATGGGGAAAAAATAACTAAACCGAAAATTTATGTTTTTACCCGATCATATCTGGCTCATTTTATTCATTGTATGGGGATTGCCTTTGACAATCTACCGGAGCAAATTCCGTAAGATTGTATATCAGACCGAAAGCTGGACAATAAATATCAAACCAATTTTTATGAAAGAACTGAAAGCCCTTTTTGGAAACATGAATCCCGGAAACATGAATTATTTGAAATTCAGAAACTTTTACCGGTTTTACCTGACAATATATATGCTTATATTTGTTTCATCTTTAACCTTCAGCCAGAAAAAAAACATGAACGAAATCAAAATCGGAAGCAGTATTCCGTCATTTACATTGTCTGATCAAAACGGAAATTTGTTCGACATCAATTCTGTACTCGGCAAGAAAAACCTCGTTATATATTTTTATCCGAAAGACGATAGTCCGGGTTGCACTGCACAAGCCTGTTCATTTCGCGATCAGTTTGAGGTTTTCAGGGAAGCCGATGCTGTGATAATTGGCATCAGCGGCCAATCGGTCGAAAGCCATAAAGAATTTGCCGAAAAACACCGGCTCAGTTTCACACTTTTAAGCGATGAGGGAGATAAAATCAGAAAACAATTCGGGGTGCCAACAAACCTGTTGGGTATATTACCCGGACGCGTGACATATATTGCTGATAAGACTGGTAAAGTGATTTATTTATTCAATTCTCAAATGCAAGCCACAAAGCATGTTGATGAAGCATTGCGCATATTAAAGGAACTTAAATAAACAACTACAATGAATAGAATTCATGTTGGTGATATGATTCCCCCTTTTGCCCTGAAAGATCAGAACGGTAATGATTTTGAAATATCCACCCTTCTGGGAAGAAAAAAACTTGTAATCTTCTTCTACCCACAGGATGGAAGCCTCAACTGCACCAGAGAAGCATGCTATTTCCGCGACCTTTCAGATGTATTTGAAGAGGCAGATGCTATTTTAATTGGCATAAGTGGCCAGTCGGTTGAAAGCCATAAAGAATTTGCAGAAAAGAACCATTTAAAATATACCCTGCTAAGTGATAAAGATGATAAAGTGAGGAAATTATTCGGTGTCCCCGGCAGGATTTTCGGTCTGATACCCGGACGAGTGACTTATGTTGCAGACCGGTCGGGCAAGGTAGTTTATATTTTCGATTCACAGACAGAGACTCAGCGTCATGCAGATGAAGCTCTGAAAATATGCCTCCTCCTGAAAAGAACTGATAGTATATGAGATTGAAATTACCATTCTGCTGTTTGTTAAAAGCTTATTTAAAAATGATTTTACTGATTACCTTTTATATTCATTACTTTTGGATTAACTCTACTCCGCGAAACCTGGTTATATTCACAATTCATAAAAGAAGTTTATTATGCTGACAAAAGAACTGGTACTGGAACTATGGGCCAAAACATATAATACCGAAGGCAAGCCCGACTGGTCGCACATTATGCCCTATTATGCTGATAATATATATTTCAGGGATTCCATTCAGGAAATACGCGGAATAGAAGAATTCACAGCTATGACACAACGTTTGACAAAACGATCAAAAGACCTCAAAATGAAAATTGTCAGTGCTGTTATGGAGGAGAATATAATCCTAATGGAATGGGAAATGACTCTAAGCTTTAAAAAATACCCTAGTTCAGTAATGTACGGGGCAAGCCGGCTGACATTAAATGAAGAAGGGAAAATCAAGGAACAAAGAGATTATTATGATCTGTGGGGTGATATCTTCGACAACATTCCACGATTCGGCAAAGCATACAGAAGGTTTATGATTAAGAAATTTGGTTGAACTTATTGATTTGAATTATTGTTTAGTATTAAAAATAACTAAAAAGGAAATATGAAAAAGTTAACTTATGTATTATTGTTTATATCATTCCTGTCTCTAGGATCTGTAAATGCCCAGACAGGCGTTCGTTTCGGATTGAAAACCGGCTATAGTCTTGGAACTCAATACGGTATTAAACCTGCCGATGACATTTATACTGTTGATTCTGATATCAGAAATGGATTTGCCGGAGGATTATTGTTATATTTTCCGATAACTGAATCAGTAGGTATTCAGCAGGAACTCTTATATGCTATGAAAGGTTCAAGACAGAATGTTACTATTACCCAGCCTTTTAGCATAAATACTGTTTCTGAATATAATCTGAACTATTTCGAGATGCCGATGATAGTAAAATACCAATTCATAAAGATTAAGAATCTTGGGATATATGGCAGCACCGGTATAGCATTGTCATTACTGATGAAAGGAGAATACGATATTACCACCACAATTAATGCTGGCGGACCTCCGGTAGTAGTTGAAGAATCGGGCGATACGAAAGGGCTGGATATTTTCGACTATTCATTTGTGTATGGAACCGGAGCTGATTTCAAGCTTCTCGACAAGGATTTTTTCTTCGACATTCGCATGACAGTCGGATGGAACACACTGGCAATGCCCAATGCTACGGGAGCAGATCCTGTTCCGCTGCGAAACCAGGCATATGTATTTTCTGTCGGGACGTATTTCTAGTAACCCTGATCAAATCGTTCAATTTAATACCTTGTTTGAACAGGTCAGGCAACTGAAAAATATGAAAAATAAAAAGTTCACCAAATATTTCAGGGAATATGAGTGGTCCAACGTTTCTGCAATGATCAGAAACAACCGGCTTGATCCTAAAATTTGCAATGAAGGTTTTAACAATAATCTGGTAGTAATAACCGGTGCCACATCGGGTATCGGTTATTTTACTGCCAAAAAATATGCATCAAAGGGTGCGAACCTTTTATGCATAAACCGCAATGAAAAAAAATCAGAAGCATTATGTGCTGAAATAAAAAAAGAATTTGGAGTAAATTGTGAGTATAAAATTGCCGATCTGAGTAATCTGAAGGATATTTTGCTTGTGGCAGACGAACTAAAGAATCTGAGTAAGCCGATAGATGTTCTCATCCATAATGCAGGTGTCTATCTCACAAAAAAAGAATTAACTCCGGATGGAATTGAAAAGGTTTTTGCAATTCAATATCTTGCTTCCTTTATTATAAATTACAAATTAACTGATAAACTGAAATCGCAGGAAAATGCCAGGATTATTATGGTAAATTCCGAAGGTCACCGTTTTGCTGCCTGGGGATTGAGAATGGATGATTTGAATTGGGAACAAAGGCGCTATTCAGGTCTTAAGAGCTATGGTTCTGCCAAACTTGCCCAGCTCCTGTCAATGATTGTCTTTAACGAACATTTCCAGAATACGGGTGTCACAATAAATGCAATGCACCCCGGAGCAGTTAAAACTGAAACGGGTCAGGAAAACGGTCCCGTTTACAAATGGTATAAAAGAAATTTCCTGGACAAAACATTAAAATCACCTGAAATATCTGCCGAAGCATTGTACTATCTTGGAGTATCAAAAGAGGTTGAAGGTGTTAGCGGAAAATTCTTTAATTTAACCACCTTAGAAGCTCCCGCTCCTCCGGCTCTTGACAAAGAAGCAGCTCATGAGATATGGTATAAAAGTCTGGAATTAACCGGGTTGCAGACTTAGTGCTACTTTGTGCCTTTGTGTCTTGGTGGCGAAAGATTTAAACAATGAATTGAAAAAAATGCCTGAAAACAAATACAATACAATCATTGTCGGTGGAGGAATGGCAGGATTGACGGCTGCAGCATTTCTGTCACGCGCCGGACAAAAAGTATTGCTTATTGAAAAAAACAGGGAATGCGGAGGGCTGGTAAATTCATTTACACGAGATGGATTTCAATTTGATGCCGGAGTAAGAGCACTCGAAGATGCAGGTATAATCTTTCCAATGTTAAAGAATTTAGGCATCGATCTCGAAGTTGTTAAAAGTCCTGTTTCAGTTGGCCTTGAAAATGAAATATTACATATCGAAAATCTCGATAGCCTGGTAAAATACAGGGATCTGCTTGTAAAATTTTATCCTGAAAGCGAGGGGGAAATTGAAGATGTTATAAAAGTCATAAGGAAAATAATGAAACACATGGATGTGCTGTATGGCATTGAAAATCCTATGTTTAAAGATCTAAAGCATGATTACGGATTCATTTTTAAAAAGC
>JFJP01039845.1_pt1 | contig 18958 bp, 12 predicted proteins | sample 431651 | NCBI WGS metagenome assembly JFJP01 (sample SAMN02602958, study PRJNA72255) | Microbial mat metagenome, whole genome shotgun sequencing project. | biome: fresh water; feature: sink hole; material: water; isolation source: purple microbial (photo- and chemosynthetic) mats found in...
TTGAAGTAAGCACATCATGCTGTGGCGACGAAATGAATTTCCCGCTTCATTTAATGTTGGGCGAAGCAACCGAAAATACTGAAGCACAGGTTCGCAGCAATTATCGCGAATATTTTATTTATTCCCCGCTTTTCAACGACCAGAAGGATAAACTGGCTGAAGTTAGGCTTCTCTTTGCCAGAATCCGTTTACTGATTGCAAATGTTGATTTTACTTCGATCAGGAATTTTGAGAACCGGGTTGTAAAAATCACTCCCAGCCGTTACGGTTATGTTGATTTATCCGACCGTTGCATTCCATACAATTACAATGTGATTGATGAAGGGAATGAATTATACCGCTACTGGAGTTACGAAAAAACCAGGCGTGGCAATTACCGCTTCAACCTGGGATATAATGCTAATCAATACTGCTTTGCCGATAATGTGGTGCATCCCTTGCTTTACGATATCGAACGATTTGATTTCTTTAGGATTGAAGGGCATATTGGGAAAAATATAACTAACGCCATTACTTTGATAAAGACACTTCAGCAGGAAAACAATCTGCCGTTTGATATTGCGGCGTTGAGTGCCGATTACATTGGAGCTTTGGTGAGAGGCGAAGAGCCAAACTGCGTTATCCAGGACCTGGAGAGCAATTACCGGATGATCATTGCCGAACTCATCTGCAAAGTGCATGATTCATTTTGTTTTGCTGCCAAGCTGCCTTATGCTTTACCCGACCGGATCGTAAATTTCACGGCTGCCAATTTTGCCAAAGCATCGGTTGAAGATGCAACCACCATTAAGAGCACGCTGGCATTTAATCCCAATCTCACCGAGAAGATCAGTCATCCGTTTACATCTTCGCTTGTAAGCGAATTCCAGGCTATAAAGCAATATACCAAAGGCGATACACTTCTGAAACTCTGCAATCCCGGTGCCAATACCATCGGTGCTGCATATATAAAGATGGCCGGAAAATTTGCAAACCCGGTTTCAGTAAATACTGATCTTCCTGTTACGTCTATTCAATTCCATGCTTTCGAATTTATTGATGCCATTGAAAGCATCCTTGAACTGGTTATGAATAATGAACTGGCTGATATTAATACTGCTGATCTGAAAAGCCGTAACGAACGCCTCGAAAAAGAAGTGAGCGTAATCAGCGCTTTTGCCATCCTGTTTTTGCAGAAGCTGGAAAGCAACGATCAATCAAGTTTGTCGGATCTGGCATCGGATTTATACCTCGATTTGCTGGTATTTAACCTTCAGACCATCCTGAATTTATGTTTTGTCGAACAGGTCGAAGCCCTGAAAAGCGAATACAACCGGCGCATGGCGCAGTACCGCCTGGCGAAAAACTTCAGCTATTATTTTAAAACACATGGTGGTATCGAGCATAAAGCCGGTGTGCCGCGTGGCGGAACCTTTATCCTGGTGTACCACGAAGAACGCAGGAACCGCTTTATCGATAGAAACGCGCTGTTTGTAAATAAGGATCTTGGTAACCTGATGGTTTCCCGTTTCCGCGATTTGATTCAGACTGATGTTCCTTTAGATACATTGACATACCAGACAAAATTACTTCAAACTTCTATTTTGTATAAAGATCCTGAATTGTATGTGAGATTTAAGGATGTCCTCTCCAAATACCTTGATGAATGCAAGGATTTACCTGAAGAAAAACGCAAAGAAATTACCGAAATTTTAGACCGGGAGCCCAAGCCAAAACAGTTTGAACTTACCAACGGCATGGTAATCGCCGATTTTTACATCCCGTATATGTGCTGCAGCGATTGTCCTCCGATTGCCTACATTTTACCTGAAAAGCAAGAAGAGCCGGTAGAAACGCCAACGATAAAAATTGACAAAAACAGTTTCTGCAGCAATGATTCGACGATTTTCCCGATAACTGTGACTCCGCAAGGTGGAGTTGTTACAGGTTCGGGAGTGAGCGTGCAAAATGGCAACAATTATTTTTTCAGTCCCGCTAACGCAGCTGTTGGATTACATACTTTATCATACACTGCAAACGGGAAAACGGCTAATGTTCAGGTTGAAGTGATCCAGGCACCTGTCGCAAAATTCTCTTATGTGGTAACAGTAAACGGGGCAACCTCAGTATTGACACTGACCAACGAAACTGCCGGACGGACAACTCAAACCACTTACGAATGGTTCCGCGACGGAAAATCATTTTCGAAGGAAGAAAACCCGGCTCCGTTTGAATTTAAGACAGCTGGTCCTGTAAAATCAATAACATTAAATGTAACAAACGGAATCTGCCAGGGCAATCAGAAACAGGAAATAGTTATGCCTGCCGAAGATCCTACCATTAAGATTGATAAGGATAGTTTTTGCAATAATGACCAGTCTGTATATCCAATTTTAGTTACTCCGGCAGGAGGCATTGTGAGTGGTGATGGAGTAAATACAAATGCTGACGGAACTTCCTTTTTTATTCCGGCAACCGTAATAAATCTGGGTAAGGTTGTTCTTACTTATACTGTAAATGGCAAGTCAGTAACCACAACTGTTGAAGTATTTGAAACGCCTGTTGCCCAATTCAGTTTCGAAACAAAAACTGAAGGCGGTGAAATGACGGTTGGATTTAAAAATGAATCCAGAGGAATAAGTGATAAAACCAAGTACGAATGGTTTATCGACGGTAAACAGTTTTCCGAAAAACGCGATCCTGATCCTATTACATTCAAAACGGCAACGCTGCCACACACTATTCTGTTAAAGGAAACAAACGGGCAGTGTCAGTCCGAGATCAGCCTGGTGATTAATAATGAAATTGAAGAAAGGGCTTTTTCAGTTTGCAGCAACCAGAAAAGATTTGGCATTGGACCCAATTTATTGCCAACAGATGTTGTAAAAGTGCTGGATAGCGGGGGCTTAAAATTGAGAGAAACTACTCTTGAATTTTCGCCGGCTTCTACTGCCGTTAGTCAGACTACAGCTTTCCGGGTTTCCTATACGATAAACGGAAGACAGGTTAATGTTATCATTACCCTGATAGTTGTTGATTCAGATTTCATGATGAAACTCACTCGTAATACGTCACCGGTTGCTAATTTCCCGACTCTACTGACACTTACTGCTAAGGAAACTGACGCGTTAAAATACAACTGGGATTTAACCGTTGCAAATGGACGAGTTCTGAACTTTACCACCAGGGAAGTTATATTTAACTACCAGCAGAACGATGTTTTCCCGGGCTCCCTTGTAACAATAAGATTAACCGTGACCAAAACTGATCAGACAGGGATTACCTGCGAGAACTCAGCACAGTTTGTTTTAACCGATTCCATTTTTAACAAACACATGAACGCGGGCGCATTTGACAACCATACAACTGCATAATGCGGGCAGAGAACCAACATATCATCCAGAAGCAAACCATCGAAATTGAATTTGAAAATATTGATGATTCATTTGGTGTGCAGGATCGTGTTGCCCAGGTATTTTATGAAAACCTGCAGCCACGGATGGAAATATTGCTGGATGAAATGTTTGGGAAAGATCAGTTCGCTTCAATTGACAAACTCGAAATCGATTTAGGACTACTGAGTATAGAAAACTGGGAACAGGAATTCGCCGCACAGGCAATCCTGAAGCTCAAAGAAGGATTGGTACAGGTAAACAGTAAAGCGGTTGATATTAAAAAGATAGATGAAACAACCGCTGCTGAAACGTTTTTCTTTTACCTTGAAAACGGTTTCCTGCCCTGGAACAAACGCATCAATACCATATCTGAATTGGAGCAACTTATAAAAGTTGAGGACGAATTCATAATCCGGCTTAAAAAGCTAATCCTACAAAAACTGAATGTTGCAAAACGCCTGGCTTCTCAGTTTTCGGAGGAATTTATTTCAAAACTGCTTACTGCTTATACTCAAAACAGAAAACAGGAATCAGAATCGCTCTCAGCAATAACCGAAAAAGTCAACGCTATGGAAAGCGTTTTATTCAGACAGGATAGAAATCAGAAACAATTGATAAATGAGACTTTTTTGACAGTTTTTGCTTCAGAGAATTACAAAATCCGGGAGCTTGAGTTCTTTACGTTCCTGCTTTCTAAAGTTGAAAACAATGATAATCTGAAATCAGAAACAGGAGAAATAATAAGAAAACTGCGTGCTCAACCCGAAAAGCAAAATCTGGAAAAAGAAGAAATACTAACGGAATCCACACTAATTCAGCGCCAGGAAAAAACATCAGAAAAACCTGATGAACCAATTGACCTGGAAAACCAGCAACATGAAACAAGAAACAAGAAACCTTTTTCTGAAAGCACAAAACCTTCCGATACTATCTACATCAACAACGCCGGTTTGGTTTTACTGCATCCGTTTCTCCCTGCTCTTTTCAGCCATTTAAAACTAATTGAAGAAAATGCATGGATCGATCAATCGTCTATTTACAAAGCAGTTATGGCAACGCAATTTATGGTAACCGGTAAGGATGAAACCGAAGAATTTGACCTGGTACTCAATAAAATTTTATGCGGTATCGCTGTTGATGAAGTTGTTCCAACCACAACTCTGCCTGATGAAGAAACAAAAACCGAATGTGATGTTTTATTGATGGAAGTGATAAAACATTGGGATGTGTTAAAAAACACAAGCATTGCCGGTTTGCGTGAAGGATTTTTGCAGCGCTCCGGAAAACTATCAAGAGTTGACGACGGCTGGCTTTTACAGGTTGAACAAAAAGCGATCGATGTCTTACTAAATCACCTTCCATGGGGAATCGGAATAATTAAATTACCATGGATGAATGAAATGCTTGTTGTAGAATGGATATAACAGCTACTACAGTCTTAATACTTTAAATTATGCAGACACATACAACCTCCGAAAAAGGCAGAAGTAACTTTTCTGGTGCTTCACATAAAAATAAATCACAGCCATTTTTTACACCTGTAAAAGTACAACCAAAGCTAACAATAGGTGAAGCTAACGATCCCTATGAACTGGAGGCTGATGCTGTTGCTGAGCGAGTAGTACGAATGCATATTCCACAAAGTAATACCGATGGTTATATCGGAAATAAATCATCATTTTTCTCTCAGGTTCCTGTATCAACCCAGGTTGTAAACCGCAAATGTGCTAAATGCGAAGAAGAAGAGAAAATCCAAAAGAAAAGCCAGGGACACGAAAATATTGGTCTGGAAGCACCTTCAGGTATAACTGAGGTTCTGAATTCACCAGGGCAGCCTCTACCGGCTCAGGCAAAGAGCTTTTTTGAACCCCGATTCGGGCGTGATTTTGGCAATGTAAAAATTCATACTAATTCCCTTGCTGCAAAATCAGCTGACAATATAAATGCACTGGCATACACAAGCGGTAACAACATTGCGTTTAATCAGAATCAGTTTTCGCCTGATACCGAAAGAGGTAAAAAGTTACTGGCTCATGAATTAACTCATGTTGTACAACAAGTAAATGCATCCGAAACTCAAAATAATACAAACACCACATCTTCTTTTATTCAACGTACACCAACACCCGGAACTTCTGTAAGCCCTGCAACTGCACCGGCAACCACAACAGGAAGTGCAACTGTAACGCCTGCTACCGAAGCTGATGTCCGGCAAATGGTAAATGATGCTACAGAAATGCTCGTAAGAAGTGTTGAGTTCTATCAACTAGCCAGGGTTGATGATGCCGTAGTTGAGCGGGTGCTGACAAGCTGGATACAAATGGCCGCAATTTATCCTGATTTAATTGCATCGCGATTAAACAATGATGATGCTTTACTCCAGGCTTTCAAATCCGCCTTTAATAATGCGGTAAGGACTTTATTTACCCGCCGCGCAGCACAACCAGGAGCCACAACCTCTGTTATCAATCTCTATTTAAGCAATCTGCACCGCCTGCCAGGTTGGAGTTGGCCCGATGTAGCAAGTTTCAATTTAACCAACGAAGTCCAGCGAAGGGCTTTTATCACCACCTATACAACTTCACTCAACGATAGTTCTATATTCCAAGGCTTCACTGCTATTACTTCAGCCCAGCTTGTGAGTGTTTTAACATATCTATTTACTCTTACAACCGATACACAAAATATGCTGGCAGCAAACCTGGGTAATGATGCTACTTTATTAGCAGGGCTTCAAACTGCTTACAGGGCTGCTATTAATTCATTGCTATTCAGGGCTGCAACTGCAATGTCGGGGCAAACGGTAACAGGTTTGTTTATGAGATACCGGTATCAGAGTACAGGAAAGATACACGAATGGGCTGACCAGCAGATTTCAGGTATGACGGTAGCCGTTCCATTGGGCCAATCCGCAGATCCTTTAACCGGCGAGATCAATTTCAGGTTCAACAATTATGCAATCACTATGCGCGGCGATGGCTCGCAAACAGAGGACGGAGCCACAACACATGCCGAATTTGCGCAGGTTAACATACCATACCAGTATGATACAAGAACAAACCGAATAACATCATTCACACCTCCGGCTGCTCCTTCAGTTACCATATGGACCGACTATGGATACCAGTCTCGGATATCATGAAAGAACACATAGCAGGGACTTTCTGCGATTTATGGCAAATACGCCTCCTCCAACTTTCACCGGAACTGTTGGCATGACAGTTACACAATTCCTGGCAGCTATTACAGCGTACAGAAGGTCTCTGGCCCGGATTTCGAGAGATTCGGAACTTGCTACCGATTGTGTTGGCACCCCCAATATTGTGCAGTACCACACAGCGCATGGTACGCGTACAACGGTCACATGTCCCTGATAAATCCTGAACTGATGAATTGCACTTTTACTGAATGCATTATTTGAAGTACCTTAATTAATTTGAAACAGATAGTAGCACCGATCTTTTTGCCATCACACTCAAAAATACTCCCCTCGCCCCCATAAACAACATCATCGCCAGCCACAAACCGTTATTACCCAATACCGGTTCCAATATGTAATACGACGGCAGGAAAATTAATGTTGTGATCAAAACCATACTGTTCCGCATTGCCTTGGAAGCGGTTGCTCCCACATAAATCCCATCCCAGATAAACGCTGCAAACGTAATTACCGGGACCAGCACAATCCAGAACATAAATGGTTGTGCCGCTGTAAGTGTAATGGCATCATTGGTAAGTAACCGCAGGATAAAACCTCCGCCAACCATGAATATCAGAGTAAATGAAAGTGCAATTGCTCCGCCCCAGATAAAAAGCCTTCGGATTACTTTTTTCAGCATTGCGCTATCGCCTGATCCTATATACCGACCAGCCAGCGCTTCGGCAGCATAAGCAAAGCCATCCACAAAGTAAGAGAAAAAGTAAAAAAACTGGAACAGCAATGTATTTACTGCCAGAATAGTGTCACTTGTATTGGCAGATTGCGTGGTGAAAAACGAAAGTGTGAATATGAGGCAAAGCGTGCGGATAAAAATATCTTTATTTACATGAAAAAACCGAACGAAAGCCTTGCGGTTAATAGCTTCAGTAAAGCTGACATACTTCCTGAGTTTCGGCCAGTAGAAAGAAAGCAGAAACAGTCCCAGCAACAACCCACCGTACTGACTGATCACATTAGCCCATGCCACGCCATTGCTTCCCATTCCCAAAAATTTGATAAATAGAAGACTTAATAACACATTCAGCAGATTTATGCTGATAGCCAATATCATAGGCAAACGGGCATTTTGCATACCAATAAACCATCCGATTAATGCATAAATAAAAAGTGTGGCAGGTGCAGCATATATTCGTATGTTGAAATATTCATGCGCCAGTGATTCAACAGAAGCACTGCTATTGACCAGACTAAATGCTGCCCAACTAAGCGGCCATTGCATCAAGATCAGAAATAAACCTCCACCAATTGCAAATACCATTGATCGGATTAAAATATTTCCGGCTTCAGCAAAATTTCGCTGCCCGTAGGCCTGCGCTGTGAAACCGCTTGTTCCCATTCGCAAAAAACCGAAAGCCCAGAAAATAAAGCTGAAAACCATCCCACCCAAAGCCACGGCACCCACATATTTCACTGATCCAAGATGACCCATTAAACCCAGATCAACCATCGCCAGAAGTGGGATAGTAATATTCGTAACAATATTGGGGATGGCAAGACGAAGGATACGACGATTTAGCAATTGTAATTATTTTGAGAATGCAAAGATGGGGATTTTTAACACGGAGACACAGAGAGCACGTAGAGACACGTAGATATTCTTTCTCTAAAATTGTGATTGAATGATACTTTCAAACTTAAATGATAAAAACATCATTCTACTCACTTCAGACAATCACTGCTTCAAAGTGTTCCTTCGTGTTCTTAGGTCCTCAGTGGTTTCCTTTCCTTAAAACAAATCAAAAAAATAATATCCCCCAAAGAAGATACAACTAATTCCTCAGTGTTCATCCGTGTCCTCTGTGCCTCCGTGGTTTTAATGCCTTTACAAAAGCATTTTTAAAATGCTGAATCAATCAAACAAAAATAGTATTACCTTTGCCCAAGTTTTAATAGGATTCTCTCCGGATTTTTTTATCAATACATAGATTTTCTATAAGCCGGTTAAAACCAGGCAAGAATAACACCGATTTCAATAACCTTACTTCAATTACTTTATTTCCAAAAAGGCCTTCTGGCAATATATGCAAAGCACCTACAGTATGGAATACAACACCACCCGCGGCTCCATGAAGATTTCCGAATATGGCCGGAATATTCAGAATATGATCCTTTATATTGCTTCGCTTCCCGATCGCGAGCAAAGGAACCGATTAACATCAACCCTGGTAAATATCCTGGCCATTATGAATCCGGATATGCGCGACCAGGTTGATATCAAGCATAAACTTTACGATCATGTGCACCTGATGTCGGATTTTACACTTGATATCGATTCACCATATCCTGTTCCACCGCGCCCCGAAGAAGCACCTACTCCTGCCAGGGTTCCTTATACCCAGGAAAATATTAAACTCAGACCTTACGGCAAATACATGCAGCGCATGATTGAAAAGGCTGTAACGTACGAAGAAGGTGAAGAAAAAGATGCACTGGTGAAGACTATTGCCAATAACCTCAAGAAAATGTATCTGAACTGGAACCGCGATTCAGTTAATGATGAGTTGATTCACGAACATCTGAGTTTACTTTCGGGCAAAAAACTTAAACTCCGCGACGACGACCGCCTGCACTCAACTACTGATATACTCAAAGCCAATAAGCAACAAGCTCTCGATAAGCAGAAACAACCTTTCCGAAAGCATAAGTTTACAGGTAAGAATAACGAAAATAATGGCCGAAAAAAGAAATTCGGCAAAAATTAAACAGACGTTCCTTTCAAAATAATACCGGAGGGTTTCACAACAGTGAAGCCCTCATTTTTTTATAAACAATTCTTTTCCCGGTTTCATCCATTGCAATCGCAAATTTTTTAATTTCGGCATTGAAAACAATCTGATCCAATGAGTTCATTCGAGATACAAGGCGGCCTTCAATTAAAAGGCAATATTACTCCGCAAGGAGCTAAAAACGAAGCTTTACAGATACTCTGCGCTGTGATGCTGACCTCAGAAGAAGTCACAATTAATAACATTCCTGATATTCTGGATGTAAATAAACTAATTGACCTGCTGGCCGCTTTAGGTGTTATTGTTACGAAAAAAAGTACAGGTAGTTATACGTTTAAAGCCGAATCTATTGACCTGGATTATATGGAAACGGAAGAATTCCGTAAACTGGCATCTAGTCTGCGAGGATCAGTTATGATTTTGGGACCAATGCTTGCCCGTTTCGGGAAAGGAAGCATTCCAAAACCCGGTGGGGATAAGATTGGACGACGACGCCTCGACACACATTTTATCGGTTTGCATAAACTAGGCGCGTCCTTTGATTTTGACTCAGTAAAAGGATTTACCCGAGTAACAGCGCCGAAACTCAAAGGAGCTTATATGCTGCTTGATGAAGCTTCGGTAACCGGAACCGCCAACGTACTTATGGCTGCTGTATTGGCCGAAGGCAAAACCACCATTTTTAATGCAGCCTGCGAACCATACCTGGTACAACTGAGCGAAATGCTGGTTCGTATGGGTGCTAAAATTGAAGGGATTGGTTCAAACCTCCTTAAAATTGAAGGCGTTGAGAAACTAAAAGGAACTTCGCATACCTTATTGCCCGATATGATTGAAGTTGGCAGTTTTATTGGCCTTGCCGCCATGACCCGCAGTGATATTACCATCTGTAATGTTAATTACTCCGCCTTGGGAATTATTCCGGATGTATTCAGGAAACTGGGAATTATTATCGAACATCAGGGCGATAATATTCATATCCCGGCACAAGACCATTACGAAGTGGAATCATTTATGGACGGAGGAATTATGACCATCTCCGATGCTCCCTGGCCTGGTTTTACTCCCGACCTCATCAGCGTTATACTTGTAACTGCCATCCAGGCAAAAGGAAGTGTGCTGGTACACCAGAAAATGTTCGAAAGCCGCTTGTTCTTTGTCGACAAACTGATTGATATGGGAGCGCAAATCATACTTTGCGATCCGCACCGTGCAACGGTAATTGGATTAAACCGCGAACACAGGCTCAAGGCAATCCGTATGTCATCGCCCGATATCAGGGCTGGTGTAGCACTTTTAATTGCAGCTCTTTCGGCTAAAGGGACGAGTATCATTGATAACATCGACCAGATTGATAGAGGATACCAGAATATTGACGGAAGGTTAAATGCGATCGGAGCACAGATACGAAGGGTATAAGGGAGTTTTCGACAAAGAGACTAGGAGAAGAGCGACTGGGCGACATGGCGACTGGGCGACAGTGAGAGGCAAAAAGTATACTATTTACTATTTTTTAGAAACTCTGCCAAATTGGCCTTACTTCCCGAATGGCAGATTATTTGTTACACAAAACTTACATTTAACTAAATCATTCATCATTTTTACGACTGATGAAGCATGAGTTATTTTACATCACTGATAATCAGGACCTTGAAAAATGTTTAATCGCATGAAGCAGAAAAAGAATACGGAAAAATCCGAAGACAAAACTGTTTTTGAAACAGTAACTGACAATATTGCAGAACAAAATGCACAACCTGCGACAGAACAGGAACAAACTATTGCAACCCCAAAACTATATACTGAAGAAGAATACCAGTCGAAAGTCAACGAACTGAATGACAAATACCTGCGATTGTATTCCGAATTTGATAATTTCCGCAAACGTACTTTTAAGGAAAAAATTGACCTGAGCCGGACAGCTTCTGAAGACATAATTACAGAATTGTTGCCTGTACTTGATGATTTCGACCGGGCTATTGCGTCAATGGGTGTAACAGATAACATTGAAGCAATTAAGGAAGGCGAACAGCTGATACATGCCAAAATGAAAGCTATTTTTGCATCGAAAGGCCTCCAGGAAATAAAAAGCATCGGGGAGACTTTTGATACCGACTTCCACGAAGCCATTACTAGTATACCTGCACCCACTAAAGATCTTAAAAATAAAGTTGTAGACGAAGTACAGAAAGGATATACCCTTCACGATAAAGTAATCAGGTTTTCGAAAGTTATTACAGGAAGCTAATTGCACCAATTCGCAACCTGAACATTAATACCTATCAAAAATCATATACCAAAAAGAAACACCGTGACTAAACGAGATTACTACGAAATACTAGGCGTTACACGCAATGCAGGCGATGCTGAGCTTAAAAAGGCTTATCGCCAGATGGCTCTTAAATTTCATCCCGACAAGAATCCCAATAATAAAGAAGCTGAAGATAAATTTAAAGAAGCTGCCGAAGCCTACGAAGTTCTTAGCGATCCCGAAAAGCGCAAACGCTACGATCAATACGGTCACGATGGACTGAGAAATGGCGGTGGCGGCGGATTCAGCGGAGGCGGAATGAATATGGAGGATATTTTCAGTCATTTCGGGGATATTTTCGGGGGTGCTTTTGGTGGTGGTGGTTTTGGTGGTGGTCAGCAACGTGGCGGAAGGCGCGTTAACCGTGGAACAAACCTCAGGGTTAAAGTTCGTTTAACACTCGAAGAAATAAATACCGGCGTTGAGAAAAAGATAAAAGTAAACAAATATATTTCCTGTACGTATTGCAAAGGATCAGGTGCCGAAGGCGGATCGGCATATTCGACCTGCCAGACCTGCCGCGGAACCGGACAGGTTACTCGTGTTACCAATACATTCCTTGGACAGATGCAGACCAGTTCTACATGCCCAACCTGTAGCGGCGAAGGACAGATTATTCAGCACAAATGCGTTCATTGTTCAGGCAACGGCGTTGTAAAAGGCGAAGATGTTATCAGCATCGACATCCCTGCCGGAGTTTCTGACGGTATTCAACTTTCGGTTAACGGAAAAGGAAATGCCGCAGCCCGCGGTGGTGTTCCCGGCGACCTTATCATTCAGATTGAAGAAGCGCCACATGAAAACCTTCACCGTGAAGGCAATAACCTGCTTTACGATTTGTATATCAGTTTCCCGGATGCAACATTAGGCAGTTCCGTAGATATTCCAACCCTCGACGGGAAAGCACGAATCAAAATTGAACCCGGCACACAAGGCGGGCGAATGCTAAGGCTTAAAGGCAAAGGGCTGCCATCAATAAATTCGTATGGCAAAGGCGATTTACTGGTAACCATTAATGTATGGACACCACGTAACCTTAACCGGCAGGAAAAAGAAATACTGGAAAAACTACAAACAGCAGATAATTTCAAACCACAGCCTGGTGCCCGCGACAAAGGATTTTTCGACCGGATGAGAGAATATTTTCAATAAAACCCATAATCCCGGAATTCAGGAAATGAACGTAAACACCCACGTCAATTTTCTGATTTAACAAATTCCTCTTTATTAAACATATCAAAAGCAGTCTTTAAACTTAATGGCTGCTTTTTTTTTGTTAAAATATGGGAAACGATCCTGATAACTCACATAATTCGTAATTTTACCCGGATTTATAATTACTACAAAGCATTTCATACATATATAGATTATAACCAATGATTCTGCAAGCAAATTCAGTTACCAAAAATTTTGGCGACTTTACCGCACTCAACAAGGTTAGCATTCATGTTCCCGAAAACAGTATTTTCGGGCTGCTTGGCCCAAACGGTGCCGGAAAAACTACGCTGATCCGTATCATAAACCAGATAACCGGTCCCGACGAGGGTGAGGTAATCTTCGACGGCAAAAGATTAAACCCCAATCACATTTCCATGATAGGCTATCTGCCCGAAGAGCGTGGTTTGTATAAAAAGATGAAAGTCGGCGAACAAGCTCTGTACCTGGCTCAGCTAAAAGGACTCAGTCATCACGATGCACGTCAGAGGTTAAAAAAATGGTTCGAGAAATTTGAGATCCAGGAATGGTGGGATAAAAAAGTGGAAGAACTGTCGAAAGGCATGCAACAGAAAATACAGTTTGTGGTAACAGTAGTTCACGAGCCCAAGTTGTTGATTTTCGATGAACCATTCAGCGGTTTCGATCCTATTAATGTAAACCTGTTGAGGGATGAAATACTGGAACTCCGCAAAAACGGATCAACAATCATTTTCTCAACTCACAATATGGCTTCGGTTGAAGAACTCTGTGATAATATTGCATTGATTAATAAATCGGTAAAAATACTGGATGGCCCTGTAAAAGAGATCAAACGGAAATATTTCACCAACAGCTATCATGTTCAATACCAGGATTTCAACAGCACGCCATATCAGATTCATGAACCGGGATTTGAAATCCTGGAATCATCAATTGAAGACGGCGTTTGCTCTGTTACTTTCCGGTTACCTGCATCAAAAGGCCCGAACGATCTGCTTGCTGCCATGATACCTCATGTAAGTGTGATCGCTTTTAATGAATTGATCCCTTCAATGAATGATATTTTCATCTCTACAGTTAATGCCGTTAATGCCAATCATATCCTGGAATCCTGAAAATCAAAGCCATGAATAAAATATTTTTAATCATACAACGCGAATACCTGACTAAAGTAAAGAAAAAGTCATTTATTATTATGACTATTCTTGGCCCCATACTGATGGCGTCCTTGTTTATTCTGCCCGTTTATTTAGCCACCCGCCAGGATGACAAACAACTTGTTAACGTATTGGATGAAACAGGATTGTTTTTCAGCAAATTCGAAAACAGCGGAAACTATACGTTTATTCCTGTAACATCAAGCCTGCAGGAAGCAAAAACAACCCTGTCGGAAAAAGGAGATTATATGTTGTTGCATATTCCTGCAACGCAACTCAATATCCCCGACAATGCCATCATTTATTCGGATAAGCAGCCTACGCTCAATCTGAAAGGATATATTTCGGGAGTAATGAGCAAGGAACTTGAAAAGCACAAACTTGCCGCTGAGATAAGGAATGAAATACTGCGCAATACTCCCGGATATAAAGCCGGTGGCGATACTACCGCCGTTGACCTGATGAGCGAAACAATCCTGAAAAATATTCGTACTGAAGTTGAAATCACAACTTATAAAACAGGAGAAGGTGGCGAAGAGCAGAAAAGTTTTACCGAACTGACAATGGTTGTAGGCTACGTGGGAAGTATCATGATTTATATGTTCATTTTCCTTTTCGGAGCACAGGTTATGCGCGGCGTAATTGAAGAAAAAACCAGCAGGATCATCGAAGTAATTGTTTCGTCAGTTAAACCGTTCCAGCTGATGATGGGCAAAATCATCGGCGTTGCTTTGGTTGGACTCACTCAGTTCCTGCTTTGGATTGCTTTTACGTTTATTATAATTACGGCGGTTCAGACTGCTTTCCCTGAACAATTCAAGAAAACACAGACACAAGAGGCAGGAATATCCGGTAAGAGTGTTGCTCTTCCTAACGAAACAGCACCTGCAGCACCAAATTCAATTACTGCCGATACCGGTAACGATGATCTGAATGAAATTTTCGAAGCCTTTTCATCCATCAATTTACCGGTCATGATCATGGCGTTCCTGTTCTACTTCCTTTTTGGATATTTACTGTATGGTGCACTTTTCGCAGCTATAGGAGCGGCTGTTGACAACGAAACAGATACGCAGCAATTTATGCTACCGATTACCGTTCCGTTAATTTTCTCACTAGTTGTAGCACAAACCGTAATACAGAATCCTGAAAGTCCGCTGGCTTTCTGGCTCTCAATGATTCCGTTTACCTCACCGGTTATTATGATGGTCCGCATACCTTTTGGTGTTCCAACATGGGAAATAGCACTATCTGCCGGAATACTGGTAATCGGATTTCTAGGCACTACCTGGCTGGCAGCAAAAATTTACCGTACCGGTATCCTTATGTATGGAAAGAAATCAAATTACAGGGAATTGTGGAAATGGATCAGGTATAAGGGGTAAGCGTTATCGGTTATTGGTTAATGGAAAATAGTTAATGGAAAATGGTATATAATTCCAAGCAAAAAAATACTATTTACTGACCATCGAATGACAACTCATCCATCTTCCCAAAACTAAAAAACTCAATCTTCAACAATTGAATGACTACAGAATGACCAAATCCCCAACACCCACTCCCTATCCATAATCCCCAACACCTAACTCCCAAACCCTTACAAAAATGGCCCGAATACTTATAATCGACGACGAACGCGCTATCCGGAATGCTTTACGCGAAATTCTGGAATATGAAAATTACCAGGTGGATGACGCGGAGGATGGACTATCGGGTATTGAACTGGTTGGTAAAGAAAGCTATGATGTTATCCTCTGTGATATAAAAATGCCTAAAATGGATGGCATCGAGGTGCTCGAGAATATTCAAAAAACTACTGATGCGCCGGTTGTAATGATTTCCGGCCACGGAACAATTGAAACAGCTGTTGAAGCTATCCGAAAAGGTGCCTACGATTTTATCGCCAAACCACTGGATCTGAACCGGCTTCTGATTACCCTGCGGAATGCAATGGACAAATCTCGGCTGGTAACTGAAACAAAAGCGCTGAAACGTAAGGTGAGCAAGCAGTACGAAATGATTGGCGATTCACCGGCAATTGTTAAAATTAAAGATATGATTGAACGCGTTGCAGCTACGGATGCCCGCGTTCTGATAACCGGCGAAAGCGGAACAGGAAAAGAACTGGTTGCCCGGTGGCTCCACGAAAAAAGTAACCGTGCCGACGGTCCATTTATTGAAGTAAACTGTGCCGCCATTCCATCGGAACTAATTGAAAGTGTACTTTTCGGACATGAGAAAGGATCGTTTACCTCTGCCATCAAGCAACGAAAAGGCGATTTCGAACAAGCTACAAACGGCACTATTTTCCTTGACGAAATCGGGGATATGAGCCTTTCGGCACAGGCAAAAGTTTTGCGTGCTTTGCAGGAAAATAAGATCATGCGGGTAGGCGGAGAAAAAGATATTCCCGTAAACGTGCGTGTGCTTGCCGCTACCAACAAAAATCTGCTCGAAGAAATTGAAAATAAAAACTTTCGTGAGGATTTGTATCACCGCCTGAGTGTAATTCTTATCAGGGTACCCTCGCTAAACGAACGCGAAGAAGATATTCCGACATTGGCTCATTATTTCGTAGGACAAATCTGCGAAAACAACGGCAGGCCACCGATCCAGTTTACTGACGAAGCACTCGATGAATTAAAGAAGATCAAATGGACCGGCAATATCCGCGAACTCCGCAATGTGGTTGAAAGGCTTGTTATTCTGTGCGATCAGAAGATCACGGCTGAAGATGTGCTGATGTATGCACAGCCATCGAGAAGGTAAGGCCCCCGTATTGAATTGTATCTATTTTTACCTTACTACTCATCCAGTAAAATAATCCCATCCCGTGTAATCCAGGCATGGGTTGTAGCATCATAGCCATCAATTTCATCTCCTTTTCCATTCAGTCGGGGATCGGCCGAAGATTTCATCCATTCTTCCAAACGCTTGCTCAGAGAGGATTTTACGCTTGCAAACTCTGCTGATTCAGCCACGTTGTTAATGTTGTATGGATCACTTTTAATGATGTAGAGTTCTTCTGCCGGTCTTTTCTCAAAACCTAGTTTAAAATACGGATTTATGCCGGGGAGATTACGGTTGTCCATCATAAAAATCTTTGTAATTCCGCCATCTACATCACCAAAAACCGATGGTGTTCCCGGAATAGTTTCATCCCCGGCAGGATTGCGGTCAGGACGAAAATTGCGGATATACAAATAATCCTTTGTACGTATGGCCCGCATCGGGTAGCCAGCTCCGTAAGCAAATTCAGCACGGGATAAACAATGTCTTTCTCTTTCAAGAAATACTTCATCACGATGTTCCGATTTTTCACCTTTTAATATCGGGAGCAGACTTTTACCATCCACTGCAGGCTGCTCTTTAATTCCTGCCAGGTCTAAAAATGTCGGCATTAAATCGATTAAATTCACAAACGAACTATTCAGGTTATTCTGATCCATTTTCGGGAAACCGGTTATGATCAACGGCACACGTGTACCATAATCGTAAAGGTTAGCTTTTGCATGCGGGAAAGGCATTCCATTGTCGGATGCAATAACGATAATGGTGTTTTTGAGCCTGCCACTTTTCTTGAGAATTTCCAACAGCTCGCCGATTTCTTTATCCAGATGCTCTATCTCAGAAAAATAGTCAGAAAGATCTTCTCGTATTTCGGGGGTGTCAGGCAAAAAACCGGGAACTTTTATTTTGGAAACATCTATACCAGCTGCTTTACCAGCATCTTTGGCAAATGGCCTGTGTGGATCATTGGTCCCAAACCAGAAAAAGAAAGGTTTCCCTTCAGGCAGATTATCAACTAATGTTGAAAACTCTTCCCTGGTACCACATGGATTTTCGGTGTAGCCCATTTTTGTATAATCACCTGGCCCCCATCCTTTGCGATCAAAACTTACTTCATAACCGTTTTTTCGCAGGATTTGCACAAAAGTTGGAATCGCTGCATCTAATCTGCCACACAGGTTTACACCTTCGCCAAGCGTATGTGGGTAGCGACCTGTAAGCATACTTGCCCGTGACGATGTACATGATGGTGTTGAGCAATACGCGTTTTCGAAAACAATCCCTGTTTTGGATAGTTTTGACAAGTTTGGGGTACGGATATATGTTTCACCAAAAATTTCGGAGTACGGATAACTCCAATCATCAGCCAGGATAAACAAAATATTGGGTTGCGGAGACTCCTTTTTAACGCAGGTTGTAAGCGTGGAAATTAAGAAAATCGCTAAGATAATTTGTAAAACTGATCTCATTTTGCCGGAATGTTTAAGTGGAATTATCTACCCTGGTAAAGCAAATGGATTTCAAATATATGCAATAATACGATTGAGACAAACCTTCAGTATACTGCTTTAAGAAATTAATTCCAAATGGCGTATTCTTCTATATCAAAGGCGTTGATAACAGTCCGGGTTATTCAATCTTAATATCTCCGTGCCCTTTAAGTTCACAATCCGGACCTAAATATTTATAATACATTCTTACAGTATCATTTTTAATATTAAAACTCTGTACATCAAAAACAATAGCATTTGTAAAAATTGAATCATTGGATAATAATACGTTGTAATTTCTGTCGACAATACGAAACGCGAACCTGGAACCGGCCGGTTTTGTAAAGTTAAGATTGAATTGAGAACTAGAGGAATTGAGATGGGATGGGTGAATTGCATAGTCAGGATTTCCATTGTCACACAAGTTCACATTCTTTTCAACAAATAAGGAGTTTTCCTTTTCAGTCCAGGATTCTGTCAATTTCCAATCGTCAGGGTCATTTTGAATCACCCAACCATTATTATCCGTTATGGTAATCCCGTTAAAAACAATGGTTTCGGGTGGTGTATCAGCAATAACAGGGTCGTCCTCACAAGATGTTATCACACCAGAAATGATTAAAATGAATAATGCAAACAGGGAATTGATTGATTTGTTGGCTGGAGTTTTCATGACAAATATTTTATAGTTAT
>JFJP01038203.1_pt1 | contig 18957 bp, 26 predicted proteins | sample 431651 | NCBI WGS metagenome assembly JFJP01 (sample SAMN02602958, study PRJNA72255) | Microbial mat metagenome, whole genome shotgun sequencing project. | biome: fresh water; feature: sink hole; material: water; isolation source: purple microbial (photo- and chemosynthetic) mats found in...
CGGACAGTCCAAGCTTACGCGCAGCCGCCAGACGACCGTGGCCGGCAATGATGCCGTGGCTACCATCCACCAGGACTGGGTTGGTCCAGCCGAATTCGACAATGCTGGCGGCGAGTTTCGCTACCTGGGCATCGGAATGCGTGCGTGGATTACGCGCGAAGGGGATCAGCGTCTCGACCTTCCGGTACTCGACGCGCAGGGATTCAATCATAGGAATGCAAAAACCCGCCACAAGTGCGGGTTCCAAGTTGGGTGGTAACTGAATACAGGTGGTAACCGGGGTGGTAACTGGTAACCCTGGTAACCTCGTTTCACGGCCTGACGCTATCGAAATGCCGCGCTGTCGCCTCCCGCATGGCATATTGCACAGGAAGGACCCGTTGATTTCCTCAATGGCGAAGTGCCTTGCACCTCTGTCCCGACCTTAGCCGAAACTGTACGCCGAAATGGGCCATCATGCTGCACGTCAGATTGGGCTCCATCTCCGCGCATGTGCGCATTGACCGAAAGCGCTCCGCTTCCTTACGCCAGAACCCGCCAAACCACTTTTTGGCAGGGTTGGCACAGGTACCCCCTAACGATGCGCAATCTGCCATTATGAGATTTGCAACAATGCCTTCATCTTGGCTCTGACATGCAACATGACATCAGCGCTGACAACGGCTTTCTTCTTGGCACGCCTAATCTTCCAGTCAAGTGATTTCACTTGATCCGAAAGCACGGCACAATCGACATCGTCGACCCTAGTGATCACTTCAAAGGGGTGGCCCTTGATCTTGGTCGACATCGGACAGCACACCATCAGCCCCGTTTTGCCGTTATAGCTAGCGGGGCTGATGACCAGCGCGGGTCTATGCCCTGCCTGTTCGTGCCCAGCCTGAGGATCAAATTCAAGCCACACCACATCGCCTGTGTCAGGCACGTAACCGCGCGACATCAGAGCGCCTCGTTGCCCACAGGCGAACCGAAGCTGACCTTTTCATGGGCATTAGCTGCATTGATGCCGCTGATGAGTGCGTCAAGGTCATATTCAACTTTCTCAGACGGTTGAATGATGATGCGGCCACGCGACACGATCAGATTAACCCTCTGCTCAAGCTGATACCCTGCCTCTCTCAAGACCGTGGTCGGCAGTCGGAGAGCGGGGCTGTTTCCCCATTTGCGAATGACGGCTTCCATAGCTTTTCTCCTTAGGATGTTTCTACATTGTAGATACACATGCACGGATTGGCAAGTACTGTGCTCCGAGTTAGCCTTACGCTCAACTCACGTTGAGCTGGTCCACCACGATTCCGATCGCCTTGTTCCACCGCCGCGCCGCCGTGTTCCGGTCACAGGCAAAGCGCCTGCCGATCTGCTGCCATTCGTAGCGGTTGGCGCGCATCCAGACCAAGTGGCGCTGCTCCACCTCCAGCCACTGCACCCAGCGCATGGCCTCAAGCATTCGCTCCACGGCCTGAGGGCTGGGCGGCAGGGGTCGGTACAGCCGCTCGCGGTCGGGATAGCGCTCGGGCAATTGGAAGGCCAGTGTCATCCATGGATTGAAGAAGCCACCCGGTCTGACCCGAGGCAGCTTGTGCGCAGTCTCGGCCGCCTCGGCAAATCGTGCTGCCACATCCTCCATCGTCCATTCAGCCATGACGTTTCCCTCCGTAGAGGCGCTCGCCGATCCGTCGCACGAACTCCCGCTCGACGAAGTCCAGACGGTCGTCCTGCTCGGACACCACGAGGATGTTCTGGTCACGCCAGCCGGTTTGCTTGATTGTTTCAAGGTCGGTGGTATGCGGTTGCAGGCGACCGATAGGGCAGCGATATTGCTGTGCTGGGATCTTCACGTCACACCTCCTGCGTCTCGATGGCCCAGTGCAGCAGGGCCAGGGCATCGGCTTCGTTGTCGTCGGTCACGGGATGGCCTTTTGCTCGCATGGCCGTGATCACCTCGTCCTTGCCGGCGTTGCCCTTGCCGGTCGCGTGCTTCTTGATGGTGCCGACCGGCACACCCTGATACGGGATGTTGTGGTGCTCACACCAGGTGGTGAGCGTGGCCATCAAGCCGCCATAGACGTGGGCCGCATCGACACCGGCATGGCGACGCACCTCCTCGAAGTACACTGCATGGATGTCGATCGAAACGGCCTTGACTTTTGACAGCCAGTGCTTGAATCGCAGGTAGCGCATGCCGCCTCCCTCGAACCGTTGCGGGCGAAAGCTGACAAAGCCGTGCGCGATCTGATGGTCACGCGAGCGCAGCGCCCAACCGGTCGTGGTACCGAGATCGATCGCCAGAATGGTCAGCACGCCACCGGCCTGAGTATCCTGCCCGACGATCTCGCTTATGTGGTCTGACGCATCGGACTCGGGATAACGTAACTTCTCTTTAGGTGCGCCCGCGCGCACGTGTAGCACGTTAATGTTTTGGGTTGTCGGATGCGTCAGACTGGGGCTGGTGCTCGGAGTTTTTGTCATCGCCAGTCCTCAATTGTCGTTGTAGGGATAGCTTGTGTGCGGGAGGCTGGTTGGCTCCTTTAGGCCGAGGCCAACAAAGCCGCGCATGCCCACGCTGTTGCGCCATTTGTCGAAGCGGCGTGTCAACAGCGCATCCGAAAACCGGCGCATCGACCCCAAGAATTCGCCGTTGGCCTCGGCCCACTGTTTCCAGTCGTTGAAGAGTTCAAAGGTCAGTGCTTTAGCATTGGCATGCAGCACGCACCGATCCTCGATCCATCGACCCATGGCGTCCTCAGCCTCAAAATACTCTTCGGTGGCTTCCATCACGCTTTGTGGTTGTTTCAGGCCGGATCGCTGCCACCGCAAGCATCCGTCGAGCGCCCAGGCCAGAATGCCATCGCGCTCCTGAAGCAGTTTTTCGGTGAGCGTGCTGTCTCGCCGATCGGGCGGAATCGTTACCGTGAAGGGAATCAGGTGCAGCCGGCGTTTCATGGCTTCGTCCACGTTGCGAATCGAGGGCTTGTGGTTGCCGGCAATGACCAGCTTGAAGTGCGGCGTGTAGTCGAAAAAGTCCTGGCGCATGAAGCGCGCGGACACCTTGTCACCGCCGGTGATAGTCTTGATCTTGGATTCGTTCCAGCGCCGGCCTTGCTCGGTCTCGATCGACGCGACAAAGCGCGCGCCACGCAATCCGGCCAGATCGGTTGGGTGCCGGTCCGAACGCGTTTCCATGAAGGTGTCCATCGGGGCATTAGCAGCGTAATCCCCGAGGATGGTGGCGATCACATTCACGAACACTGATTTGCCGTTGGCCCCGGTACCGTACAGGAAGAACAGCGCGTGCTCGCTGGTCACTCCGGTCAGGCAATAGCCGACCATACGCTGCAGGTAGGCGATGAGTTCCGCATCAGAACCGGTCACGTCAGACAGGAATCTGCGCCATGTTGGGCAATCGCCCTCGGGTACCGCGGTGCAGACCTTGGTCATGCGGTCAGCACGATCATGGGCGCGCACAACACCGCTGCTCAGATCGACAACCCCCCCCGGCGTGTTCAGGAGCCAGACATCGGCATCCCAATGATCAGCCGTCGCCGCATGCCTGGGGTCGCTGCGGGCGATGCGTTCCACCGCACTGATGGTGGAGGAACTGGCCAGTCGTGCACGCAGGCGCGGCGTGTCGGCCTTAAGAGACGCGGCTCGGCAGATGTTACGCGACAGATGCTGGATGTAGAGCAACTGATCCGGATTCCAGCGGATCCTGGTCCACACCAGCCACTTGCCCCACTGGGCGCAATACCGCCAATCTTCACCATAGCGACGCGTGAAGGCGGTGGCGAGGCCATCCTCAGTGGTCCAGTCGATTCCCTCGACCAGCGTGTCTTCGATCGGGGCATCGCATTGGGCGGCTACCGGCACGCGGTCGCCGGTCATCAGGAATCCCGGAATGTCGAAACCCTCGGCAATGGCATCCGCAGCATCCCACCCATCCGGTTTTTCCGCGGGTGGATACAGGATGGCAACGGACTCGGCGCCAGCAGCCAGAATCGCCTGCGATGCGCGATCGGCATACTCCCATCCGGGTTTGTCTCGGTCGGGCCAGACCAGGACGACCTTGCCCTCCAGTGGCGACCAGTCGGTTTTGTCGACCGGCGCATTGGCACCGTGCATGGCGGTGGTGGCGCAAATGCCCATATCGATTAAGGCCTGCGCGCTTTTCTCGCCCTCGACCAGGATGATCTTGTGGGCCGCAACCATGCCTGGCTGGTGGTACAGCGGCCGCGGATTGGGTGGGGCCGTTCTGCGGCGCTTGGCATCCCAGGGTCGAAACTCTTTGCGCCGACCCGGTGGGTCGTACCGATAGACGACGGCAATCAAAGTACCGGCAGCATCCAGGTAGTCCCATTTGGCGGTGGCCTGCCCAAGGTCATCGACGGGTGCCTCGCGTTTGGCAAGGCGCGCCGGCACCGGACTGGCGCGACCGATCAGGTCGCCGGCGTACTGCAGCACGCGAGCGAAATCGGCGTGCACGTCGGCCGGCATATGCCGCGCCAGCAAATCGAAGATGTCGCCGCCATCGCCGGTCGCTCGATCTGTCCATAGACCGGCTTTTTCACCCTCAAGGACAATTTCCAGACTGTCGCCCGGGCTGCCGAGACTGTCGCCGATATGAAACTTGCCGCGCCGAACCTTGCCGGCCGGAAAGATCGTGGACAGCACCGATTCGAGCCGAGCCAGCAAAGCGGAACGCGTCGCGTCGCGCTCGGCGCCCCGATCCACTTCGATCGGCACAACGCACTCATTGAAATCCAATGGATCCCGGTCTTCAGGCTCACGCATCGGACACCTCGCTTGCCGCCGCAACCTCAGTGTTGGTGCTGCTATTGTTCAAGTGCTGCCACTCGACAAGCTCCGAGAGCTTGAAGCGCACCATCCGGCCGATGCGGTAATGCGGAATGTGCAGCTTGGTACGCTGCCGGGCATTGGTCATGTAGTACATCGGCAGATTCATGGTGTAAGCCGCTTCGCGGGCATCAACGAAGGATTCCCAGACCACAGTGGGGCGGGGCGATGTGTTGTTCATGGATGGGTCCTCCAGCAACGCTCTGCCCACGCGCAGAACTTGCATTCGAAATGGGTGGAATTGGTGAATGAGCGAGGCAAGAGATCGCCGGCCTCGCTGGCCGTGATCACGCGTGCGGCGCGGTCCGACATGCGCTGGGCAAGTCCCACGTCAAACGGAATCAGCTCGGCGTAGATCTCCATCGTGTCGGCATTCACTGCCGTGAACAGGGCAGGGTGCTCGTGCAGCTCGAGGTAGCTCTGGTAGAGAGCGATCTGCGCGGCATAGATCGGTTTGGAGACCGCCAGCGTGTGTTTCTCGACATCGCGCCAAGACTTGGCGCCGAGGCATTTGTTTTCCCAAAGGGCTGGGTAGGTAAAACCATCCGGACCGGCGATCAGCACCCCATCGACATGGCCACGCAGGCGACCGCCCGCCACCGAGAAGCCGAACTGGTGACCGTTGGCATCCTCGGTCCTGAGAGTAAAACCGGCCAGGCGCAGCCAGCGGATCACCATGTCCTCGGTGCGGTGGCCACGCTCGAAGATGCGCAGCAATCGTCCGGAGAATCCCTTGCCGTGATCGACCGGCGCCTTGGCGTACTCATACTGCAGTTGCCGCTCGCAGGCCGCGCCCAAACGCGATGCGCCGAGGTACTCGCGCGCTGGCGTGGCGTCGCGCTCAGCTTCAAGGGCCTGGTCGAACAGTTCCTGCAGCCGACCAGACAGGCTGGCGGATGAATTGAAATCGATCATGGCTGGATCTCCCAGGGCAGGTCATCCTTCATGTCTGCGAAGGGGGTCGCCACGGCTGCGGTTACCGGCTCGCGGATCGGATCGCTAACCGGCGTCGTGCCGGGCATATGCACAGGCGGATAGTTGCTGCGTTCGTGCTGTGCGGCCATTTCGTCCGTATACGCGGTGACGATGGCCTCGATCACGGACAGGGCTTCGGCTTCCGAATACGCCCCGAGGGGCTTGTCGAAACCGATGGAAGCGGCCGCTTCACCGAAGAACTTCAGGCACATGCGCAGGGCGGCTTTTTCCAGAGGGGCGATATCAACCATGGCGGCCTCCGCAGGCAGGCCGTTGTCCAGCGCACGCGTCCAGTTCCCGTACAGCGCGTGGAACGCGTCCTGGCAGCGGCGTGAACAGAAGGCCCAGTCGATCGGGTAGCGCCGGGGGTCGGCGATGCGATACCGGTTGTCGGTACAGCCGAACCCCCGGGCCTGTCGTGAGCAGACCCAGCATTTCATGGGAGTCCCTCATCACTGTGCCCACGACGGTTTGCCGCTGACGGCCGGTTGCGCGGCGCGTGCGGGAACCGACGGTGCCGGCGTACCGGGATGGCTGCCGCCTGTCGGGCCCTTGGCCACACCGCCCATCAGGGCCGCGTAATCCTTGTGGTCCGGCTCGATGGCGATCTTCACCACGTTGCGGTCTTCGCCCTTGGCATCCTTTTCCACATCGACCCGGGCGATGAACTCGATCCCATCGAGATCCGCAAAGCTGTTGATGCGACGTGCGGCAGCGGCCTGTGGGGTGTTGTCCTGCGGGTGGACGTTGCGCGAACTGTTGAGCGCGGCGCGGATGAAGCTGCGCCCCATCTGGCCCCAGGTCGGCCCCTTCCTAGAATGCAGCCCGATGTTCGACCACATCTTGCGTTTGGCGAACGGGCCGCCGGTGACGACAAATTCGCAGGCGAGGTACACGGCGCCCGTATCGAAGGTCTCGGTGGCGTAACCGCCGGTCCACCCCTGGCTGGGGTCGTCATGGCCACCGGGTTTGATGCTCATGCGCAGCGGCACGATGGTGCCCCTGGGGATCAGGTCGAAGGCGCCGCGCTGGGCTTCGGCGTCGTTGAAGTCGTTCCAGTTGCTCGATGTTTGGGTGTTCATGGCATGTCCTTTAAATGGAGGGGTTCTGCGGTGCGGGCGTGTTCTGGCCCACGCACTTGGCGATGAGTTTTCCGAGGTGGGGCTCCTCGATGGCGTCGAGTCGGCCGCTGCGGTCTTTGCTCGGGTAGCCAAACGGGTTGTCGGCGCGGGTGACAAAGCCGCGGTAGCTGGTCCCGTCGTCAGCTTTGAGAATGGCCAGCGTCACGACCTCGTCGAGCACCCCGGGCAGTTCCAGCGCGGTCTTGCTGCCTTCCAGCTGCAGCTGGTAGAAGCGCCGGTTGAAGTCGTCGGTCTTCTCTTCCAGGATGGCGACGTAGATGACGTGCTTGTCACGCACATGCTGCAGGTGCGTGAGCGCCGTGATCATTTCCTGGCCCAGCAGGCCATAGGCGCCACGGTTGTCGGGTTTGCCGGTTTTCTCGCTGAAGGCCTGCGGCTGGGTTTTGCACCAGGCAAAGCACAGGCGCGAGAGCACGGTCAGGCTGTCGACGAAGTAGGTGTCGTACTTGGTCAGTTGCGCCGGATCACCGAACTGGGTGCAGACGTACTGGAAATGGGGCTCGGAGAAGGCCTGCTCGGCGCTGGCGGTCGGCATCGGCCCGGCCAGGAACACCACCAGATCGCGAAACTCAGGCCAGGTGCGCGGACGCACCGTGTCACCAGGCCAGTCGCGTACCGACAGGTCGCCGGCCTCAAGGTCAACGAACAAGGTGGTATCCGGCGGCAGCGTTTTGAGCTGGGTCGTTTTTCCGACACCGGGGAATCCGACCAGCCCGACCTTGGCGCTGTGCTTTTCCTTCAGCCGTTCTTCGGCAGAGATGATGGGTAGGGCCATCACGCCACCTCGCGAATCAATTCGGTCACGGCCGGATTCCAGAGAATCTGGTAGCCGGAGTGCCCGTTGCGTGAGAACGGCAGGGCTTCGGCCCACCGCTGGCCGGTGTCCGTCAGTTCCCACTCGTCGCGGTCGTTCTTGAACTGGAAGCCCAGAGACTGCAGCCGCGCGTTGATGGCACGTGCCGATAGGCCGACCCGTTCGCCGACCTGAGTGGGGTTCAAGCTGCAGATCGGATCAACGGCCGCCGGCAATACCTTGCGCAAGGACTCGATGATGAGACCGGTGTTTTCGTGGATCACGGTCAGGGTCGCTGCCATCGCGATGCCGGGTTTCACGCCAGGCACCCGGGCGATCGCCTCGCCGATGGACAGGATGGCATTAACCTTGTCCTGCGTCGGTGTAGGCAGCGCGGCGACTGACCCGGCTGACGCATACGACCCAGTCTTGCGGATGGAGGGCAGAACGTCATGGGTCACCCAGCGTTTAAACCGCTTGGCCTCGGGCTTGCGGCTGCCGAGCACCAAATTGAACAGGCCGGACTCGTTGACCACCGACATTTCCTGACTGCCACCAGGGGTCGGAATTGAATTCCGATCCTTTTCGTCATCGTCCAGGCGGGCGATGGCTTTGTGGGTGTCCGGCAGTTCAAGTGCAGCACACACGTCAGCTGCGACAAACCACGGCTCCATGTTGGCGTCCAGGACGACGCGCACATTGCTTGACTCAAAATTGAAGGCCACGAGCTGGTTCATTTCGTCACCTCCACCGCGATCTCAGCGACCGTGTTCTGGCCAAGGCATCCGTGGTCACGCGCCAAGGTATAGAGATTTTCCAGCGCGCTGCGGCGGCGGTGGATGGCACTGCCTTCGGCGCTCAGGGTCTGGATGGAAAACGCTACTTCGTCCAGGGTGGCGTCGAGCAGCGGTTTTTCGACACTGTTGCCGTACTGGTCCTGGTAGCGCAGGGTAGTGACTAGGTGCTCGCCGGCATAGGAGCCGAGCTTGGTTTGCAGGGCATGATGCAAGGTTGGGGTTTTCATGCGGAGTTCTCCTGTACGAGGGCGAGCCGGTAGCTCGGTTTTCCGGGTTTGACGGTGCGGGCCTTGGCGAACGTTTCCTTGAGAGGCGTAGGCCAGGCGTTGAAACGGCTCTCGGGGATCGAGTAGTCGGTGTCGATGTAGTCACCCACCTTGTCGCCGGCAACAGCGATTCGCTGGGCAATTTCGGCCAACTGTGACTGATCCCAAATGACCTTCTTGGGCGCGTCGATGGTGATGGACAAGGGGCCGTCGGCCAGATGGCAAACGCCAAAGTCCTTGCCCAATGCCAGGCGAGCCGCGTTAGCTTGAGCGGCATAGCGTTGGTCGAGCGCCGTATGAAAGCGGTCGAGTACGCCCTTGACCATGGATTGCAGGGTGAGCAGATTGGCATGGGCTTCCTGCAACTGCTCGTGCGGCAATGCCGCGATCTGCGCGACGCTCATTTCGGCCAAGGGCATGGCCAGTTCGATCTGGACGGTGGAGGTATGAGAAAAGGCCATGTTCTCGGCCCTCACTTGACGACACGCTCGGAGGTCGAGACATGCAGCGCGCAATGCTCGTACTCGGTAATCGTCTCCAGCGGATAAGTCACCCGTTTGGAGAGCTTGAGATAGTGGGGACCGCGGCCTTCGGAGCGCCAGCGTTGCAGCGTCTTCGGACTTACCCCCCAGCGTTGCGCCAGTTCGTTTTCAGAGAGCACGCGCCGCTCGTGCGGTGCCATGGGTGCAGGCAGAGCCGTAAGGCCGGATGCACTGCGGTTTGCGGATCTTGTCTGCAGCATTGGTACCCCTTTCAGTCAGGTGAGGAACAACGCTTGCAGTGTCCGAAACGGGTGGAGAACTGTTGATGGACGGGATGGCGAACTCGGCGGGGACTTTGAGTTCGCTAATGCCCACCGCAATTGAAAACGGCGAACCGTAATGGCTCGCCGTCATAGTGGAGAATTGACCTGATCAGCCGGTCGTGGATGCCGCGCAGGGCAGCGCATAAGTACCTGCCCGCCTGTTGGTATCAACTAACTTCTGGTAGGCGTAATGTTGCCCTTCGTACTTGAGGTCACCCTTATTCTGTTTTTTCACTTTGAATAGGTCTGCGGGCTTATCGCTTTTATATCCCGCCTTGCCCATAATGCGTTCCGCAGACTGCGGCACACCCTTGAAGTGCCAGAGCGATTTGAATATCGCCACCTGTGCATCCGATAGCAAGATCGGACCATGCGGCCATTCGGTCAGATGAACCCGGCGAAAATCCGAGGTAAATGGCCCATTCATGGCTTGCATACCATCGTCATCCGATTCAAGCAGAGTGCCAGGCTCAATGAAATGGATCTTGCCGCCATACAGTCCAAACCGTTCCTCCATGGGTAGCCAGACTATTTCACCGCCGAACGGATCACCATCCACATCGCGCAGCGGCTTGGGCGTGATCAGCCACGGTGGATGGGTGGTGCGCGAATTGGCGCGTGACACAGCGGTTGGCTGCCGCAAGGCAAGATCGAGGCTGCGAGCCAGAATTAACGGATGGTGCTGATAGGTTCCCAGGCGCCAAATGCCGCTGGACACGGACACGGTTCCCTGTTGCGCGGGAACGTCCAGCGCACCACGCAATTTGCGGATGAGCCAATCTGTTTCGAACGTCCAGGCCTGCGTATCGAGTTTGTCCATGGGCACGGCCCCGCAGTCCGCGCATTCGCAGATCAAGCCATGAGTGCCTTGGACGACTCGTCCACGCAGCAGTTGGCAATATGGGCAAAGTACAAACTGCCGGTCGAGCGTGTGAGGCTTGATAAACTTCAGGTCGACTAGCAATGCCAACGCGTCATGCGATGCGTCCGACAGGACCGACGCGATGGTCGGCCCGTCACGACCGAAGATCTGGCAGGCCAGTGCCCAAGCACTGGCGTTGCGAGACGGGCTCACTCGTTGCACTCGCCAACGAGATTAGGGTGCTTGCCCACTGCATCGGCCTGTGCCGAGAGGGTCTGCTTCTCCTGCAGGATGCCAATCTCCACCAGGTAGCTCTCGAGTTGGGCACGCAGCTTCTCGTCATACTTGTGGAGATTGAGCCGTCCTCGCCGCGTCACTTCGACGGTAACCATAGGGCCGCGCTGTTTCCCGGCCGGTGGCGCGTAGTACAGATTAATGCTGGCCGCGCTGACCAGCCAGTGATGGGCGAGCGGATTGTCGTGCGGCAACTTTTCTGCGATGAGTTCGGTGACACATTGATGATCGCTGCTGGCCATGGCAGTGAATTCGGCCTTGAGCACCGTGTCCGAACTCATCAACGTGATCGACTTGACCTGCAGCGCGACGAATCCGTCGTCGATTGCCTGCGGTACCTGGAAACCAAGTTTCAGTACCGAGAGATCCAGAGTGGGCGGCTTGATCCGCTGGGCATCGACGTCGACACCGAGCAGGTGTTTCGTGAAGGCCTTGGCCAGCGTGTCGTGGTATTTTGCGCCGCCGCGAATGATGGTGCGGGCCACGCCGGTCAGTTCCGAGTATTCCAGCACCATGTGAATGTTCGGACTGCCGACGCGCCGGGTCAGATTGGCCCCCTCGAATTCGAGCCTAAGCATGGCGAGATCCTTGGCGTGAACGGTGACCAGTTGCGTACCCAGCGTACGGTCGAGAATGTGAGCAACACAAACCTCACCGCAGCCGAGTTCCATCGTATAGAAAGCCTTGATGGCTTCGCAGAAGGCCGCCATTGAAGCGTCGTCACGACGGATCGGCACTTTGGTGCCAAGGTCATGTTGCTGGGCGTGCTGAATGTGGCCGTCGACGTACTCAATCTCCGAGGCTTGTTCGAAGAGAGCAGGTCGATGGACAAATAGCCAGAACGCGCGGTGTTGATCACTCTGGCAGGCAATCAACCCGATCAAGGCAGCTCCGTCGTTGGTGCTCACCTGAAACATAGCCTGTTTGCCGCGCGGGTGGGCAAGTTGCGTGCTCACGTGCAGGCCGGCGACGATTTTGTCGCGCACACCCGGGTCCGGGCATGTCTGGACAGCATCAATCAGGCGATGGGTGCTGCCCGTATCGTCGGCCCAGTTAAAATCATCGGGCAGCGCCAGCCCTTGATCTTCAAGGAAAGTGCGCAGTGTGGAATCGACCGGGAGGTCGAGCAGTACGTCAGCGTAGGTCTTCATTGGTGTAGATCCTTATTGGCTGTCGTCGGGGGCTCGGAACCGGAAGACGGATATGCTGCCAGCGGCGACTGGGTTAATCAAAAACAGCCCGTATCGTTCCAAAGTAAAGCCAAACGATACAGATGTAATTGTACTCGCGCATTTCCGCTTGTCAATTAAAGTAGGACTTCTTCATTGAATAGGCTCGTTTTGCTATACTATTTTCTCTAGACATTGATGAGGACGCCCATGCAATCGCCTTTCGGAATTCGCCTGCGACAGTTTCGTGAAGCCAAGGGCTTGACCCTGCAGCAAGTGGCAGACGGTGTTGGCTGCACCAAGGCCTACGTCTGGGAATTGGAAATGCGCGAAGGACAACGTCCGACAGCGGAACGGCTCCACGCTATCGCCAAGTTGCTCGGGGTAACGGTACAAGACCTGCTCGGTGACCCCATCGGAGAATCGGAAAACCCGACCCCTACCGATGTGGCCTTCTTCCGCGAGTACGCCGGGATGAGCGAGGAGGAAAAGGCTAATTACCGCAAAGCAATGAAGTTGATGTTCGGGTCGAGCAAGAAGTCGGATGTGGAGGGATCTTGACTGCCACAGACGATCTGAACGCTTTCAAAGCTGCGGTCAGAATCCTGACCTGGCTCGAAGCAATGGGGTGTTTGTCCCTGCCGATCGATCTCGACCTTGTACGGCAGATGTTGTCCGATACGCCCATGGGTCGTGGCAGCATCATCAAGGAACCTGCGGACCTGACCTGGAACGCCAGCGAGGGCGCCCTGGTTCGCAATCCTGAAAACCATTCCGAGTGGGGAATCTTCGTTAACGCGAAGGCCCGCAAGGAGCGCAAACGCTTCACCGTTGCCCATGAACTGGGTCATTTCGTTTTACACCGCACGATGCAGTCGACGTTCAACTGCGACAAGGAGAGTGTCTACACCGGCATCGATTCACTGAAGCAGATTGAGCGCGAGGCCGACGATTTCGCCAGCAATCTCCTGATGCCCGGAAATTTGCTGCGGGACCGGATCGGCGGCAAGCGCATCGATTTCCATTTGCTAGGCGCCCTGGCTAAAGAATTCGGCGTGTCGCTGGAAGCGATGTGCATCCGGCTCGTGAAGTATACCGAGGAGCGCGTGGCCCTGGTGTACTGGGATCACGGCTTCGAGAAATATCAGTGGCGCAGCACCGAGGCCAAGAAGACTCGCGTGCGCCTGAAACAAACTGGCGACCCGCAGGAGCCGCTGCCCGGCACGCTGGCTGCCGACGACGAGATTACGCAAGAATGGGATGGCGTCGATATGCCCGCCAGCGCGTGGTGCTCAAGTGAAGATGCTGACATTCGGTTGCGAGAGTTAAAACACACCTACACCGATGGCAATCGTGTGCTGTCCTTGCTGATGTTGGAGTCGGCGCCGCCGCGCGCGCATTTTCGCAGCGGATGGGAAGATGAAGAAACGCGCGATACGTTCGACCGCTTTGTCGACAACGGGCAGTTGCCAGTACGTTAGGAGAACACTATATGAGCAACTACCTGTTGCTGGGTGCCGGGTTCAGTAGAAACTGGGGGGGGTGGTTGGCTGCTGAAGCCTTTGAATATCTCCTTGGATGCCCTGAAGTCGCTCGCAATCCGCACCTACAAGCCCTGCTTTGGAGGAATCAGCCGAACGGCGGATTTGAAAATGCGCTAGCGCAGGTTCAGGCTGACTTCATTCGGGCACCTCAAGAAAATACAGCAAATCTGCAAGACATGCAAAATGCTGTCGCCAGGATGTTCGACGACATGAATCGTGGCTTCTTCGAAGACAATGACTTCGAATTTCAACAGGCGCGTGAAAGAACGGTCAGTACATTTCTGACCCGGTTCGATGCCATCTTCACGCTCAATCAGGATTTGCTGCTCGAACACTATTACATTGACCGTGACGTGTGCCTGCAATCAAATCGACGTTGGGGCGGGTCGGATCTACCAGGAATGCGCCCGAATCATGACCCAAACGCAGCTCACGGAAATTCCTGGGCTCAGCGGAGGTGGATGCCAGCACCAATCAATGAATTCGCGCTTGATACACGCATGCAACCCTACTTTAAGCTCCATGGGTCATCGAATTGGCAAGAAACGCACGGTGCTCCAATGCTCATCATGGGCGGTAACAAAATGCGGGAAATCGGTGCGTCTCCCGTCTTGGCCCGCTATCACCAGATCTTCGAAGAATATTTGTGTCGGCCTACCGCGCGCTTAATGGTAATTGGCTACGGATTTCGCGATAGCCACATCAATGAAATCATCATGCGCGCGGTCAACGATCATGGGATGAGAATGTTTGTCATCGCGCCTGAAGGTGGAGATCTTGCGCGCATGGTAAATCCTACTCATACCGCTGCCATCAGAGTTGGCACCAACCTCGAGGAGACATTTGTACGTGGTCTCTTGGGCGCATCGAGGCGTCAACTACGAGATATTTTTGGTAATGACACGATTGAGTTCAACAAGGTGATGCGCTTTTTCGATCTCTGATTGGAATCGCATTGGCCAGAGCGACCGCGTCCGCTCCACCGCAATCAACCGCGCCAGCACCCCAGAACGAGTTACTTTGAACGGGGTCAGCCCATAGCATGGATGGCAGTTTTCCAACAGGAGCGCCACCCATGTCAAATGTCGAATCATCCTCTATCGCATGTCCCTTGATCGACGTAGTCCAGCCCCGGCACCCGCACCGCGAAATCGCCGAGCTGCTCGCCGCTGCGATTGTGCGCATACGGCTCAAAAATCGACCTGAAGATGCATCAACAAACAGCGAAGTTTGTCTTGGCTTTCCTGCCGACCAGAGCGTTCATACGAACCCGTCTCATCAAGAAGGATTTCGCCAATGACAACACACGCAAACACCACCATAGCGCAAATTGCACAGTTGCCCAATCTGCCAATGGAAAGTCTCTGGGCCCTATGGGATGAACTGTTTGACCGGCGCCCTGGTCACCACCAGCGCACCTACCTGGAAAGCCGCATCGCATACAAACTGCAAGAGCGGGTCTTTGGTGCCCTGCCGGGGTACGTTCGACGCAAACTGGAGCAAATCGGCGAGACGGGCGAGGTGCCAAACCACAAACGCCGCGCCGAGAGCGAACTCGCACCGGGCACTACCCTGGTCCGCGAGTATAACGGCGTCACCTATCGGGTCAAGGTGATGGAGGACGGTCGGTTCGATCTCAACGGTCGCCCCTTCAAGAGTCTCTCAAAGGTGGCCCGCGAGATCACCGGGACGGTGTATTCCGGTCCGGTATTTTTCGGCCTGAAGCCATCCAGCCGTGAAAGAAAGGCGGCCCAGGCATGAAAACGCCAACAACGCACGCACCGGCGCTAACCCCGAAAAAACGCTGCGCCATTTACACCCGCAAATCCACGGACGAGGGACTTGATCAGGAATACAACAGCCTCGAGGCACAACGCGACTCGGCACTGGCCTTCATCAGCAGCCAGCGCCACGAGGGGTGGATTGCCCTTGACGATGGTTACGACGACGGTGGATTTTCCGGCGGCAATACCAATCGACCGTCGCTCAAGCGTCTGCTGGCCGATGTTGAGGATGGCCGCATCGATGTGGTGGTGGTCTACAAAATTGATCGACTATCACGGTCCCTGTCGGACTTCGCCAAAATCGTCGATTTGTTCGAAGAACACGGCGTAACCTTTGTCTCGGTGACCCAGCAGTTCAACACAACCACCAGCATGGGCCGGTTGACGCTAAATATCTTGCTGTCGTTTGCCCAATTCGAGCGTGAGGTCACCAGCGAACGGATCCGTGACAAGATTGCCGCCAGCAAAGCCAAGGGGATGTGGATGGGTGGCACGCCCCCGCTGGGTTATGACGTTCAGAATCGAAAACTGGTCATCAACGAGCAAGAGGCCGCACTGATCCGGGACATTTTTGCGCGCTATGCCGAAACCGGATCAGCCGCACAACTGGTGCGTGAACTGCAAATTGAAGGTCACACCACCAAGGTATGGGTCGCGCAAAACGGGCGTCGGCACGAAGGGAATGTCATTGATCAGCAGAGCCTGTTCACTATGCTGCGAAACCGCCTGTACCTTGGTGAGATGACCCACAAAGGTCAAACCTTCCCGGGTCAGCACGAGCCGATTGTCAGCGCAGAGTTGTGGGCCGCTGTGCATTTATTTGTCGATGGCCGCAAGCATGGCCCACGGACCCGATTCAAAAAGGAACCTGCCTTGCTGACGGGCCTCCTGTACGCGCCAGACGGCCAGCGGATGCTGCCGACTTACACCCAAAAGAAAAACGGCAAACGGTATAGGTACTATGTTCCCTATCTGGAAAAGCGGCAATCGGCGGGCGCCACCTACGATCCTACGTGTCCCAACATCGGGCCGCTCCCCGCCATGGAAATTGAGTCGGCCGTTCTGGCACAGGTCCATAAGGCGTTGCAGGAGCCGGAGATGATTGTTGGTGTCTGGCAGGCTGGCATGGTGCTTCGGGAAAGGCAGGAGATGGACGAGCCGACCGTGCTGGTGGCCATGCGCCAGATGAGCGAGGTGTGGGAGAACCTGTTCCCAATTGAACAGAATCGCATCATGCGATTGCTGATTGATCGGGTTCAACTGCATGAGGATGGGTTGGACATCATCTGGCGTGATGACAGTTGGCAGCGATTCTGCCGGGAACTTGAACGACACCAGTTCGTTGTTGAGCAACGCGCGCCTGTTGACGAGGAGACCGTCTGATGAGCCCCAACGAAAAAACAACCCGAGAAACGCCGGCAGCATGCCGTGTCGAGGTCACGCCGTCGGGCAAACCACGACAATTTGAAATGGGCGGTCGTTCAGTGACTTTTGTGCCTCTGAGCATCAAGCGCCGCCACTGCAGCAAATTGATCGTGCCGCCTGCAGGCACGACCTTTGTGAAGGCGACGACATCATTCGATTTGCCCTTGATCCGCACGCTGGGCAAGGCTTTCTACTGGCAGAAGATGATCGACACCGGTGAAGTGTCCAATGCTACCGAATTGGCACGCCGCTTCAGGCTCGAGCCCGGATGGGTCTGTGAAGTGCTCAGAATGACGCGCCTGGCACCGGACATCATCCGGGCAATCCTTGAAGGGCGTCAGCCACGGCATCTGAATCTGTATGCGATACGGGGAAGGCAGGCTGAGGTCCCGTTGGACTGGAGCGCGCAGAGGAAATTGTTTGATTTTGTCGTTGCTGTTTAGCCAAGCTGGAAAAGTTCGTCGTGCCGACTACAGTAACACCCGCTGCCGTAAGTCCGCAGAATGTGCCTGGTTGAAAGAGTCCGAAGCCACTACTGCGATGAAGTCGCCTTGGGATCTTAACGCGTCGTTCAAAGCTCCAAGTTTCAGCAAGGAAACCAACAGAGCGCAGGTTCGAGCTTGGCAGTTGATGGATTTATCCGGATTGAACTCAATATCAGTAAAGCCTTTGTAGTCGAATAGTCGTTTCAAAAATTCTTGGTGCGGTTCCAGAGCCGAGAGATACAGCCAGTCGTAGAACGCCGTCTTGGGAATTAACGGCCATTTTTGTCCAAAATAGTCAAACCCTAGTAATGGACCAGAATTTTTCAGCCTTTCGTCCTGTTTTGCAGACCGACTATCCATGCCATATATGTCAGTGAATGGGCCACCCGCCTTGAACACCTTGCTTCCCTGATAGGCTGATTCGATGCTTATATCACCAATGGTCGTGCTAACTTTCAAATTGAATGCGCTCAACCGCTGACCCAGTTTTTCCTCGGACTTGGTGGAAACCTCCAATAGAGGGAACAGGCCCATTGCGCGTGCTGCTTCATGCAGCGCAACTATATTCTTCTTCTTTTGAACCGGAGCAAAGCCAGGACTCCAAGCAAAGGAAATTGAAATTTCCTTGACTAAGTGTGAAGGATCACCGAGAGCTGCAAATATCGGACGATTAGCCATAATGCATTTCTAAAATTCTATCTAATGGGACAAAACGAGGAACCAAAACCTCAGATTTGAGTGCAGCCTTCCGTCGCACTTTAATCGCTGGATCGTTCCAGTCCGTACGAGTGAATAGTACCTCGAAGTCGATCTGATCCTTCGCTTCACCAGCGTTAAGGACTTGAACTCCCGCTTTGTTCGAGACATCACTTGAGAAACGTACCCCAGGATCCAGGAGGATGGAAGAATCAATCTTCAACCAAACTGGAGTAGTAATTCGTCCTTCCTTTTTCGCGACAAATAGCATCGGATGGTCATTTAAGAAGGCTAGATGCACATAGTCGTGAACTTGGCTAAATCGATCCGCGTCATGGCTCCAATCATTCCCACCTGGGGTCGGAGGCGTTATGCCACGTCTTTGAAGTTCGCCCCAAGAGAGTAAACCTTGCTGCTCGCCAATTAAATCCATATTCGCCATATCGGTGAAATGCCAGACACAGCCAATCTTGTAGCGCTGCAAAATAGTTTTCATGAAGACTATACGCAAGGACATGCCGATAATGACGGCATATTATCAAGCTATAAGCGTATGATAATCAAGGGCAGCGTCATCAATCGAACGTAGTAATACGACGACGATTCAATCATTTGGCATTGCAAGATGGCATCAGGCCAACCTGTCGCTGCGACCGTTAAAACTCGGAAAAGCTGAGTTTCAAGCTCAAGAAGCGCTGCACCAGATTTCCGCAAGAACCGTTTTGTTCGTTATAGAATCAACTCATTGATTTTATGTCGATTCTGCCCGTGCCTCCTGCATCGCAGTTCTGCACTATTTTTTGAGAACAGAGAGCAGGAAGGAATCGAAATGGCGCGAATTGACCAGAAATGGTGGGTGCTTTGTAGCCAGGCCAGCACACGCAGACCGGTCCCGCGCCCCGCGTGTCTTGGGGGAAAGCCAGAAACGAAAAGGCCAACCGAGAACGGTTGGCCTTATATTCTGGTGGCCAGTCGCGGAATCGAACCACGGACACGCGGATTTTCAATCCAAGACACTGTCATATTTATTTCTTGGGTAGTGCGAAGAAACGTAACAACTTTCCTTCATTTT
>JFJP01038205.1_pt1 | contig 18951 bp, 11 predicted proteins | sample 431651 | NCBI WGS metagenome assembly JFJP01 (sample SAMN02602958, study PRJNA72255) | Microbial mat metagenome, whole genome shotgun sequencing project. | biome: fresh water; feature: sink hole; material: water; isolation source: purple microbial (photo- and chemosynthetic) mats found in...
CATATCCATGCTAAATGTTGTAATGTTTTTCTCAACAAACAACTTCACTAAAGCCATATTTATTAAAGGACTAAAAGCAGTTAAAACCGATTGTCCTTCTCTAAGCTTACTATACTCATCATCGCCTAATGGATGAATACTTATAATCAGATCAGAATTATTAAGAATGCTGATTCTATCAACAATTTCAGCCCCTTTGTCTATATAGCTCTGATCCGAACTGAACGATCTTTCTCCCGCGCCCTTTTCAACAGCAACCTTTGTTTTAAGATCGATAAGCGTTTTAACATTATCGGGCAATAAGGCCACTCTGTTTTCATTTTCGGGTTCTTTGAGAATACCTATTTTCATGTTGCAAGGATTATAAACAAGTTTTTGCTATTCAATTTTCGATTTATTCCTAATTTTAATAATTTATATTCTAAACATTATTAGCAAAATTTTGTTCAATTCAATAACAAAACCAAAAAATTAAACAAAATGTCCAAACAATATGATATCAGGCTTGTTTTACGTATATTTATTGATTAAAGTTAAAATCAATCTATTTTAAAAACATTAAACAAAACAACGGGATAAATCAACACACTGAAGCAAAATAAATTATCATGGATAAATTCTCATATATAGGAAATTCAGATATTAACTCAATTGATAAATTATACGAACAGTATAAATCCAACCCAACATCTGTTGATATTCAGTGGCAGAAGTTCTTTGAAGGATTTGAGTTTGCTCAAAAAACCTTCCCTGCTTCAACAAAAGGCAGCGAATGGATGGATAAAGAATTTAAGGTTATCAACCTGATTGAAGGATACAGAAAAAGAGGACATTTATTTACCAAAACAAATCCTGTTCGAACAAGAAGAGCCTATACTCCTACGTTGGCCATTGAAAACTACGGATTAGAACCCTCGGATCTTGAGAAAACATTCCAAGCTGGTAAAAATATAGGTATTGGGCCCGCTCAATTAAAAGATATAGTCTCCCATCTTGAAACTACCTATTGTCAGTCAATTGGTGCTGAATATATGTTTATCCGTAATCCTGAAATTATTAGTTGGTTGCAAACCAAAATGGAAGGCAGCAAGAATATTCCTGTTTTTACAACTGAACAACGAAAACATATTTACAATCATTTAAAGCAAGCTGTAGGATTTGAGAATTTCATACACCGAAAATTTGTTGGACAAAAACGATTCTCACTCGAAGGAGCCGAAACTCTAATCCCAGCCATGGATGCTATTATTGAAAAAGGATCGAAATTAGGTATTGAGGAGTTTATTATTGGTATGGCCCATCGAGGTCGGCTAAATATACTGGCAAACATCATTAAAAAGCCTGAAGAAAAGCTTTTTTCCGAGTTTATGGGCGAAGAATATGACGAAAATATTGCCCTTGGAGATGTAAAATACCACATGGGATATGAAAATACAATAAAGACAGACGAAGGAAAGGCAGTAAACCTTAAGCTTGTTCCTAATCCATCGCATCTTGAAACGGTTGGTCCTATTGCACAGGGAATAGCAAAAGCATTGATTTGGGAAAAATACGAACATGATTATAACAAACTTATTCCAATAATTATTCATGGTGATGCAGCTATTGCAAGCCAGGGTGTTGTTTACGAAACACTGCAAATGTCGCAGCTTAATGGTTATAGAACTGGGGGAACAGTTCATCTGGTAATAAACAACCAGGTAGGTTTTACAACTAATTACCTTGAAGCTCGATCGAGTACATATTGTACAGATATTGCAAAAGTTACCAAATCGCCCATTTTTCATGTGAATGGTGATGATGTGGAAGCGCTGATTTATAACATCGAACTGGCAATGGAATACAGGCAAACCTTCCATACCGATATATTTATTGATATTCTGTGTTATAGAAAATATGGCCATAACGAAGGCGATGAACCACGATTTACACAACCGTTATTGTATGATATTATAAGTAAGCATCCAAATCCACGTGATATTTATGCCAAGTATCTTATTGAAAATAATATTAGTACCAAAGAAGAATTAAAAGAGCTTGATCAGGAGTACAATAAAAAATTAGAGTTAAAACTTGAAATTGCTCAAAAAAATAAGAAGGTAAGCATAAAGCAATTTTTAGGTGAAGAATGGAAAAATTTCCGTCATCCTAAAAATGAGGATTTTGAAGAATCCCCAAAAACAGGTGTGGATAAAAAACTGCTAAAAGCTATTGCGCATAAGCTTAATCATCTGCCAAAGGATATAAAAATCTTTAATAAGGTTGAAAAACTGTTGGATGATCGCAACAACATGATAAAGGAGGAGAAACTGGATTGGGCTATGGCAGAACTTCTTGCATACGGAACACTGGTTGCCGAAGGTCATCCGGTTCGTTTAAGCGGGCAGGATTCGGAGCGTGGTACTTTTTCGCATCGACACGCAACCGTAACCATCGAAGATTCGATAAACAAATATATCCCATTAAAAAACATAAGCGAAGATCAGGCCCCATTTCATGTATTTAATTCGCCCTTATCGGAGTATGGAGTAATGGGTTTTGAATATGGTTTTGCGCTGGCAGTGCCAAATGGTTTAACGATTTGGGAAGCACAGTTTGGTGATTTTCATAATGTAGCACAGGTAATTATTGATCAATATTTAAGTTCAGCCGAAGATAAATGGGGATTAATGAATGGCTTAACACTGCTTTTACCTCATGGATTTGAAGGACAGGGACCGGAACATTCAAGTGCCCGCATTGAGCGATTTTTAACCTTGAGTGCCAACAATAATATGCAGGTTGTGAATGCTACAACACCAGCCAACTTTTTCCATGTATTACGTCGTCAGGTACATCGTGATTTTGCAATTCCACTAATCATTTTTACACCAAAGAGTTTATTACGACACCCAAAGTGCATTTCACCTCTGGATGATTTAGCCAATGGCTCTTTCAGAGAAGTGATAGATGATGAAAATGTAGAAATAAAAGAAGTACGAAGTGTTGTATTTTGCAGCGGGAAGATTTATTACGATTTATTAGAGAAAAAAGAAGAATTCAATGCCAAGGATATTGCTCTTGTTCGCGTTGAACAACTTCATCCATGGCCAGAAAAGCAGATACAACAGATTATAAAAAAATACCCGAATACACTTCGCTGGTTATGGGTACAGGAAGAACCTGAAAATATGGGCGCCTGGAATTTTGTTCGTGATAAGTTCAAAGGAATAGATATAAAACCATTGGCACGATTGGCAAGTGGAAGTCCTGCAGTAGGATTGCATAAACTCCATGTGCTGGGTCAGCAGGAAATTATTAATAAGGTTTTCAGAAAGTGTACATGTGAACTTAAAAAAGTATATTGCGGTTTACAATGTGAAGTTGGAAGTAAGAGAGAAGAGATTAATAGAGAGCATACTTATTTGTAGATGTGAGATGTGAGATGTGAAATGTGAGACACAAGATAAAAGGAAAAAGCTTGCCCGCCGCAGGTGGGATAAAAGTTTAAAGGTAAGTCTTGATACTTGATACTTGATACTTGATACTTGATACTTGATACTAAATTATATGATTGAAATAAAAATACCGAGTCCGGGTGAATCGATAACCGAAGTTGTATTATCGAACTGGTTAGTAGAAGATGGTCAATTTGTTGAAAAGGACCAGGAAATAGCCGAGATTGAATCCGATAAGGCAACATTGCCACTCATGGCATCAGAGAGCGGTAAAATCGATATTTTGATACCTGTTGGTACCACAACTAAGGTAGGTGCTGTGGCATGCAAAATTGATACTTCTGTAAAAGTGGATGAATCAAAACCACAAAAAGCAAAAAAAGAAGAATCGCTAAAGCCTGAGGTTAAAAAAGAAATACAGCAACAAGCCAAGTCAGAACCAATAAAAAGCAGTCAGGAATTTGCCAATGTTAAAGTATCGCCGGTAGCTCAAAAGCTAATGGATGAAAATAACCTAAGTATCGATGATGTTATAAAAGGATTAAAACGTATTGGAAAACACGAAATTGAACAGGTTTTAGCAACCAAATCAGGACAGGGATCGATCTCTGCACCGAAGAAAGAAAGCACACGGGAAATTGAACGTAAAAAAATGACCCCACTGCGCAAGAAATTAAGTGAGCGACTAGTTTCAGTAAAAAACGAAACCGCCATGCTTACTACGTTTAATGAAGTGGACATGACTGAAATAATAAAACTGAGGAATCAGTTTCAGAAACAATTCACCGAAAAGCATGGAATAAAACTTGGTTTTATGTCGTTCTTTGCCAAAGCGATTACCATTGCCTTAAAAGCTTACCCTGCAGTTAACTCCCAAATCGAAGGCGATGAAATTCTTTTTCCAGATTATACCGATATTGGTATTGCCGTTCAAACCCCAAAAGGATTAATGGTTCCAGTTGTTCGTAATGCAGAATCGATGAGTTTAGCCGAACTCGAATTAAAAATAAAAGAATTAGCCGACAAAGGCCGTGCTGGCCGAATATCACTCGATGAATTATCGGGCGGAACATTCACCATAACTAATGGAGGTGTTTTCGGATCGCTACTCTCCACTCCTATTTTAAATCCGCCACAATCGGGAATTTTAGGAATGCATAACATTCAGGACAGACCAGTTGCCGTAAATGGTAAAGTAGAAATCAGGCCGATGATGTATATTGCTCTGTCCTACGATCACAGAACTATTGACGGTAAGGATTCAGTTGGATTTTTGGTAAAAGTTAAAGAATTACTCGAATCGCCCTATAAGATGATTATTGGTGAAAAGGATGCAAATGAAGTATTACTTGATCTGTAATGTTTCATCATTTGCCACACCAAGCAATCCAAAATAAATCATTCGGGCTACATCAACCATTATGTCTGGAGTTAAAGCATCAACATTATCCAATGGATGGTGGTAATAAACCGTTTTTACGCCATCGGTTGTTCCAATAGCAAACGATTTAAATCCATTCATGGTAAATACGGCACCATCAGTTCTGGGGCGGGTTTTTACAGGCCGTGCTTCCGAGGTTTTCATCGTTCTTTTAATATAATTAGTATTGGCATCAGTAAAATGTCTACTTATTTCTGGAAATGATTCACCGCCCCATAATGCCAGGCCAGTTCCATTTCCAACCATATCGAGATTGATCATACAAACTACTTTTTCCTTCGGAAACTTGGGATTGTTTACATAAAAAGTACTTCCTAATAGGCCGCATTCTTCGCCACCAAACATAATAAATAGTATTGATCGTTTAGGTTTTACAGGTGATTGAGCTAAAATTCGCGCTGCTGTGATAATATCGACAACTCCTGAGGCATTATCTAATGCTCCGGGTAACAGTTTACCCAAATTGCCAACAGCATCAAGGTGAGCTCCAATAATAATAACTTCATTTTTTAGAATCGGGTCGATTCCTTCAATTAATCCAATTACATTGCACGATTTTGAATCTTCGAATCGCTGTGTATTTGCATTAATTCTTGCTTTGCCTCTTAATACAAATGGATTTGGTATTAAATTTTTAACAATTTCTTCTCTTATTTCCTTATAGTTTTTGCCTGATGCATTAAACATATCATTCGCAACCTCATCACCAATATGGGCATAAACAAAATCTTTATTATAAGGTGTATTCGGATTAGCCAGTTTGCTAATATAAAGCCAGCCTATTGCACCATGAGCAATTGCATTTTTAAATTTATATTGATGGTAATCGTACGGAACCCATCGTTCAATATCCGGAATATTCCCTTTAACAGGCAACCCTGATTCGAAGACCAGAATTTTACCTCTTACATCAATTCCCGCATAATCGTCATAACCTAATTCAGGGGCAGAAATTCCAAAACCGACATAAACTAACTCACCTTCAATATTGCCGGAACCTGAATTTTGCCCAGGAAAATATTCTTCGGGAAAACGATAATTCTTTTCAATATTTTTTTCATTTTCATCAATAAATTGATAGGAAACATTCCCACTATCAAAAACTTTGGTATAGGCATTATCGAAATATTGCAAATATGAGCCATTATCACCCATGGGTTTAACTCCCCATTTTTCGAATTTTGAAGCTATCCACTGAGCAGACTTCATATATCCCGGCGAGCCTGATAAACGGCCATCAAACTCTTTGGATGTAAGTATCGTTGCATACTCAATAATTTCTTTTTCAGTAATTGTTTGAGTTAATCGGATTTGCTTTTGTTTTTCAATATCCTGGCAAAAGGATAAAAAAGAACTAATCAACAAAACCGCCACCAAAACATATTTCTTACCAATCATAATCTTGAATTTTGAATTAAAATTTAGACATAAATTTTCTGAAAAAGTTTAAAAAACACCTCTGCAAACAAGAAAAATCAATATTTATCGTTCAATAAAAAAGCTTTTAGTAATTTTAGGCAAATAAACAGGGTAATTATTTTATGATTAAAAAAATTCAGTTTTTAGTTTTATTTATTTTTCTTCAATCGACTATTTATGCTCAAATACCTATAACCATTGGAGAAAAAAACATAGATTCGCTGCAATACAAAAGCAAAACTACCTGGATTACACTAACTCCCATCTTTTTTGTAAATCGTAAATTCTCCCCAGATCATGGTGAAACCTGGAAAAATGTTGGCATGTTTGGTCAAAACCTGAAACCCTATTTAATCAGCGATTCAATTGCTACACAAAATATAAATATTTACAAATACACAAGAGCTGCAGGTATTTTACAAATGTGGGTAATAGCTCCTCTTTTGGCATATCATCATTATACTTATGATCCTACAGATAAATTCAGTACTGGTGATGATGTAATTGACCAAAACACATACCTTGAAGAAGAAAGCGGTTACTTAACTGCGGCAATTTTAGTATTTATTACAGGATCACTTACATATCATGTATTAGCTAAAACCTATTTATTCAGGTCGTTACACGATTATAACCGTGGAATTCTGGATAATTCCTTTTTAGAATCTGCGGATATAAATCTTAATCTGATAATTGATCCTGTTTCAAATAATCCTCAATTAGGGTTAGTTATTACTTTTTAAAGTATAGCCCTACGAGGGTTTTAAACCCTCATAGGGCTTTTATAAAGGTCTGGTTTGAAAACCTCGTAAGTCCATAATATATAACCAATACTCCGCAGATTTTCATTATTATTGCATTTTAACTGAGAAGGTTAGAAAATATAACATAAGAGGGTTTTAAACCCTCGTAGGGCTTATTTCATTTAATAAAAAAACAGAACTAGTACTTAATGTTTCCCAATTCTGTTTTATCAAACTAACTACAATAATGCAAAATTTTATAAAAAACTATTCAATAGCATATTCAGTCATTTCGTTTTCGCAATTGCTTCTTTCTGTACAATTGATATCATCATATACACAGTAGATATAATCCACATCGTTATATCCGTTTAAAAGACACTCTTTTTTATAATCACTCAAATTAAAATATTCTTTTTCGCCTGTTTTTACGATCATTATTTCCTGACCCACAATATCGACAAACAACTTAAGTCTTGATTCAATTTCGTATTCACGATTCATTTTGTGAATAAATTCTTTTGAAATCTCAATTGGAAACAACCCTGCATTCAATGCTTTGGCATTAAATACATCAGGGAAGTCGGTTGAAATAACAATTCTATAACCTGCATCATACATAGCCTTTACAGCAAAATCATAATCTGATACAGCGCCTGAATTGTTCTCAAATACCAATATTTTATTGGAATATATATTACTGATTTTAGCAGAATTAAATTGTTCAACTTCAAAGTCTTCAAGTTTTGATTTAACTATACCTGATGTTAATGTTGAATAATTGACGAAACTCATAAATACAATTTTAAATTAAACATAAATAAAATATCCAAAGCAAATCTGTAAAAAACAAAAAACAATACGTTTTATGAATAGTAAATGATAAAATATTTAACTTTAGTTTTTCATTTTTTTATTTACATTTGTTTTGAATTACTTTCCAAAAATTAACGACCAAAAGTATTTTTTGTGGCTAAACCTAAAAAACAATATATTTTATGATTTACGATGCCCAGCATAATTATAACACAAAATCGTCATAACCTAAATAGCTGGTTTAATTAATATTACATTACCATCTATTAAATTATTCAGTACAATGGCCAACAGAAATTCTGATCCAATATTTCAATTAATAAAATCGCTTACCAAGTCGGAAAAAAGATACTTTAAACTTTATGTTACCCGCATGAAAGGCGCTGAAGATGCTCTTTTTATAAAACTTTTTGACTTAATTGATAAGCAAAAGGATTATGATGAAAATAAAATCCTTGAAAAGGAAAAAACAATAAAAAGTCAGCAACTCTCAAATTTAAAGGCCCATTTGCACAGACAAATTCTTAAAAGTTTGCGAAGTTTTAATTCTGATGAGGATATTGAAATTCGAATACGCGAATTACTCGACCACTCAACTATTCTTTACAACAAATGCTTATATGACCAATGTGTTAAAACACTTGAAAAAGCCAGGCAGCTTGCCGAAACTAACGAAAAGAATTTTTTATTGTTTGAAGTGATTGAGCTTGAAAAACGACTTGTTACAAAATTTATCCGCACAAACATTGAAGATAAGGTAAGCGAAATTATAAAATCATCCGATCAGATTAAAGAGAAAATAAGCAACATAAGTACATTTTCTAATCTAACAATAAAGCTATACTCGTTCTATCTTAAAATAGGGTTTCTTCGAAATCATCAGGATTTTGAACTGGTAAACAGTTTCCTTTATTCGACTTTGCCAGTTTTTCAGGAAGACAAGCTTTCGTTTGATGAAAAGATGTATTTATATAATTCATTCGTAGGTTACTATTTCTTTATTCAGGATTTCGAAAGAGGATATGAATATGCAAAAAAGTGGGTTGCGCTGTTTGATGAACATCCAAGATTAATTCCGGCAAAAACAGAACAATACATTAAAGCGATCAATAATTTATTGGTATCACAATCCAAGCTTTTCAAGTACGATGAGTTTATTGCTACAACCCAAAAACTTGAAGCAATTAAAGATAATACTGAAGTTAAACTAACTGAAAATATTCGTTTACAATTATTTAAGTATTTATCAACCCACAAAATCAATCGTTACTTTTTATTGGGTGAATTTACTGAAGGATCTAAAATTATACCTGAAATCGCTGAAAGTCTTGAAAAATATGAAGATTTATTAGATACCCATTACATTACGATTTTTTACTACAAATTTGCGTGTATGTATTTTGGTGACGATAATTACCACAAAACAGTATTTTGGCTTAATAAAATTATTAATATGAAAGATGTGGATATCCGCTCGGACATTCACAGCTTTGCCCGCATTCTAAACCTGATTTGTCATTATGAACTTGGTAATTTTGATCTGGTTGATTATTACCTACGATCGACGTATCGTTTTTTAATAAAAAAGAATGATTTGCATGCTTTTCAAAAAATTATTCTACGATTTGTGCGCAAATTAAGTTCAATAACACGAGATCAATTAACAGATGCCTTTAAAGATTTGCGTGAACAATTATTACCGCTAAATGAGAAATTCTATGAACGACGTCCATTTATTTATTTTGATATTATCTCATGGCTCGAGAGTAAAATAGAAAATCGAAATAATCAGGAAATCATTCGTGAAAAAGTTTTACGAAAAATCAGCAGCAACCAATAGATTAATGATTTATTAACTCAATAAATGATTACTCTATGATAATTTCCTTTCTCCCATAATAGGTTTCACCTTTGGGTGATACTCCTTTTACAATTATTTCATAAACTCCTTTGCTATCGGATGTAGTAAAATTAATTGTTTTGCGTTCATTTTCAATTTTAAGGTTAGGATTCCAATACAAGGTTGTTCTAAAGTCGGGTAAATTTGCAGAAGAATTAATGCATGAACCTATTAACTCATTGTAATCGACTGATTTTTCAATAGTTTGATATTCCATAAATATTGAAGACTTCGGAAAATCAATCTCTCCAAAATTTTCGCTATTAGTTGTTATCAGAATTACTCCGTTTATAATATTTGGGCCCAGAATGTATGTATTTCCAATCACCTCGATTTTTTCAATTTGAGAAACGTGCATCGTTAATAATTTATTAAAATCAAAAACAGGCAAATAATCGACCAAAACAAGTGGTTTTCCAGAAAGCATTATACTATTTTTATCATAAACATTAAAGCTTAATTGCCCACCTGATTTATTTATTTTTGCATTGGGAATAATTTCGATAAAAATTTCTTCAAAACTTTCGAACTGAATATAATCCTTCATGTAAAAAGTTGATTTATTTTCATCAATATTAAACTGTTTGCTTTTTACGCGGTTTTTATCATGGATTTCATCAGAAGTACAGAATTTCTGCTGTAATTGATAATTAACATATAAATCTTCTATTTTTTGTTTATCCGCATAATTAAAAATTGCTGGAACAGATTTTAAATCTGGCTTATCAGGTGAGAATGAACTCTTTACTAAAACTTCGTAGTCATCACTTATATCAGTTATTGGAGAAATAAAAATATCATTAATCCCTGTTAACTGGCTTAAAGAAAAAACAAAATCCCCATTTTCTTTCGTTTTATAAATATGCAATTGTGGATTATTGTACAAAACCGATAAATAAACATCGTGATTTGCAATAGGTTCTTTTGTTGCTTTATTTTGTAAAATACCTGATATTGTTAAACCTCTGGTTTCTGGAAAATATTCAATTTTCTTTTTTTCTGCCAAATCAATTCTTTGATAAAAAGATTCTTTATTTAGAGTTTTATCAAATAATATCATAATTTGAGATAATATTTTTTGATCTGAAAGAGAAGTTCCTTTTACATAATTATCAATTAGTAATGAATGTGTTAAATAAAAGGAAGGTTTAAAACTTTCGTTAATCAGCCTGGCTCCTTTTTTGGTAACCGAAGCATTTAAAATTAAGTATTCATCAGAATTGGTTTTTGCTGGCAATATATCAAAATGAACATTTTGTCTTGATTTAAATTTATCCGATTCGAGTACTATAGATAAATCATTGGTTTTGCCGGCAATATGATAAATTGTATTTATACTTTCAATAGTTCCATCCTGTTTTTCAAGTATTATATAATTTATACCTGTTTCAAAAATGCTTTGATCAATACTTAAGTAATTAATCGAATTAACAACTTCAATATCCCTTGTATACGTTTTTCTCAAATCGTTTGCAAAAACACTTACCTTATAATTCTGATTTTGGGATGTTGATTCTTTCGTTTGAATAATATAGTTGAAACTATTTCTGGCAGTATTTATGCTCGTTTGGATTCCAGAACTATAAACTTCTGGAAAAGTTGTTAAAATTGATTTTCCGCTATATGTTTCAATTAAAAGATTATACTTATTTGAATAATCAAATACTTGTTCGGTTTCAATAAGCCCATATTCTGAAGGACTATCTAATTCTGTTCTATTATTATCTTTATCTGTAATGTAAAATTTGTTATTCTGTATTGCCAAAGAATCTGGAATTCTAATTATAACTTTATTTTTTATATTATCAATTAAAATATTCCCTTCCGGTACAATCCAGATTGAATCTGTCTCTTGCCAGTTTGATAAAGTAGTGGTATTATTTTTTGGGTTTAAAATAGTAAGAAACTGATATCCAAAATCTAAATATGAGAAATTGCGCTGATAATGAGTATACGCTCTTAATAAATAATTTCCAGTAGCAACATCTTTAGGAATAGGTAGAAAACCATTGGAATTAAAATCAGATAAATTGTACTTTTTCTGTACATAGGCCGATCCATTACTGCAGCTTATCAGTTCGAGATAAACTATACTACTGATTGCAGGAAAATCCGCACTGTTATTTATATTATAATTTACTGAAAAGTATATGTTTTCGCCACTAAAATATAGATCACGATCAGTTTCAATTTTAACATTTTCTTTAATATCATTAAAAAAAACCGAATCAGTTATTTGAGCTGTTGCGTTACCAATGTTAATAATAATGATTAAAGCAACATAAGTACATAAAGTTTGATAATATTTCATTTTTAAATAATTTACAAGTTTCTAATCCACCCAAAAATCAGGTTTTTCGGTATATCCACCATCAGTTCTACAATCAATACAATCAGGATAAGTTATTCCTATACTGCCATTCTCATTTTCGACAAAAAACCAGGGTGGCCCATATCTCTCCTTAAAATTACCTATTCCTTCCTTATCCGTTATAACAATACATTTAGAATAATAAAATGGGCCAACCAACGCGTTTACAAATTCTTTCTTCCGAGAAACAGATGCAACAGTAAAATAACCCAAAACGATATCATCTTTTTCATTAGCATTTTTTATATTACCTCGAATTGGTAAGGGTTGGGTTGAGTTTATAAAATTTACATCAGAACTCTGTTTTTGAATATTATTCCAATAAACATAAGCCTGCTCATCAATTATATACTGATTAACAACTATTCCGTAACTTTTTGTTAACTTTTTGGTCTCTGTTGTAACTGTATGCAGCGGCTGATTATTAATAACCGGGATACTCAGATTACTTGTTTTTCCAGTAAAAATATTTCCTAAGTTCATAATTTTCCAACAAGTTTTGAACGCATCGTAAGTTGTATCATGCAGAATTACAATCATGCGACCCCACTGATCTAGTGTTTCAATATACTGAATTTCTCTATCTATGTCATACTCATAAGCTTCAGTAATAGTCCACAAAAAATAATTATCTCTGTTTGGGGCTATTTCTGTATTAACAAAAAACTGATAAGCTGGAACACCATATGGAATGCCTAATACTTCCTGTTCTGTATATTGAGCATATAACGAATCGATTCCAATATTTTCTTTCATACCTTGAAAATCAGTATAATATTCCTTTCCTTCGGAAGTAACAATGGTTATCTTGTATTCATTACCAGCTATTCCTTTTATTCCACCGTCAGATGTATAATATATTCCGGGTTCTTTTTCAGTTAAAAGATCTGTGTTTCCATTATTATCATAAATGGTTATTGCGCAATCTGTGTAAGGAATAAACTGAGGTTTATCAAGCGATGATGACAATGAAAGCTTTATAGAATATGGACCTGGTTCATTGGTAATTAATCCCTCAACAACTAAAAATGTTCTATTATCTACCGAATTCAACGATATCTCATCCTTGCATCCAAGAATGACAATAATAAATAGTATGATGAAATACCGCACTTTCATATTTTCTTAATTATTGGTTGATTATTCTAGCATAACTTATAAATTTTCGCTTACTCTTTTATTCATTCTCAGTTACTATTCTACCCAAAAAGCTGGTTTTTGAGTAACCCCACCTTCCGATCTGCAATCAATACAGTCAGGATGTACTTTTCCCAATCCCTGTTCAGTTAAGACAAGGTAAAATGGGCCACGCTGTCTGAACATATTAGTCAAATCTGTTACAACATAGCATGTTGAATTATAAAAAGGAATACTCGGTCTAGCAACAAACATGCGTTTCTGATCAACTGAAGCTACGGTAAAATACCCAAGAATTTTTTCATTTTGATTGTTAATATTTCTTATGTTACCTATAATATTATAAGGCTGTTTCGTTAATAATATATTTTCTTGTGATATCTGGTCCTGGATTTTCCTCCAGAAATTATAGGTTTCTTCATTAATGGTTAATTGCTCGAGTAATATACTGTATCTCTCTATCAATCTTTTTGAGTCGGTTCCAACAAAATGCAATGGTTGATTAGTAATTCTGGGTACAGTTAAATTCGATGTTTTACCAGTATAAATATTTTTTATTTTTTGGGTTTTCCAACAAGTTTTTAGGGTATCGTAACTAAACAATGTATCAATATTATTCACATATATTTTACCATACTCGTAAACTGCATGAAGAATATTATCTGCATCATATTTGTAAGTTTCTGTAATTTGCCATAAAAAGTAATTATCCGTAGTTTGGACTGTTTTGCTATTTGTAAAAAATTGAATTCCTGGCAAACCAAATGGATATCCTTCAAGAGCAATACGAGTTGTATCAGCATAGAGGGAGTCAATTTCTACAGGAGCTATCATTTCGCAAAAATCGCTTTCATACTCATTACCTTCGGGTGTTAAAATGGTAATACGATACGAAAAACCCACTTTTCCTAGTAATCCAGAAGCAGATGTATAATAATTACCTGGTTCTAATTCCGTTAAAACTTCTGAGTTGCCAGAATCCTCGTGAATAATGACATCACATCCTGTAAAGGGAATATTTTGCGGATCACTAACATTAGATGTAATTGAGAGTGATATTTTATATGGACCTGGTTTATTTGTTATTGCTCCATCAACAACCAATAATTGCGAATTATTAGTTGATTCAAGGAGAACCTCTTCTCTGCAAGACAAAACAGTTATTATCAGTAAAATTATTAAATACTTTATTTTCATATATTTTTATTATTAATTCAAATCAAATTTCCTTATTTTTTATTGAGGTTCTTCATTATTAATCAATTCACAATCAACCCAAAAATCCGGTTTCGTTGTAACTCCTCCTTTCGATGTACAATTTACACATCGCTCATCCACAGCAGCTTGCATACCATTGCTAGCATTAATTAAATATATTGGCCAGGGTAATCTGCTTAAGGCATCGATATTATAATTTACAGAACAGTTAGATTCAAAATAAAATCCAACTCCAGGCCGGTCAACAAATACTCTTTTCTGAGTTACGGACGCTACTGTAAAATATCCAAATACCAATTCATTATTGTTATCTACGTTTTTAATATTTCCAATAATATTAAAGGGTTGAGTTGAAAACAAAATATTTTCAGTAGTAAATTGCTTTTCTATATTTTTCCAAAAATTATACGCTTTACTATCTATTGAATATTGCTGTAATAATAAGCTATATCTTATATGTAACTTTCTTGTATCAGTACCCACAAAATGCAAAGGTTGATGTATGATTTTTGGAATTGTTAAATTAGCCGTAGTTCCAGTATACACATAATTTACCATTTGCGTTTTCCAACATCTTTTAAGTTTTTGATAATCAGCAAGGGTACTAGTGCTATTTAGAATACCCACCAGTTCATGTTCTGCAGTGTACTCATATGTTTCAATCATTCTCCATAAATAATAATTCTCACTACCAGAGGCAATTTTAGAATCAGTGTAAAACTGATATCCCGGTAAATTAAAAGGATACTCAGCTAAGGTGATAGACGTTAACTCAGCATAAATTGAATCAATTTCAACAGGTTCTTTCATTTCCTGAAAGTCAGTTATATATTCCTTCCCATCACCTGTGGAAATAGTTATTTTATAGGAATTACCAACAACTCCTTGAATACCACTTTCAGATGTACAATATGTACCAGGTTCAATCTCAGTTAGTATTTCAGAAGCTCCTGTATTATCAAAAAGAGTTATTTTACATTCTGTAAATGGAATCTCTTTGGATTGATTAATAGGAGATGTTTGCGATAATTTAATAATATAAGGCCCAGGTTCATTGGTAATAGACCCATCTACAACCATCCTTGGCTCATAGTTTTTATTATTCAGAACTATTTCATCTTTGCAACCAAAAATAATTAAAAGCATAAGTAGTTTTAGATACTTAATCATTATAGTTTCCAAACTTAAGATTATAACTAATTGATGGTATTACAGTACCTAGAATCGAAATTTCATATCCTTGTATTTGTCCATCTTCGTTTCTAAACTGGATGGTATATGGATTTCTTCTTCCAGTAAGGTTATAAAATGAGATTGACCAGGAGCCATGAGCCAGTTTTTTCTTTTTTAGGTTTCCTTCTATGTTAATTGATAAATCTGTTCTAAAATAATCAGAAATGCGGTATTCATTTCGCATCGAGAATTCTGTAATTTGAATATCATTTTGGTAATAAATAGAAGTCGGATATGTTATAGGCCGGCCTGTTGAATAAACAACATTTGCTGAGAAACTTAACCTTTTTGTTATCTTATAATTAAGTGCTAAATTTAATGCATGTGGCCGGTCGTAGTTTGCAGGATACTCTAAACCAAGATTATTCGTTTCGCCAGTTACCAGATTATTTACCTGAACCAATGCTCTGGAATATGTGTAATTAATCCATCCGTTTAACTGCCCTGATTTTTTCTTTAGCAAAAGCTCAACACCATAGGCTTTTAAATCACCCTGAATGATATTGGTTTCAGGTATTTGGTTAGTAATAAAGTCGGCGCCATCTTTATATTCGACTAGATTACCTACTGTTTTGTAATAAACCTCAGCAGATGCTTCAATTTGATCTTTACCGAAATTTTTATAAATACCAAAAGTATATTGCTCACCTCTCATTGGTTTTAAATGCGAATCGCTTAATTTCCATTTATTTGTCGGAGTTACACTGATGGAATTCGACAACATATAAATATATTGATGAAGCCTGTTATAGCTGGCTTTTAACGAAAAGCTTTCACTAAGTTCATATTTACCAGATAACTTAAAATCAAAATTATTATAATTACTTATCGATTCATTGTTAGAGAATATAATTGTATCTGTAATATTGGCAATTTCTACTGGTTTATTTGGTAAATACTCATAAACAGTTTTTGGGCCCAAATAATAATACATTGAATAACGAACACCTCCTTCGAGAGTAAATCGATTTGTTATATCCCATTGATCACCTATGTAAATACTGCTATTTATCGCTTTTTCAGGTTCAAATTCGAGTGTTTTTATCAGCGATTCGCTACTTAATGGAACAAAATCGCCATAGTTTAATTCATAATAAACAACATTTAACCCTAACAAAACAGAGTGATTATGACTAGGAAAGTACTTAAAATTCAATTTTGCCTCGTTATGATTTAATTCGAAAGAATGTTTATTTGCAAGATAATCAATTTCGTAATTTTCTTCAGTATAGGCATATTGACTTTTTATAATATCCAATTCAGATATAAAACTTTTTGAAAAGAAATGGGTCCAGTTTAAAGTAGCCCCTAAATTATCATATTGATTTCTTAAACCAAATGCTAAGTCAGAATTATCGCTACTACCGTATAAGAACAATTTAATGTTATTCTTTTCATTAATTGAATAGGTAAGATTTATTAGTCCATCATAAAATGATGCAGAACTATTTTGAATATCAGGATTATTAATTTGATTTAATAACCACTCCGAATAGGTCGATCTGCCACTTATAATATAAGTTCCCTTACCTTTTGCAATTGGTCCTTCAACAAGCAATTTGGCAGAAACAGGTCCGATACCTCCACGAGCCGAAAAATTTTCTTTATTTCCTTCTTTCGAATCAATATCAAAAATGGATGAAAGAAATCCTCCATATTCAATCGGAATATTACTTTTATACATTCTAAACTCATTTATCGCATCCGAATTAAACGTTGTAAATAAACCAAATAAGTGCGATGAATTATAAACGGGTAAACCGTTAATATAAAACATATTCTGATCTGCAGGACTTCCCCTAACGTTAAATCCAGCCGATGCTTCTCCCACCGTTTGAACACCTGGCAATAATAGGGCAACTTTTATTATATCCTGCTCACCTAAAACCACTGGAATCTTTTTAATCGCCACTGCACTCATTTTTTCAAATCCCATGTTGGTGCTCTTGATATTATGATTTCGACTAGCCGATACAACAGCTTCGTCGATTAGAAAAGGCTTCGTTTTTAATGAAATATTCAACTGGCCATTTGAAAGCACTGTTAACCTATAATTCTTTTCAAATTTACCTAAGCTATTTACTAGTAATGTATATTCACCGGGTTCAATCAGAATTTCATAATAACCAGATATATTGGTGGTTTCAAATTTATTTTTTTCTAAAATTTTCAGATAAGCCTGAGAAATTGGTTCACCATCATCCTGATTTAGAACATGTCCACTTATAACAACCTTTTCATTTTTATGTGACGATCCATTTTTACCAACTATTACATTTTCTGAAATATACTCTTGATAAGTTTTCAAATAGTCATTGCCATTGGTTGAATAATTGATTATATCAGATTCATTTTTTAACCCAATGCTGTTTTTCTGATATTGATTAAAGAAATTATCAAGATTTGCCTGAAGTGCAAACTCTTTAAACAGAAAATAGTTGCCGTTATTATCATTTGATATCGATAAACCATATATTGAAAAAGAATCCTTAAGTAATTGATCAAGAAGGATACTATCTTCAGAAATAACTATTTGTATATTAGGGAAACTATCAGTATCAAAATAAAAATGAATTTTATATTCATTCTCTATTTTTTTGGAAAAGCTATACCAATCAGTTCTTTGTTGTTTTATATAAATATTTTTTCCCTGACCAGATAAAAAATCTACGGTAACGAACAAGAAAAGACAAACCAGAAGTATTTTAATTTTCATTTTTAGCGAAGGTAATTGTATTACAATAAGTTATTAATCCTTTTAGTTCTCTGGATGATGCATTGGAATAGTTTATTCCATTCTGCTTTATATAGTTTTTAACTTTCTTTTTATCTAAATTTCCAAATCCTTTTATTAATAAATTGGCAGTATTAGCACTTTCTAACACTCCATTATGAAAGAGAATAATATCCTTTTTTAACGACGAAAATCTTCCATTTGGAGATAGATTATTATAAGTTTTAAGAAAGACTTTTTTGTACTTAACTAACAAACAATACTCATTATTATTTATCTTTTCATAGAATGTTGGCTCTTCCAAATTGATTAATAATATCCTGGAACTTACAAATAATCTGTCTTCAATCAAAAATGAATCTATCTGTGACTTATTAACACTTAACAATCTTTTATATTCATTTATCTGAATATTTAAAACAATTTCATTGGTTAACACATCATATTTTAATAAAAGATTTGGATATTCTTTTCCTTTTACAAAAATAGTTCCGCTACTCCA
>JFJP01038206.1_pt1 | contig 18951 bp, 25 predicted proteins | sample 431651 | NCBI WGS metagenome assembly JFJP01 (sample SAMN02602958, study PRJNA72255) | Microbial mat metagenome, whole genome shotgun sequencing project. | biome: fresh water; feature: sink hole; material: water; isolation source: purple microbial (photo- and chemosynthetic) mats found in...
AGTATTCCAGACAGTGAGCAAAAAGAGATAGACGAGCTTATAGCACAGCTAAGGCAACACCAAGCAAATAAGAAATATTTGCTAAATTTAAGTAAAGGAAAATAAATGGCTAAGTATGGCGGAGCATTAGATAGTATTTTAGGTGGTGGTATAATGAGCCCTAGTGGGGTGGGGGCTACTGGAAGCAAGTCTGTTGCTAGACCTAGTCTATCTTCAGCAGAGGATACTGATATCTATTTTGGAGAGGCTTCTAATAAACCTGATTTAGGTATGGAAGATATTACTATTCCTTATGGCGGGTCTTCTTTGGTTCAACCAAGCGCAAATAAAGAGGAGTACTATAGTGGGCTTACTAAAGATGTAATCCCTAAGGTCTTTAAAGGTAAGCTTAACGTAACTCCTGAAACAAAAGAAGAGACTGTTAATTATCTAAAAGATGTCTTTGCTGGAAATAAGAAATTTAGTGATGTTAATGGAACTTTTGCCTTAGGTGGTAAGATTTATAAAGAGTATCCTATCACTGATGACCTAGCTAAGAGCGAGCTGGGGGCTGGTATGCTAACTAAGGGTACTAAGTTAGGTGCTGCTTGGTATAATACTATAGGATTTGGTATAGATATAACTCACCCTGAAAATAGAAAGAGTTTTGTTAACATACTAGCTGGTATGGGTAAGCCTCAATCAGAAATAAGCGGTATTTTATCAGGCTCTAAAAGGTTATCTATGGAAGATATGGTCACTTCTTCTAATAGGTATATTAGTAAGTATAGGCAAGATGTTTTTGAGCCGTTCTTAGAGAGATATGGTATTACTGGTCTTTCAGAGACTAATAAGCAGAAGATGTTTAATCTATTTTATAGAGGGGATATATCTACTAGTAGTAAATCCCCTTATAAGAAGCAATTTTTTAATATGTTCAAGTCTGCTAGTCAGACTGGTAAAGAAATAACTTGGGAAGAGATAAGGACTTTTGCTAAAAGCAAAGGTATTGGAGTTCTTGCTAATAGAATGAGAAATATTCTTAGCTAAGACCTCTATAGTAAGTATCAATAAAGTTTTGTTTATTTATTGCTACAGTCTCGTATACCTGCTCACTAATGCTACCCTTACAGAGGATATAATGAACATTTATATCCTCTACCCTATTAATATTACTTTGCCTATTTCTCCTTTGAGAGTATCTTGCTGTGCTAAAGTCCATACTTAATATTACTAGATGACGGTAACCACTAAAATCTACTCCTTCGGCATAAGATGTGGCTTGTGCTAGAAATGCCTTAGTAAAGTACTTTCTAAGCTTTAATAGTTCTGCTTTGTAATTATAAAATATTACTAAATCCCTAGAATCTCCAAACATATTTAGAATGTAGTCTATTTTTTCAGTATTTTCTAGTACTATATAATCATCTCCTAGCTTAGTAGTACCAGACTCTAACATATGAAGTTTAGTAATACGCTCCATACTAGTTTCAATAGCGTGTATATTATCTCCATATCTAAATATGTTATTTTCTACTCCTTTGTATATCGCTAATGTATTAGGAGCTAGCTCTACATAATGTAGTACATCACTTGGTTCCTTAGTTAGCCCTGCTTGGGTTCTAGTTCGCTTTACAAATAGGTGAGCTAATTCTTCATAGGCTGATGGTCTTACACTATCATACTTATTTATAAATCTACTACCAACTCTTATACATTCAGGTATTCCGTGAACTTCAAACCACCTGTAGAAGTTAGTATATTTCCTAGTTGGACTCCAACTGGACAGATGTAGTTGATGGAATAGTTGAGGGTAGCCTTGGCTACTAGGAGTAGCAGACAGATATAGTAGTATCTTACTCTTTGTTATTTCTGCTAGTGCTTTGTAAGTAGCGGAAGGTTTGGGATAACTACTTATATATTTATGGCTTTCATCAAGTATAATCATATCGTAGTCTTTATACTCTATGAATTTATCAGGTTTGGTGTAAGTTATAACAGATACAAGTTTATTAATAGGATAAACTTGTACAGTTTTCAACCAATCCACACTAGCTTTTACAGTAGTTATAACTAGTACTTTGCTTACTGCTGTAATATTCCTAGCTACCATAAGACTGGCTAGCGTCTTTCCAGTTCTCTCTTCAGCCGCCAAGTAAGCTACTCTGTTAGAAGCTATTACTTTAAGTACTTCTGTAGCCATATCTCTTTGATTTAGTGTAGGAGTCATTTAGACTCCTCTAATATTTTTTCTAGGGCTTTACCATCGAAAGGCATAATAGCAATGGCATCAGCTTTATATATAGCTAATGCAGTATGCAGGGATGGATAGTCTACTAGTCCAGAAGCCCATTTAGATACTGATGAGGCTGTGATGGCTCCCTCAAGATGGCTAACTATGTCTAAGTTAGACATACCACTGCTCTGTAGCTTTTCTGTGTATTCTTGTAATGTGGTCAAGGTAAATCCCTTATAAGAGTAGCATATCCTAGTATGTCATCTCTAGTATCTATATGGTCAGGATTTCCTGCATACCTTAGTAATTTTATCTGCATATAAATCATACTTCCTAAGGCACAAGGCTCTATATTAGGATAGTTATTTACTACTCCTTTTATAATACTACCTAGCGTAGTAGCATTTGTATTAAAAGGTATTTTATACTCTTTATTTCTCTGCTTTAGTAACTTATCTATATCTGTCTTAGTTTCTTCCTCGTCTATTACCTCTAGTAGAGCGTCAATCTCTTCTCTTGTAAGAATGTCTGAGCTACCAGTTGCCCTTAGATAAGGGTCTGTAGGTTCTTGTTCTGAAACATCTTCAAAAAATTCTTCTATAGCTTCGTCTTCTGCTGTAGATTCTTCCCTAGTTTTAAATGCCATCTTATGCTCCTGTAAATATAGATACTAGTAATTCTAGTACAAATTCTAGTATTTCTAATATGTTGTCTAGCTTATCAGCAAACTCGAATTCTACTTCTTCCATTTCCGCTCCTTTAATTGTTCTATAGTTATCTCTTTATAACTACTAGAAAAGAATTTAGCGTTATCACTACTAGTAGTGAAATCAGTTCCGTTTATATAAACATATCTATTATTATCCTTTATTGGTATTCCAGTAGTGCCATAAAAGGTTTTACACTTTAATGTAACATAAGGTAATATGTTAGTGGCAGTATCAGGATGACAATCTATCTTAGCTCTCATCTAGTTTATCCACCCAATTTCGTAATACATATCTATATGACTATAATCCTCCAAGTATTTCTTTTCTTGGTCATACGCCTTTTGTATAGCCTTCTTCACATAACTAGGAAGAAAATCTAGTCTATCAGTCTTTTCTACTGCCCAATAAAGATACTTAATATCTTTAGCAAAAACATCTTTTAATGTTTGTCCAGAGTACTTACCAAATAGTAATACTATGGTCTCATCATCTTTAGTTATCATTTACTGCCTCTCTTATCTTTAGTATAGTATGATGTCCTGCTAATATTTTACGCGACTTATTATCCTCTTCTATAAAGAAATATACGTCTATACTATCATCATCATTAACTTCTAAGTATACTTTTGCTATGCGCCCCTTAGGGCGTATTAGCTTTTGTTCCTTGACTCTCTTTATTATCTTTCTAAGGGTCTTGGTCTCCCTTAGCAAACTAGCACTAAGAACAGTTACCCTAGTAGTTCTTAGTAGGTGTCTTAGTCTTATGTACTTCATCTTAATGCCTACATAAAGGTATCAGTAAGCAATTCTGCATTAGCTTTTAGCAGAGATACCTTAGTATATTCTAGCGCTATTATGTCATCTATAGACTTAGCTAGATTTACTTTCTTTCCATCGAACAGGTGACAACTTACTAGATTGTAGTTTAGTACCGTATCTTCTACGTTACCAAATAGGTCTCTTATCCTGTGTATCTTTTCTACTATTTCTAATTCCCTTATAGAAGCTATGAACTTTTCAGTCTTTTTATCTCCGTAATTAGGAACTCCCTTTATGTTATCAGTAGGGTCTCCTTTTACTGTTTGTAGTAGCGACCACTCACTTGCAGTAGCAAGGTCTACTGTTACCCACTTAGGGTCTTTAAAGTAGTAATTGTAGTGACTACCATTACAGCTATTTAGCACGTCTTTATCTATAGCTACTAGATAGTAATCCAGTGGATTTTGATTCTTTGCCCATACTACATAGTCGTCCGCCTCTATCTCTTGGTGCATAGTAGCATTAAGAGTTAATACTACTTCCTGTTTTAGCTCTGCTAGACCTGCTGGTGGATTACTTCCTCTTCTATTAGCTTTATACTCTGGATATATTTCATACCTATAGTTACGACTACCAGTTAGATGTAGCTCTAGCTCTGTAGTAAGAGTCTCCTTAGCTAGGAATCTAAGTTTCTCTTTTATCTCCTGCATAGCAGACGGTATGTGTAGCTCCTCTGTTTCCTCTATCTGATTGTTAAGCGCCGCTATGTATACTATTGTATCTGCATCTATCAAAGCTGTTCTCATTGGTGTTTCTCCTGTAATTTTTTGTTGTATGATTCTTTAGTTACTACTTCTATGTCTACTGGCATTGGTATATCCTTGTAATACATTAGGCTAGAGTTACAGATGTTCTTCCAACCCTTTTGCATACTGTCATATAATGCCTGTTTATAATACTCTTCTTTTCCTACTGGAACCCTTAGATATATGGCGTCGTGCACTACGTTAAATATGTAGATTATAGTTTCAGGAAACTCCTTTATTAGATAGTGTACAGATAGCTTAGTTGTCTCTGCTATAGTAGCTTGAGTAGCAAAATTTATTGCTTCCGTTCCTCTTCCTGCAAATGCTCTATGACCAAGAGCAGATTCTACTGGTACCTTGTCTACGTGTTTGTACCAATATTGCTGATAGGCATTTATGGCTTTATACTTTCCTGCATACCTTCTAGTTATTACTCTAGCTTCCTCCAAGGTAAAAGCTACTCCATAGTTAGTGTAGGCGTACTGCACAAACTTAGGAGCAGACATACCAAATATCAGTCCAAATGATATTGCTTTTCCCTCTTGCCTTTGAGCCTTAGTAACTAAATCTACTGGAATACCTCTAGCCATACTTGCCGCCGCCTTGTGCAGGTCTATGTTTTGCCTTAGTTCTCCATACATAACAGGCTCTTTCATAATTGAAGTAGCCGCTCTTAGTTCTGCTGTACTAAAGTCTGCGTGTATAACAGAAGTCTCGTCATCTGCAAACTCAAATAGATACTGCAAGTCTCTTGGTATCTGTTGAGAATTAATACCAATATCTAGGTCTCCACCAGTAGCGGAGAATCTTCCTGTAGCTGTACCATAAGGATTAAAGAAAGTATACACCTTATTATGATAGTAAGATTCTAATAATCCTCGTCTTTTATATAGGCGTCTACCATCATAAACATTCTTAGCCGTCGCTAACTTTTCTTTGCTAGTACTACTAGAAGTTATAATCTCTATCAGCGCGTCCTTGCTAGTACTATCAGAACCTAAAGCCTTCTTAACCTGTAAAGGAGAATTAAAATTCAGTCCGCCTAAAGCCCTAGTTATATCATCTAGCCTTGGAGCTAGCAAATCTAGTTCTTTTTGTACCGCCCTCATATCTGCTCTCAAACCATTACGCTGATACTCAGCAGAGTATAATAGAGATTGCATATTTACTTTATATGCTGTTATCTCTCTAGCTAGCTGTATTCTGTTGTCATTAAAAATCTGTGGCATTACTAGCACATCTAGTGCCGCATACTCTAGTAATTGTTTCTCTGGTACTACTCCTTTTTTGAATTTCTTTCTAATGACTTTCTTATCCATAGTGGCATATATACCCTTAAAAGTAGTTAGCTTTTCAGTTACTACATCTAATGAGCGTTCTCTCCATTCAGGGTAAGCGTATCCTGCTAGTAGCATAGTATCATCTATTGCTCTAGGAGACATCCTAAGCGTTCCTAATTCATAAGTAGCATTATGAGCTACCCACCAACAATCTTCTATATTAGCTAGTAGCACGGTAGCACATACTCCATCATCTAGTACCACTACTGGTTTTTCCCAGTGTTCCTGATATACAGCGATAGTTACTAGATTTATAAATAGCCCTTCTGTTTCTATATCTATATATAAAGGTATATCCTTATCTATTCTTGGTAGTATATCTACTACCTCTTGAACCGTGGTTATAAGTTCGTACTCAATCATATTAACTCCTAGAATTGTTATACCATTAATCTATAATGATATAAAAATTCTAGCAGATTTCTCTGCTAGATATTACTCACTCTACTTTATATCTTATTATCTCTCCCCACTCTGCTGGTGGTCTTTTAGAAGCTGATAATACAGCGGCATTAGGAACATCTTGCCAATGGTCTTTTGGTGAGCTATACTTCGTATCTTCTCCACAATTAATACTATCATCTTTAGACACTTCATAATCAGTACATTTATGTGATAACCTGCTTTTCTTAGATACTTCATAATCGTCATTATAATGTACTAATCTGCTTTTCTTTTCTTGATAGTAAAAGTATACCAAGCTAGTTGGTAACACTATAAATATGACTAGATAGATATGCCAAATGTACTGGTGAAGTTCATAGACTTGAACTAGCAAGTCTTTACAAAACACTACCGCTATGATGTATAGTAGTAAGATTCCTACTTTTTCAAACATTTCTTTTCCTTTCTAACCAATTTGTTTTTATGCCGTTAATAGCGTACTGAAGGCTAAATAGTAGCACTACTAGTATCAGTATACGCCACGCAACGTGCAGTTCTTGAATATCAAAGCCAATAAATATTATTCTATTAGCTCCTACTGCCGCTAACATAACTATCATAACCTCTAATATACCGATTAGGAACTGCTTTACCTTTTTATTCACTTGTTACTCCTTATTAAGCTTCTAATATAAACCCTATTACTGCTAGAATAACTAGCAGAACCTTCAATGGAAACTGAAAAATTTTTCTTTTGCTATTGTAATCCGCATTAGCTTTCAATTACTGTTTTGTAATTAATAAAATTAAAGCCTACTCCTGCTGATTCGTAGTATTTAATTAAACTTAGCGCCTCTGTTATTCTTACTAAATCATCTCTAGCCTGTCTAGTAATCATCATATTGATGATGTGCCTAGTATCCCTTGGAGTAGCAGAATAGATTAGACCTAGGTCTTTATGCTGGTCTGTGTGCAAGTCCCCACTTTTTATTGCTTCTTCCATCTGCTTTAGCATTAGCTCTTCCTTACCTTGTTGCAAGATACAAATATTTCGTAGCCAAGCTCACTATCTGTCACATCATAGTATAGATAAGCTCTTCTTCTAGCTAGTCTTTTAGGATACCACCAAGCTGTTACAGAATCTATCAAAAGATTTAGATTTATTAAGAATCTTTCATTAGCTTCCTCAAAATCATAGTATGTAGCGCCCATAACAAATTCGTAATCGTGAATGCAACAAGGCTTAGTTATCTTCATACCATATATTGTATCCGGTACTAATATTTCAGTACCTCTAGCTCCGCACCCGTTACACTCTTTCTCCATTAGTTCTTTGTCAAAGTTTTCAGGATAATTAAGCTTTGTCTCATCTGCTAATGCAGGAGGAAAAATCCTCTTTAGCATTAGATTTCTACTTGAGTAGTATCTAGTGGAGCTATGTCATCGTCTCCAAACATATCTGAATCGTCGGCTCCTTCTATCTCTTGGACGTCTAGTTGTGAGCCTGTATACTTCTCTAGTGACTTAAGCTGTACAGCGTCTAAGAAAAAGCTAACATAGCTATTACCACTAACGTGCTTACCTGCCATTACTGTTACATACAATCTTCCTACTGAGCCGTTGCCTATAGTGTAAGGAGCATTAGCATATTTTTCAGTAACGTCTTCTCCATTAGGCGCTAGTATTTTTACTTTCTTAGCCATATCAGGTCTTCCGTTTTTACCTGCTACTACCGCTACTGTTTTAGCTTGGATATACATCTTACCAGTAGGTACTTTAATTGGAGCATTGTACTCGTCTTTTTCAGTAGGATGTTTATCAAACATTTCTTTGATAGGACTACTTGCAGGAGCGCCAGTAACCTTAGGATTTAGTTCTAGGAATTTTCTCCACTCCTTGTCTACTATCTCTTTTACTGCTTTGTGCTCTGGAGAGTCTTTTGCAAATACTAGTGATACACAGTATCCCATCTTAGGCGGCTTAGTAGCGTCTATCTCTAGGTTTTTTTGGTGGTTAGCTCTTAAGAAGCCGTAGTATAGGTTACCCATTGGAGTTATTGCTGATGATGGCTTGTATGTGCTTACTGCTGACATTTTAGTTTCCTTACTAATAATTACTGAATGAAATTTCATTCTCTTACTTACTCTTTCAAGCGGCTCATAGTAGTTATACTAGTGAGCCGCTTAGGAGGTTTACCGCTGATTTAGACGACCGTATCACTTTCTTAATTTCAGAACTGTATAAAATAATGGTAAAATACTTGTCACCGATACAATTCTTAGTTTTATTACTTAGTGATACTAACAAGAAAAGTTCCTACTCCCTTGGGCTTCGCGCTTTTTTCGCTTTCGGCTTTCCTTGTCTTGAATGTAATTATATAGGAATACACCTTCAAAACACCTTAAGCGTTCAAAAAAACCTTAGATTTTGCCCTTGACATCGCTGTATAAACGAGTTTAAGCTTATCGGATAAGGACTTGTTTTTATTCATATCCTGATAATCTAGGTAAACGTTTTCGTACTGGCTTCCTTGTGATTTGTGTACTGTTATACAGTGATTAAAATCTAGTTGGTGAACTAGGTCTGTAAAGGTCTTTAGGAATCTGTACTGATTCCTAGAATCTTTTTTCTCTGCGTTAGCTGTAGCTAGATTTCTTGCGTACATCTCTTCTACTCTCTTAAAGTTTTTACTGCCAAAGATACCTATTATATTAAACTCTGTTCCTTCTTCATCTACTACAGAATATAATCCTACATCTTTAATATCTCTAACCGTAAGTAGCGGATTATATTTTGTGTGCCTACTTACCATTTGGTCTTTCTTATAAGTAACATACTCTGTATACATAATGACATCTAGCGATAATATACTTACTAGTTGCAAAGTCTCCTTGAGAGTACTATCATAAATCTTATCTCCTATCTCTGGAGCTATTCTATCTTGTACTCTAGCATTTAATTCTTGTACTCTCTCATTAGTCCAAGCCAATAGAATTTTGTCATTACTTTTATCTTCTAGGTACGCTGTTACTATATCTACTTCTCTAACTAGGCTTTCACATTTAGGTATGTAATCAAGATATATTTCTGCATTCTGTAGTTGCAACTCTCTTATGTAATCTAATGCTGCTACTAGGTCTGTGCCAGTTCTCCAAATCTTAGTGAGATTTATCCAGTATCTTCCTTTAGGTTTTATAGGACATACAGAGCCTACTGGAGGTAGCTGATTTAGGTCACCTATGTACAAGCAATGCATTAGCATATCTCCTATCTGTTCAGGGTCTATTAGCTCTCCTAAATCCATATAGTCTTTTTCTCCTACCATACTAAACTCGTCTACTATCACTAGCTGTATAGTTTCAGGTTTTCCATACTGCATAGTAGTAAACATACTTTTAATATTTTCAGCCATACTATTAATAGTCGGTCTCTTTTGTAAGAAAGAGTGTAAGGTTTTTACATTAGCATTTCCTTCTAGCCTAGCTTTTATAACTCCTACTGCCTTATTAGTGTAGGCTAGTATTAGATAAGGTATTTTGCTTTCTTCTAGGGTCTTTACTATTGATATTAGCATTTCAGTCTTGCCAGTACCTCCTGCTCCTGTTATATAAGCCTCTTGTACATCTCTCTGCGCTAAGAATTTCTTAATATCTAGTTCCATTTATTATCTCCTGTAATCTTGTTAGTCTTTCTAGTTGCTTCTCTGATAAATCACTTTTTACCGATTCTAATCTGTGCTCTTTTTCTAATAGTACAGTACTAATCTGCACAGTTCCCTTAGCCATTCTTAGTAGTTTTGGTAAGTCATCTACCTCCTCTCTCTTAAATCTTTGCATTCTTGTATACTCTGAAAATTCATCTAATCTCATTAGCACCCCTTAAAATTCTATCTTATCTTCAGACACTGGAAGTATCTGTACTCTAGGCGTATATTCCATATCAAATCTAAGTATATTGCATTTAGCTATTCCCATACTAGTATGAACATTATCATACTTAGCTACTTTATTAGCCTTAGATTTAAATTCACTAGGAGGTAAAGAACTAGACTCTAATTTAATTTGTATAGTTTCCATTAGCGTTACTATTCCTCTATCAATCCTAGATTTAACTACATCAGTAACATACAGCAGACAACTAGCGGCTCCTTTGTTCTGTAATGATATATGGAATAAGGAGTCTAATGTAATATCAGATACTCCCATACTATCCTGCAATACTTCTATGAAAGCTTCCAGATTTTTATCTTCTATGGCTTCTATTAGCTGTATAGTAGAATCTACAGTTTCTTTTGCATACTCGTAGTAGTCTTCATCTTTCTGAGACTCATTGCTAGTGTATTCTTCATCAGCACAAGATGAAACCTCAGTAGCCATATAGTAAGCGAAATGTGGTAGCTCTTCTACTATCTTGTTAAACCAAGTAGAATCTTTACCATTAGTTATATCGCTCATCTTATTAGGACATTTAATCCTAACTAGTCTTCTGTCCTGCTTAGTGGCGTCTGTTATGAGCTTCCTACTTACGTTAGATACTACTATAGGAGTTATGAAGTGAGGTTTGTTATCCTCTCCTCTAATATCTTTACCTTTAAAAGATACTGATATAAAGCTGGTACCAGTAAGCTTCTTTAACTCTGCTACTAGCATTTTCATATCAGATTTAGTAATCCCTTCCATTCCTTCATCTACTATAGCGTAATCAGTAGAGGCTTTCCAAGCATTAAAGTTATTAGATAACTTTTCTAGGTTTACTTCCTGAATCCTAGAGATACCTGAAAAGTATGCTAGTATAGTATTAACTAGTATTCCTTTACCTGCTCCGCCTACTCCATCTATTAGGATATAGATAGGTGAGTAATCGTAAGTCATATGTTTTCTCTTTACAAAAGATAACAACCAAGAAAGCCTTTTAGCATTAGGTATAAGATTTTCTAGGAACTTTAGAGTATAACTAGGATATTTATATTCCTCGCCAACTAGCATAGGATTTCTTACTATCTTGGCTCCTTCTGATAATTTAAAAATATTAAACTCATCTAAGGCAGGAGCTTCCATTTCTGTTAGGTTCTCTGGTTTCTTAGGTGAGTTAACTAGTACAATAGTTCTAGCTGACTGCAATATATCATTAGTAGTTAACAGTCTTCCGCTTCTACTAATCATAGAGTTTTTTGCTGCTGGCACTCCATTGAATATGTTGTACTCTCCAGTAGTCTTATTAAACTCTACCATCTCTCCAGTAGCAGAAGAGTACATATATTCTAGGGCATTGTTTCTCTTATCTCTAGCTAATAATCCCTCATCTCTCCACTCCGGATTAAACCTCCAAGCTTTCTCACCAGTAGCGGCTATAACTGCTCTATCTACTTGGTAAGCACAATCACTTAATATTCTCTCTCTAGGTAATGGATTATCCCACATAGAGTTAATCCATAGCATAGTGGTAACTAGTACATCTTTAGACACGGAACTATCCATAGCTAACTTTGTTCTTATAGCCTGTAGATAAGCCGTACCTCCACCATCAGGAACAGTATTAGGGTGCCTAATGTCTTTATACTTTGCTGGAGTAATCATACCCATTAAAGCTTCGTCGTAATCACTATTTTCTTTTATGTTATCTAAAGCATATCCTAGAGTTCCGCACTCGTTATAATTAGAAGAGATTACTACTGGCTTCTTAATCTCTTCTAGTATCATAGACTTTACCCAATATCTAATGACCGGTGGCATAATAGTAAGGTCATCTAAACAAGTTAGAGGTTCTGTCAGTAATTCTTTAGTAGTATTATGTTTAGTAGCTAGATAAATCAAACTGTTATTCATTTGAATATCTAGTCTTCCTAGTATCTTTTGTTTAGGAAAGAAATCTATTATGGACTCGTCCCATCTGTATAATAGATGACCACCTTTTAAATCTGATTTTGCTACATAAGCACAATTAGAATCTAGCGTAATAGCCATTCTAAATAGTTCATCAGTATCAAAATCTAATCCCACAAAATCCTGCTTTGCTATGGCTGCTAGTACATTACTATTATTTACATTTCTAGTGTTTACATACACGCTCCACTCATCAGGAAAAGATATTCCTATCTTTTTGCCTTTAATATCTCTAAGTAGGCTTTCACCTTTAAGAGGTACTGTGTGAAATATCTTAGTGTAATCTATCATTACTAGAGCCCTTAGATAGAATGTCTAGTGTGTACAAGTCTTCTACTGTGGATATTAGATATGCTTTACCTCCTTTATCTTTTACCCTATTTAGGTATAGTAGCTGGTTAGCATAGTGAAGGTCTTTTAGATTGGTGACGTCCCATCTAAATCCTGGTAGTCTTTGAGTTTCTAAAGTAGTTTTAGTATCTGCTAGAATCTTATGCAGATTAGCTACTGTCTTAACCTCTAGGGTAACAAATGTTAGTCCTGATTTATTAGGGTACTTAATGCCACAAATCAAATCTGATATACCTATTTTAGTAAAGCTACCATTTATAACTATAGCTCCGTCCTCTTCTAGCGCCTTAATAATGCGCCTCTGCTCATTAGCCTCTCTTCTTACTCTATGCATACTTATCCTTTATTGATTAGGTTTGAAATTGTACCCAAAACAACCTTAAGGCGCGCTTTAGTCAAAAGGCATTTATTAGTTACGACCAAAGTAAGAAAAAATTTTCTTACCCCCCAAAAAATTTTCGCCTATATCATTATCAGCCTATAGGCGTACTGATAATGATTATCATTATCAATTAAGAAATCTTTAAGCTTCAGAAAATGATAATGATTATCATTATCAATTAAGAAATCTTTAAGCTTCAGAAAATGATAATGATTATCATTATCAAAATCCGAAAAATTTTGGAACGATATTTGCTTGCAGGAATTTTGGAACGATATTTGCTTGCAGGAATTTTGGAACGATATTTGCTTGCAGGAATTTTGGAACGATATTTGCTACGCGCGCGCGTCTCATTTAATATTTGGAGCGTTTCCTAAACTAAAAGATTCTTTGAGAATATTTCAATTTGCTATTGACAAAGGAATGGAATTCAGTTATAATTCTATCAGCTTTCAAAGATAACAAGGATGGACAAGATGGCAAAGATGATAGACTACGCGGATTTCAGCAATCAGGATTTTACAGGATACTCGTTTGAGGATGTTGAATTTTACAGAGTGAATTTTAGCGGTGCTAATCTAACAGGCACAATATTTAAAGGCGTGGATTTGAGTAGTTGCGACTTATCAGGCGCGAATCTAACTAACGTTTCTTTCGCTAATGTAAGTCTTAGACTTTGCGACTTTACCGACGCTAATCTTACTGACGTAGATTTTAGCAATATTACCTTTTTAAACTGTAAGGGTAACGGTAAGGAGATTAAAGAGCTAAACATACCAACGTATAGAGTCGTAATCACTAAAGAGTTTATGCAAATTGGGTGTGAGGGACACACCACAAAAGACTGGTTTCAGATGGACGAAAAGCAAATTTATGGGATGGACGCGCCTATTAGTCTCCTTTGGTGGCGGGAGTTTAAGGAGACTCTAAGAAACGAGCTAAGAGCGATAGGGGCGGAGGTGTGAGGGTTTCAGGCGATAACGGCACAGAGGTATATATGAGCGACTTTGAAGCCGTAGTTACATTAAAGGCGGCTAATAGCCGTCTTAAGTTCTCTAAGGTATCGGTAATAGATTGGAGCTATGAAAAGCGGTTTGCGTTTTTGCTATTTATCACTACGGCAAAAATCCAAATATTAGAATCTTTAGATTTGACGAACCATTTTAAGGAGACCTAAAGGAGCATTAGACTATAATTACAGCACATCAAGGGAGTCACCTGACGGACGGCGGCACGGAGTAAGTATCTAAAATAACTAAACAACAAACTAAGGATTAATAAAATGGCAACTTCAAAATCAGTACTAGAAATTTTCGCGGCGGTACTAGCGAGCGAGAATCTATCACTAAGCACGGCGGCTTCTGAGGCTTTGGCTAATCAACTAAAAGCGGATTTCTCTCGTAATTTTGTAGCGAAAGCTTCTGAAACTCAAAAAGAGATAAACGGCGAAATGCTATACAGATGTTCACGTACGGGCGTGTTTCTACCTGAGGCACTAATTGTAATGGGTAAGAATCTAGCAATAGCGGCACAATCTTGGTATGCTAGACGCGGTACAATATTAACTAAAGCGGAGAAAGCTTTCACGGATACTATGATGGATTCAAAACTAACAATGGCGGATAGAATGGCTCTATTGCCCGAACTACAAAAAGGAATAGAGGACATCAAAGCAACGACCGAAGCAGGTATAGACGGCGCAACAGGGCTAAAGATGGCTCTAACATCGTATATTTTTGATAACGTCAAATACAAACAAGACGTGACGGCGGAGCGCGCTTTGGTACTTTTGCAGTCGCTAGACGCCGACGCTTTGGAGTCGCTAGAGTATATCAATACAGCGACGGTTGAGGGCTTGAATTGGGGTGACGCGGTTAACACGCTGGTAACGCCAAGCGAGCCAGTAGCAACGATAAGCGAGCCAGAATTACCGCCAAGCGAGCTAGCAACGCCAAGCGAGCCAGTAGCAACGAAATCAAACACAGTATCTGTGACAGATTTCTAATATGAAAGCCTTTAGAGATTATACCTATGGATTTGGTTAATAATCAGTACTAAGGATTATTATTATTATTTAAGGATTTTGCTCTCATAACCTTTACCGCTTTCTAGCGGGTTGCACTAGCTAGATACTCAAACGCAAAACTAACGCCAATTAGTGTTTGAGTAGCTAGCTTTAATAATGCCAGTGGGTGAATTGAATTCAATAAGCATTTAGGAATGTTTCGCGTGAAACATTAGAATGTTTATAAATTTAATAGGAGTTTGCTAATGCCAATGGCTGTTGAGCCTTTACTAGCGGTTTTTTGTCTTTTAGTTTACGCGGTGTTTCTTATTAGTAGTAATAAGATAGATAATTAGCGTTACACTTCGATAGGAGCTAACTAATGGAGATAGTGGGAGATTATTTCGTCTTGATTTTGATTTTAGTAGTTCTAATACTAGACCAAATCCAAGGAGACGGCGAAGATGACGACCTGTAAAGCTGTGGTTATTACGACCAAAAACTTAATCAAATAAAGGAGAAAACAAATGAGAATATCTAAGGTATCACCACAATTAGGCAAAGACATTTCGAAAGTTGCAGATAGAGAACTAAGAATAATTGCGGCTACGGGGAGAGAGTATCTGATTTCTAAAAAACTGGATGGTGCTTGTGTGCTACTACATTTCGAAAATGCAGAACTTCATATATATACGCGTGAGGGTCACACTATCAGGCTTGGCGACTTCCAAGACCAATTAGAAAGGGTGCTAATAGCTAAAGGGTTTGATAAGTTTCTAGCGATAACAGAACTAACTACAGGAAATGGAAAGCTTGGCGGGAGACATAGAGCTAATGGCTTTGTGCTAAAGGCTATAGCGGCACACAAAAATAATAAAAGCGTTGAGGTACCTGACGAAGTAACGCTAAACGTGTTTGATTTCGTTTCTTTGCCTACTCATTACGGCACTAAGAAGTCTGTGAGATATGCAGCCTCTTTATCGCTAAAAGGGCTTAGTCCTTGCTTGGAGGTTATAGAGCATTCAGCCGCTAGCTTTGACGAAGCCAAGATAATTGCGGGGTTATGGATTAGTGACGGTTATGAGGGCGCGGTAATTGCGGATTCTAACGCGGCGTATGAAGCAGGAAAGCGAGTGAGACATCAAATAAAGATAAAGCGAGTAAATCAGATTATGTGTGAGATTGTAGGGTATACAGCGGGAGAAGGTAAGTACGAAGGGCTAATAGGAGCCATAATTGTTAAAGACGCTAATGGCAAAACGTTTCCTGTAGGCAGTGGACTAAGCGATAAACACAGAAACAGCGAGGAGTTAAATAGTAAAACAGCACTGATACAGTACGAGAGTATCAGCCCTGATGGAAACTACCTACAACCGACAGTACAAAAGATACTTAATACCGTATATTATGAGGCGTGAATGCTTCACGTGAAACATTAAGAAACTAAACTAAACTAAGGAGATATAATGACATTAACAGCCGCTTACAGCTATACTGGAATACCTGTGAGTATTACGCATTACAGAAACACTAATGCCACTCTTTTGGCGATTTCTAAAAAAGGAGTAAATCACATACAGCCGTTGAATGAAAACGAGATAAAGACTCTAAAACTAATGCTAGAACCCTTAGTACTAAATAGGCTTTTCTCCTTGTGGCGTATTGAAGGAGTTTTATGTCATTCAGAGGGCAAACCTATTGAAGCAACTTATAATTATACTTTGAGCGATTTAGTGGCTACTGGTACTCTAAAGGTGCTAAGTCTTTGGACTCTAAGTCCTTGGCAAAATACATTCGAACCACTTGAAAGAGTCCGACGTGAGAATCTTTACGATTATATCAAAGGAATGCCGAGAGTTGATGTAGCGGATTTTGTCACATTATCAGCCGAAAGCAACTCAATTTCTAACTTAGCCTTACTAGAAGCCTATAAATCAGCGGAGAGCTTGACAGTACTAGACGGATTTAGCGGCTTACAGCTTTTGGATATAGAACCGCTAGATATTGCGCCTGAGGTGTTTTTAGAGGCTTATGACTGTTACAAAGCAAGGCACTAAGGATTTTTATTGCTTTGATTTGATTTTATACTAATAATAAAGGATATTCCAGTGGGTGTTATAGTTTTGAGTTCTAAAGAAGTATACGAGAGATTGCAGGATAAAAAGGAGTTTGTAGGGGTTAAGGTTCCAAGCTTGATAGTTACTAAGCACTACCGTGGCACAGTACTAGAAAAGGCGGAGAGAGCTTTTATGGGCGCTGTGGATAAAATGGCTTCGTTAACTGTGGGTGCGGAGGATTGGGCAACGCTTCCAAGGGTGAAGCTAGACTCGTTTAATGAGCTTATAGATTTATATTCTGATATGGTGTTAGAACGCAAACATAAAGGCTTAATAATAGAATCTATTGATGGTAAGGAGCTAGCACAGGGCTATTTGTTGAAAGTACATTACTCCGCCGATGTAGAATGCATAAGAGAGTTAGCCAGTGGCGCGCTAGAATATAGGTTTTTAGGACTAGACCACCTAAAACTGGATACGTTTGTCACTACCGTGGGTAAGGACAAAATTAAAGTAAAAAATAAAATGTGGATGTTTTTTAAAACATTTAATTATCTTACAGGCGGATTTACGCGCCCTCTTAGTGGTGTGGCTTATCCTTTAAATACTTAGCAGGGCGTTTCCTGCTAATAAGTAAATCAAATAAAATAAAATAAAAGGTTAATGATTGATTAGATTACTGTGGCGGCTCTTATTTATGCCTTATCGGCGTAGAATTGAGGGTTAAGCGGGTTTTAAGCGTAAATGTGCGTGTGGGTGAATTTGATTCATTTTCACGTTAAAAATGCAGTGGCTTTACTGATTTATATGCAGTGAAATCCATTAGTAAAGATTGTTAATAACGTTTCAATAAGTAACACTTTACCACTGTAAGCTAAAATAAAGCGATTGAATTGTATTGATTTTAGTTTTAAAACGCGATTTTTCCGTAGCTTGTAGATTTGGTATACATTAGGTGCATTTCGTAAATAAACGTACTGACAATTATAAACAATTATATATTATTATAAATTGTACTTGAATTTTTATAAGTATTAAAAACTTTAGTCATTGCAATTCAATAGACCTTTTTAGCGAAAAACTCCGAAAGTGTTACTTTCTCACACACTTTCTAGCTTGAACCGAAAGAATGCGAAAGGCTCTATCTTTGAGCCTCTCACTAGTTAAATGCTAATCCAAGTCTCTTGGTTTTGCCCATCAACCTTAGCTAAAGAATCAAATAAGAAAACATCATAAGGCATATAATTAGCCTTTACTTCCTCAACTAAAAACACCTTAATAGGAAATCTAGTATTTTTGCTCTTAGCAACTCTATCCAATAAATCCTGTCTGCTAGCTTTTTGCTCTTTGCCGTCATCAACCCATTTTCTAGCGTTATCGTCGTAATACATTTTGTAGCTCCTTTAGTTTTTATATGAGAAATTATAGCAGGAATATACTTAGAGAAACATTAAGAATCTGAAAAAACCTTGCAAGCAAGTATCGTTCCAATTCAGGCTAGTAGAAAAATTTTTTCTAATTCCCCGAAAATGCCAGAGCTACTATGAGCCAAAATCCTAAAAATTTTTTTTTGATTCGGATAATGATAATCATTATCAAATTCGATTCCTGATAACTAGTATCAAAAAGCGTTTCGATTTCTGATAACTAGTATCAAAAAGCGTTTCGATTACTGATAATTATTATCAAAATTCGATTACTGATAATTATTATCAAAATTCGATTAATGATAATTATTATCAAAATTCGATTCTTGATAATTATTATCAGGAATCAAAATTCGATTCTTGATAATTATTATCAGGAATCAAAATTCGATTCTTGATAATTATTATCAGGAATCAAAATTCAATTCTTGATAATTATTATCAGGAATCAAAATTCAATTCTTGATAATTATTATCAAAAAATTTGACAAGCAAAAATCGTTCCAAAAATTTCTGATAATGATAATCATTATCAAAAATTTGACAAGCAAAAATCGTTCCAAAATTTTTTGATAATGATAATGATAATCAATATCAAAATTTTGGAACGATTTTTGCTTACTGGTTTCTGAT
>JFJP01038835.1_pt1 | contig 18951 bp, 8 predicted proteins | sample 431651 | NCBI WGS metagenome assembly JFJP01 (sample SAMN02602958, study PRJNA72255) | Microbial mat metagenome, whole genome shotgun sequencing project. | biome: fresh water; feature: sink hole; material: water; isolation source: purple microbial (photo- and chemosynthetic) mats found in...
TGACGATATCTCCTTCTTTTATGGCAGTATCACTACCAAACACCACAATCCCAACATTGTCATTTTCCAGATTTAAGGCCATCCCTTTGACGCCATTAGAAAATTCCACCATTTCTCCAGCTTGAATCTTATTCAAACCATAAACACGTGCAATCCCATCCCCCACGGAGACCACTCGACCGATTTCATCCACTTGTAATTTGCTGTAATAGTTAGTGATTCTTTGTTCTAATAAATACGACAGTTCTGCTCCTTTCCCTAAGTTCATAAATAAGACACTTTTGTTGTTGTGGTTCCGCTGCGGAGCTTCAACTCCGCACCGGGCTGCTTAGTCAAGTTAAAAGGTTCCAGTGCATACTGCTTCCAAGTCCGGGGCAGGCTGTCCAAAAGGGGGGCAGCCCTAGTACCCAACGCGTACCTAGGTAGGTCGATTTTTGATTATGAACGATTCTCGGTATTTGTGCGTTTAGTATACGTCATGTGATCAAGACGCAGGGGTCGCCAGCAAAGCGAGCGACTAGAAGGTCGGACTTGTTGTGGACGACACTTCGATGTACCTCTAGAGGGTGCGAAGCACGAGCCTTGTACAAAGCAAAAGGGTGTGTGTACTGTTAGGCGTTAGCGAGCAAACCTGTTTCTTCCAGTACCGTCCGTAACCGGGACCTTACGACAGGATCGCCAAGCGAGCTAACGTGTAGTCCCCTAAATGTAAGCCAGCCGGACTATTATAGGTCTGCCTGCGAGGCTACGCTAGAGTGGCGCTATGCCTAGGTCCGACGGTGAGGACACCAAGTAGTCGCCTCTGCATCGTGTAGTCGCAAACACTCCGACAGACGACGCGTTCGATGTTGGTTTTTGTTCTGAGGAGCCTGGTGGTCATAAAACAGCTGTACATCGGTGCTCAAAGCCTGCTAGCGCGGACACGGTCGTCCTTAGACCTGCAGCGCGCCCGTGCCGCCGCCGGCCGCCGACCCAAACGGTAAATACGTACAAAAGCCAAGGACCGACCTTATAAGTAAAGGCAACGGCGACAAAACTTATAAAGGTCCTATGGCAATCGCCGCGACCGGCGCTGGCCAGAACTTCCGGTCCAAAGACCAAACGGCCGCGCCTGTAGCGTCGAGAGTCCGGACTGTTGTCTCGCCGCCCAAAGTCCGGACGGACCGTACAAAGGGGGTAGGGCGGACTTTCTTGCTCGATGACCGTATGAGTTATACGGTCAATGAAGTGGTCCGCCGGATAACCGTAGCCTCTTCTCGAAGGAAGGACTGTCGTCTTTAAGGAATCGTTGCCAATTGTCGCCCGACGACGACCGCTAGCTACTACGGACTGTATCGCTTCGCTGGACCAGAGTGTCGGTCGTCCAAAGTCCACGCTATGTCCGTCCCCGAAAACACGACGCCCATCCGAAGGAGCCGGCGCACTTGACAATACACAAGGTCCTAGAGCTAAATGGCCACGGACGCAGGAGCGCTTGCGATAGCGAGCTATATATCGCGTGCCCTTTGGGTCACGCGACGACCTCCTCCCGATTAGCGTTAGCGTTTTGTCCGCTCCGTGCTGTTACAGGTCCGGCGGGGGACGACCTTTCGGTCGAGCTAAAACTCCGGACACCAAGCCGTGGCGTCAAAGCGAAGTCGCGCACCGTGCTTCGCACCGTATTGTCCGTCCCTGGACAACAGACTTTTTTCTTGTCGTCCGTATTGCTCCGACCGAGCCAAAGTGGAGTGGTGGGCCGGACAGGAACCGCACCGTCTGGCACAAAAGGGGTGGTCGTCGGTCGTTAGACGCACCTCCGCAGCACCGATCCGACGACCCGTAAGTAGGGTTAGCGACGATTCTAGCAATAGGACGGTTTCGGTGTCCATAATCCAGGCATTCTCCGGGCCGGACCGTACAACGCATCCGACCCGTGCTATACGAACGATTGGCAACCAAAGACTAACCCCTCACCGCGTTTAGTGCTAATAGTGCAAAGGTGCTTTTGTGTTCTCCTCGTCCCCCAACAGAGGGCGGCCGGCGCCGGCTCCTTCGGCGTCGTGCTTCGTCCGACCCTTCGGTTAGTGGTGTGTCCGAGCTAAGATCGGGGGCTTCGTATAGAGGCTCGCGGGGGGGGCGGAGATCGCCCCCGCTCCTTCGGAGGGGGTGAGTCTTTCTTCGGCCTAAGGGCTAGCTACGCACCTATGTGTGTGTCCTCTCGTCCTTACGGACCGGTTTAGTGGTATGTAGTGCTTCAGGCGCGGCCCGCTACGCTCCGGACCCGCCGATACCACCACTCACTCAGGTCCGAGCGCACCCGAGGACAGTACGAGAGGCTAACGCTACACTGGTTTTGGTGAGTCGCTCGGCACTCGCCCGCTCGCTCCCGGCTTGACTCGTTTCCCCAAATCCAACAGATGAGCGGGCGGACGGCCTGTCTAGGACCCGACGAGTGCTGGGACGACACACCACTACGCGTTGCGACGACGCCTTTCCCTCTATAATATGGGCCGACTCTGCTGTGACGCGTGCCTGACAAAAGTACTAGAGCGTGATCGAGCCCCGATAGAACGCTACAGACTGGACCGTTATGGACCACCATCCACACCTCTAGAGGTCGGTCGAGAGTCAACCGAACTGTCCGTTGTTTCCGGATCTGTGAGCACACACAGACCGATAGGTCGTCTATAATAGGTCATTTGCCTAGGAGAGCACAGCGAAGCTGACCGTAGCGTACCGCACGAAACACTGAAAGTAGTGGTGTTCCTATTCACGTGGACATTACAACACTATAATAAATAGATCTGTCGTCTGGTCGGGTCGGACCGGACACCAAACACCTCACCTTCACCATTACTGTTTAGCTGTATTTTGTGGTGGATAGGTCACCCGACAACACAAACGACCCGTACAACGCTTGCTGGAGCACTTCTTTTGTTAGAAATAGGCGGCGAAGGCCGTGGTTTGATGTAGCTCCTGTCGAGTCTGGGCGTTCGTGCTTGCTGCGGACAAGTGACTAGAGCACTGCGCAGAAACAAGACGCCTGTACCTGTTTCATTTTCTGGTAGGCCCTTTATGATTGTATGACAGTGTCTGCTGCTTGCTTTGGAAGTCGCCCACTACTTACACCAGACCGTCAGGCGTCGTGTTGTCGTAGATGTCTGTCGAGCGGCGTTGTGGCGACAGTCCGATGATCCGGTGTTGTCTGTCGGGTAGCTCTTTGTCCCGGATCGGTTCTGCGTCCAAGGAGCCACCGTTTCTAGATCGGGCCGCTGGGTCACGGAGCTACTGGGAGCGGATGATAAGTACGTTGTCCGGAGGTGCTTGCTATACCGCCAAAGCTGTCCGTCAACCAAGCAAGCAGCTTGGACAGTCCTCTGTCTCGCTTTGCTCGACCCAGCCTCCTGACTACGTCCTTTCGTGTTTTCCCACAGTAGCGAGGCTTTATTGTCCGACCTAACCGGACGCCCTACGAAAGACGGACGGTCACCAAGTTTTGGTCTGGGACGTTGACGGACTGGCTTTTGTGGCGAACCCCTTCCTGCATTACGGTCCCAGCACCAAGCACGTTAGACGTAGACCGATAACATAGAGTCCGGACCGTTTGCTCTTGCTCGACCTTACGGAGTGGTGCCGGACTAGACCACAGTCTCAGAAGTGAGTACGGTCCTGGCTCGGTTCGTCAGAGCCCCAGCCTCACCAGGCTTGCTGCTTGTTTCGAACAAGCACCCCCGACGCCCGCGGTAAGTGTAGTGCTAACGCACCGTAAGGCGTGGGTTGTTGGTCTGCGTTTGAGTTAGAGACACAGCACGGATCCGTCTGCCCAGCCAGACGGCCAACGGTGCTTACGGTTGTTGCGCTGCCCCAGTCCGGTCCGTCAGGACGCTCGGACTGTAGCTGACGCTAATTGTCGCTCGACAGTCCGTAACCCTAACACAAGGTCGTAGGGGTCGTCTATACCATCTGTTGGAGGACGTACATGTTGCTAGACACAAGGAGCGTTAGCCCTTTAGAAGGGAGTCTAGGTCCGAGGCACGACTCGGACCTAGACCACAAACAAAAAAGCTTCGCTCGCGGCGAGCACACAGCCAGTAGACGCTAGCCGACGACTGTCCGTAAGTAGCGATCGCGTTTGGACGAAACGGAAAGCTTGCTCTCTATCGAAGGTCGTACACAAACTATCGGTTCGTGTATATCGTCCTTTTTTTGGTCGTCGACCCGGACCGTACGCGGTTGCTTGAGCGATCAGAACCTATAATAGGTAGGTCCGTGTGTTAGTCGGACGAAGTGTCGCTGACCACTCTTAGTCCGACTAACACCAAGTCTGCGTGAAAAAGCAACAGTTGTGGAATCCAGCGGTCCGTCCAAAGGCCAAGGCGGTGGCGGCCCGGAGACAACGCCAGCCTTAGCGGGGACCTCTTTCTTCTATTGACGATCGGTCCGGCGGGCGACGCACGCCTTCAAGTCATCGTGCTTAGAGCTTTTGGTTTGGACAAACAAGTGCTGGCTTCCCACCAGTCTCCGGCTCCTTCGGAAGTTTTTTTGCCCAAACGAGAAAAAGCATAGTTGTCGGACGTATATGTGTAGTCCGGTACCGTCCGACGACCGGCCTATGCCAGGCAAAAGGTCGTCCGCCGCCTGCTAAGTTTCCGACCGCCGAACCTCCGGTCTTTATAGAACAGACGTCTGGGTCGGTCCGGATAGACTTGCTTTGTTACTGTGTTTCTAAGACAGGTACCACTATGGTGTGCTTACTTCCAGCTTGCTGCCTGTCGAGCGGCGTGGTCGCCGGCCCCTGCTTACGGACAGTCCAAATAGTCGGTCGAGCTGTTTATCTGTGTTTATAGCTTTGGCTCTATCGGTAGTCCGAAGGCTGAAGTCGATGCTTTAGGTAGCTGTCCTTAGTGAGGAAACTACTGGTGTCCCGAGACGACGGCGTTTACGGACGGTCCGGTGTTCCGTCTCGCTAACGCGAAGCGGCGGGGACCAGCGGCGGTTGCTCGGCGGGCGCCTTACCGTCCGCGACAACTCGCTACTTTTAGCTCCTGACGTCCTTACCGTGCTTCGCATGACAGCACAGGACGGGTGCGTATAGCACATAGGCGTCGTTACGACTAAGAATTAGTCCGGAGAGTCGCGTTGCTTCGTAGCCGCCATAATCTCGGGAAGTCGGACTCACGTACAGATAGGTCGGAAAGAGAAAAGTCGTTCGGTCATATCAGCGCCGCGCGGCGCGGCCGCAGCCCCGTTTGGGCGGGTTGGAATCTGCCTAAGTCAACTCTATATATAATAGGGCCGTCTGTTTGTTGCGTGATGTGAGGCGGCCGTCTGGCTTGGTCCGTCGGACAAAAGAGAAAGGGGGGAACAACGGTCGAGCGAAGCGAGACGGGAAAAAGCTCGCGAGCACAGCGAGCGAGGGTCCGAGTGAAGCGAGGACGTGCGAGCGAGCTATGCGAGCGAGGGTCCGAGTGAAGACAAACAAACATAGTGCGAGCGAGCGCAGCTAAGAGGGGAATAAACTCGCGAGCTATGCGAGCGAGGGTCCGAGTGAAGCGAGGACAAACATAGTGCGAGCGAGCTATCGAGCGAGGGGAATAAACTCGCGCAGCGAGCGAGGGGAATAAACGACCAAACGCGAGGGGAATAAACTCGCGAGCGCAGCGAGCGAGGGTCCGAGTGAAGACTTTCATAGTGCGAGCGCAGAAACCGAGCGAGGGTCCGAACGACGTAATACACACATAGAGCGAGCTTTGCGAGCGAGACGGTCTTACTGCTCCTTCGGACCCCGCCGCGGCGGGGTGTTATCGTACTTGGGATGCATAGCCCGCCCGGCGGCGCTTGTTGGTTAAGGTGAAGGTAAGCGTCGGTCGACGTTGATAAGACATCGTCCAATCAATGGACGATTACCCGAAGATAGGGCGGATCTTCGTACCGTCGGTCTTGCTGGCCCGGGAGTCCGATGGCACGCGGGGGCGGGGCTGAGCGAAGCGACGCCGCGAGTGATGCAATAGCAAGGCGACCCGGTCTGAGCCGAAGGCGAGGACTGCATGGCGAAGCGGCGATAGCACGCCGACCCCACCGGTCCGAGCCCCAGGTAGGGCGGCCTGGGTCGAGCCCTTTAATGAAGAGACCCTTTTAGGGCCTGTTCGGACTGTCCTCGCAAACGACCGGCTGTAGCGAAGCGAGGACTGTATGGGTATCGCTCGACCGTAAGCACTATAACCACACAAGGTTTAGCACGACATGGCGGCTTTTCCGTCTATTAGCTCTTCCGCAAGCGGCGCGAGCGTCGGTCCGGACCGCCGCAGGTGCCGTTACGACCGGGGGCGGACTCGCCACGTATCCTTTTGGCGTTGTCCGTCGAGGTACTTTGTTGGCCCGTTTCTACTGGGAAGTCCTTCGTACCGCCGGCATGTGTGCTAACCGACCTTTCTTTCCAATAAACCGGTCATGACTAGGGACCGCGGCACCGTAGAGGCTGAGGCACTGTCGTCCGACGGTTATGATTCATGTGCGTTGTCCGGTGGTCAGTCGTCGCTTCGCTCTACACCAAGAGGCTAACTAAGACGAATCGCCAATAAAGGTGCTAGACGGTTCCGCCTCCTTTTAGTAGAGCACTATTACAGAGTGTTGCCTATACGCTACGGATTACTTTGGCTTTTGTCCGCTTCAAGTCGTCGCATATTCCGTACCGTTAGTTACGTGTAGTGGTTCATCAAGTGTACGTTACTAGACGAGTGGTACCTCTGTCTCTCTCGTATGGCTTTGAGCTACGCCGGCCGGAGTGCTTATATATAGGCTGTAGCGTTGTTTTGACCGTCCAGTCTGTACAGGACTGTAATAGTCTCCGGCCGCCGGCGGTGTCTTCGCTGCCGGAAAGACCATGCTTAGACCTTCAGTATGGTTATGATGGAGCCGCCTAGCAGGTCCAAAGCACGCTACATACGAAAGACGGGCCGGCGGAGTGCTTCAGAAAGGGCTGCTCTTGGTCCAAAACAAGTCCGAACTTTTATAACGGACACCGTCCTTGTACCGAGCGAGGTCTTGGTTGCGCTCTGTCGGGTCGTCGCTTTGGCTTGTCCGGCCTTTCTTCCGCCGGAACCTCCATCCTCGCGCTCGGACGAGCGAAGCGCTGGAAACCGATTCATTCGCCGCTTTTAGGAGCCGACGCCGGCTCCTTCCGAACCTGGTCGTTTCGGCGAGCGATTTTGAGGTAAAGACTACTACTAATCCCAGGTCGTGTGTTTCGGTTAGGCCGGCCTAAGCAACACAAACTAACTAAATAAAGCAGGTCGTCCGTGACTAAGAAGGGGCGCCTGCTATACTATGGAACGAACCGTCCATAAAGAAACGTACCCTTCTCCAAGCGCAGAGGTCATAAGAAGCCGCCTTCACAGGTCCTTTATGTTTCGGGCGACACCCAATCTAGAGCTTGAGCTCTATATACGGTGGGTGCCTGCCTGTTAGTGTGGTCCGAACGAACGACCGTGATAAGGCTTGCAGTTAACGGTGTAGTCTCACAGGACCGGTATTTGGTGTCCGGTGGTGCTTCCGCCAGTCGGTGGTTTAGCGAATCAAAACGGTAACGCGTCGCTGTTGGGCTCGCTGGGGCGAAATGCACGCTCAACACCGGTCGTCCGTCAGGTCTCCGCTAGAACAAAGCAGGGACCCCAGCCAGCAACTGGACAGTCAGCGACAGTGTGCCAGCCACCGCAGGGCACTTGGTTCCGGACGGATGGTGTGAGGCCGTCTGGGACAGACCGCCGACGAATAGAAGGGACGAGCGCAGCGAATCCTGGTGGTCCGAGCGACTACATAGAGCGAAGCGAAAACGAAGCGATTGCTTGGCCCCGTCCTCGCTCGCTTTGCTCGCTCTATGTTTGTTTTCGTTCGGACCGTCCTCGCTCGCTGTGCTCGCGAGCTTTTTTGCCTCGCTCGCTGTGCTCGCGAGCTTTTTTGCCTCGCGAAGCCACGAGGACACGCCCTAGACCCAAACGGCCAGGTTTATACCAGCCCGGAATTAACCACTAAATACCGTAGTGGGTTAGTCTACTGCGGTAGTCCTAAGACACTTCGCCCAGGACCGACTTCTAGTCTTGTAGTCGGGAACCCAGCAGCGTTCCTACGGTCTCTGCCCGTCCCCGAACTAACCACATAGGTACTGTTCAAAGCCCAGCCACTGTATAGCCACAAACACCGCGAGCGTATCCGGGCAAAGCCCTGCCCCGAACACAAAAGGGGCCGTGGTTGGGTCGTCGTCGGGTTGCTTCCCCAGTGTCCTTTGGTAAGCACCGTCCTAAAGCCTTGCTAAAGTAGACGGTGGGTCCCGGCCACCGTAGCACGCGTTCGCCGCTACAGCGTGACTGGTACAAGCCAGCCCCGCCCACCCACTTCAACAAGGGCGGGCGCCTGGGTGGGCGGCGTAGCGCTGCGCCTACTTTGTGACAGTCCGTAGCTCGGCCAACATATGGTGTCGTCCGAAGGAGCGGGGTCCGAAGGAGCCGGACATCTAAAAAACGCATCACCATGCCCGCCGCGGCGGCGGCTCTAGAGGTAGGGCGGTGATGGTGTTCGCTGTGGCTCTGTGGGTAGCACGTGGTGTCTTATGTAGTCGCACCCACACATCGCAGGGCATATAAATGATCACTCGCGTTCGCCTTCGTCCACTCTATTTTCTGTTCCATTGCTGAGTATCCTTTCCCATTTCCTGATCAAGTATTATGCTCTCTATTCTGCTCCTTTGTTGATGAGTATTACGCTATGAGCGTATCGAAGCTACTCCCGAGCGAAGCGAGGAGCCTGCGAGTATACTGACCGAAGTTCGTCATGTGCGTACTGGGTCCGGGTCCAAAGGACCCGGCTCAAACTTTCGTACCGCGACGGTGCTGGTTTTGCCCCAGGACCCCCTTGGCTCTAGTAAGCGGCCTGGGTCGCTGTCCCGAACTCAGCCAATAGTGTCTGGTCATGGGACAGGCGGCCCTCTATAAGGTACTGGGCAAAGTAACCCCAGCTCCTACTCAGATACGTGGTGGGCTTACTAGCCTTACGAGGTCCCAGGCTTCGCCTCCTATATAAACCACCTAGCTAGGGTGGCTTTGTGTAACGACGTCGCGCGGACGGCCCTTACTCTTTGAAAAGTGTCCTTAGGTCCTTTGGACCGCCCGGACCCTCAAATGTCGAGGCAAGTATCCTAATTAAGACAAAGACTCTTTAGTGCGCGAGCGGTGCGTGTGTACAGGAGCTCGCTTTGGCGAGCGAGCGCCAAAGAAGAGAGGCGAGTGCGTTGCGCTCGCCTCGAGTCCAGTCTACTACTGACCAAAGATGAGAATAGAGTGGTATACTAAAAAGGTCTAATAGAGTGAAGAAATAGTGTGCGGCGATAGGAGGACTCGCTTTGCGAGTTCATCGAGCCGCGAGGGAAGCAAGCGCTCATGTAGTTCATGTAGGCAAGTCTACATTAGAGGGGCGGATAAATCATTAGTGCGCGAGGATACGTGGCGAGTGTCCAGTAGCTGGCTTGATCGAGCGCCAAAGTGCCCTAAGCACGCGAGTTCGTCTCCAGCGATGCGAGTGCCCAGTAGCTGGCTTTCTCGCCGTTTGTGTCCGAGCGCTTCGAGTGCGTAGCGCTCGGTGCGAGCAAGTCTACTAACCCCAAAGGGGCTATTGGAGTTAGTGAAAGGGTCTGCTCTGTTATCGCCTTTAAAGTAAGCGCTTTCCTTATCGAGGAAAGCGAGCTCAGGAGACTAGTATACTCCAGACAAAAACACACAAAACACACGCTACCAGGTCTGCCAGACGAGCGACCGGCAAAGGCGGCGTCCGTCGTAACACAAAGCTCTTGGCTTAAAGACAGAAAGTCAGGTCAGTAAGATCCGAAAGAAACCGAGCCATCAGCACTCCTTCGGAAAGAACGAAATAAATCAAGACAGAACAGGCTATACCTTGTACTAAATATAACATAGGAAAAGACACCCGAACCGTCTAGCTATAAGAAATTCGCTTAGAAGGCTTAGTTAGGCCACGTAATAATCTTTGAAGACAGCAATGCTTTGTTTAACCGCTAGTGTTGACTGATTAGTTCGCACTGCACTAAAGTCGTCACAAACAGTGTCTCTAAAACAAGTCACAATCTTTTCTTGAAAACTGACACGAGAATGGTCTTGAACAGCTAACAAGGTGCTTAACTTGTGTGCGTATTGTTGAGACAGCAAAGCCAGCACTGTGTGTTTACACTTAGGTGCACCACTTGTCACCATATGCTTAATGCAAGAGTCTCCAAGCATTTGTGTACTTGAGCGTACACTGTGGCTACGTAAGGCATGTTGTGACAGTAACTCCGCCAATAAAGCGTCTTTCGCACTCAGAAATTGCAGTAACTCAGCTAGTACACTAGCACGTCTTTCCGCAAAAGTGGCTCTAACGGTATCCCCCAAAGTTTTTTGGCTAAAGAGCACAAACGCCACAAAGCATAAAGCTACGATAATCTCTTCGTTATAAATGAAGATTTGTTTTGAGCTAAAAACGCTGAACACTAAAATGGCCAAAATCACAAGTTCACGCATTCGGCTGTAGGCTTTTTTTAGCTTTTTTTCGTCGAAGGAGATTAATCGGTTGTTGCGCGCGTAACACGTAAATTTGGTTAAAGGGCAGAGCTGGTGGTGTAAACCCTCCGCGGCTCAGTGCGGGCCTAGGACTAATGGTTTCCAGTGCACTCTGTTTGATTCCTTTGGAGAGCATAATTTCTCCTAGAGCACTCACATATGCTTGATTCATGCCTTCGAGTTGATGAGCATTACAACGACTAACCAGGTCCTTACACCAGTCAGAAGCGCCGGATACGCTAGAGTACATATAAGCAACGCTACTTTGCAAGGTGCGCAGCACAACGTCTTGTGGGTTTAAAAAAGCAGTTTGCAGTGACTCATTGCCTCCACTAGTTACTTTGGATACTAAGAGTGTTCGTAGCTTGAGAATTCTACTGATTAGAGGTAATTCATTATACAATAAGACATAAAAACTCATATAAAACACACATAACCACACAAATTGGGTCAGGTACGTAAATTGATCCAGTTGAGGCATTTTGGTGTACTTCTTTGCAGTACTATAGCTCGGCTCGGTGTGGCGGCGGGTGTTAAGCGGTGGCTGGCGGCTAGCTAGCTATCGGCTGGTGGCTACGTATTCTAACCTTTAGGGGTTTAAGCTACCTAGAGAAGCGGCCGGCTACTAGGTGCCAAAGTCGCCCCGTGTAACCACTAACTGACCACAAAGACACCCAGCAAGGCGCTTTCTTTCTTTGGTGTACGTGGTGGTTACGGTGGCATGCCAAGCCTCCACGGTTTGTGTAACAATACCAAAGCCGTACACCGCGGCGCCCGCTTTTGCTCTTTGTTGTTTATGGAAATCTGGCAGTATATCCAACCGGTCCAAAGGCCCGGACACCTAGTGCCATAGGCGGAAGGACTAATTGAACGACGTGTCACGCGAAAGCTTGGGTGTGTACTGTCTGTCGTACGGCGGCAGGCTAAGGCTTTTGTCGGTCGACCGGATCTAGAAGCGTCCGGGTATTTGGCGGCCAACAAAAAGGCGGCTTGGTGCCGCCGGCTCCTTCGGACTAAAGCTTCATCTGTAGAGAAAAGGCTTGCTTGGAAGCAAAACAGCCGATGCTGCTTTGTCTCGGGCCGCCTCTGACTAGGCCAGCCCGCCGGCTCCTTCGGAACCAAGCAGCCACCGCCGGCGCGGCCGACCGCCGGAGGAGCCCGTTCAAGGTTAGGCTCTTAAATCATATAAGTGGTCTACGTCACCTAGTCCGGTTTCTGTCTTTTGCTGCTTGCTGCTTGCAAACGAGCGACGTCCGAAGCCTAGTCTGTTGCGCTATTTGCGATTAATATCATTACGTGACTCCGCCGTACACACGGCATGAAAGACAGACGGACTAAGGACCTTCCTATCCGAGCGAAACAAATAAATAGAGAAAGAACCGAACTGGGTCTGTCCTGCCTGGACAGACCCCCTGTCGGAACCCGGTCCAGGCAGGCTGCCCGTCCTGGGTTTCGAAGGACCGGCCGGGTCGCGAAGCTATGGCGAGCGCCGAAGTCGCGGAGCTACTTTAAGCGACGCCTCCGAAGGAGCCGGTCGGAGGAGCGGCTTCGCTCCCCGTCCTCGCAGCCACCTTAGAGGTCGACCGTCCTCCGAAGAAAGCTATAAAGGCAGAAAGTAGGACTACAGACAGGCACATCCAGGGCCGGCCGTAGGACGGACGGGCACCGAGGCCAAAAACGGAAAGCGCTTTAGACGACGACAGATCGCCCTAAAAACAAGACAGAAAGACAAAAACACATCAATAAGATTGTGATAGCACTCCCCCCAAAGTCCAATCCTTAGCTTGCTATAAACCTTTCAGACATCCGAGTTTTACTGATAGGACAGCAAAGTGTCTATCAAGAAAGCCGATCGCGCTAATTGGACAGTGACACGTCAAACAAGACAGAAAGTGTCGCAAACATCCGAGCCTAATTCCGAGAAATACAAAAGTATAGAACGTCGGCGTTTGTTGTCTCCGCTCGACGACCGCTTGCCGTCGGGTTACTTGGGTTCTTGCGAATGCTTCGCACCGTCCGAAGCTGCTGGGGCACTCTATTAGACTTAGGACAGTGCCTGCTACCCCATTATTTAGAGGAGCGAAGCCGCCGATCCAAGCCTTTCTGGAAAGCAAAGCCCGTCCTTAGTATAGTCCGGACTTTGCACCCAAGCAGTTATCTCTTAACACGACGCGAAAGCGACGCAGGCCAACCTACGTTTTGGCCTAGGACGCGAGACTATCGTACGGTGCTGGTCGTGTGCTTCTTGTTCCAAAACGGACCGTCATCAGATCCGGACCTCCTTTCGGACGACCGGAATTGGCGTATCGATATAGGACGGACTGAAGACACAGGACCGTGCTACGCACCGAGTCCTCGCTGTCGCTCGGACATAGCGTGGTGAATCGCTCAAACCAAAACGGGCTTCGGTGCCCAGGAGACAAGACCGGCCGACCGGTAACTCGCTCTCGATGACAACCTCGCTGTCGCGGCTGCTAGACGTGTAGGCGACCGAGCAAGAGCTACGTGGTGGAACAGCGGCGAGCGTGCGGACAAAGTCGACGACGATTCGCAACCGCCCGTCCTCCGGAGGCGTTCCTACGTAATGGACGCCGGCTCCTTCGGACGTCCAGTCCGTAGTCGAGCCGCCTTGCCCGACCTGTTGTCATCAAGTGCGCCGGACTGCAAAACGAGCCGGCCGCGGCGCGACCTATACGTAGAAGTCCGATCGGTACTGTACGTACTTCCCGCAGTCCGGACAGTCCTCCTCACCGTGTTCGGACTAGAGCGAGCCGCAGCGAGCGACTGAGTCCGAGATCCTGGGTCGTAGACACCGGCGCCTGTGGCGTAACCGGTATTTACGAGATTCGACCGTCCTACGACGAAGCAACCCGCTAGAGCCTGTCTACGTAAGAAGCAGCAAGCCTACCTAGCCCCCGCTCCCCCATTATAGGGGACAAGCACGCTGTCTGTCTTACGGACTGTGGCCTGCTAGCACAGATCGGCTTTTTGTGGTCGCTAGCAAAGGCGGCGCGGCATGCAAGCCTGCTATAGGACAGCGAAGGCTAGTGACAGGGACGGCGCTGCGGCTAGCTACTTCCGTCACAGCAACCCAAAGAAAGCTAGGTCATAACACAGCAGACTGTTGCTTCGTTTAGGACAGCCAAAGTCGGCGAGCTTTTTGACTTGTTTCTGGCGAAACCAAGCCGCTTGGCAGCAACAGCTACTTGTTGTGCGAGCCAGCTTTGGACGAGCTGCAGTGGTACTAGCAAGCCAAAAGCACGACATCAGGCCTGTGGCACTTGTACGTCAAGCTTTCGGTGCGTCCCTCTGCACACAAGCCTTGACCCTTCGCTAGCAGCAAGCAAGCGAGCGTTTCCTCTAGGTTCAAGCACACAAAGCCAAGGCACTGCTAGCAAGCAAGCCTGCTGGCGTTGGCCTTGACAAAGCCGCCTGTCCCAGCAAGCACTTTGTGTCTAGCAAGCGTAGGACGACTGCCTCTTCCCCTCTTAATTGTAGGGGACTGTAGCGGACCGGAACCAACCCTTGGTGGGACGTCGAGCGAAGAATACGGTAGCTCTTAGTCGTCCTAGGTCCGGAGCCTGGTGGGCGACTACTAGAAACGTAGGACCCTGGCTGGTAGCGCTACAAGGCTCGGGACGTGTCCTACGTTGCGAAGCACATAGAAGCACTACAGAATGGCAGCAGCCGCTTGGGACGCCTTGCCCCAAAACTGGTGGGCTTCGTGTAGTGCTTCCAAGCGTAGTCCGCAAGGAGGGCCAAGCACCACCACACCGGACCAAGCGGCACTTGGCTAGCGGAACGGAGATGAGGGTCCACAAGCTTGTGCTCGTCGCAAGGCGGCTCGCTGCACCCAGCCGGGTCCTTACAGCCGGGCGGAAACGTAGACAAGCTTGCAGGCTAGCACGCCTAGCGCTAGGCGTTTGCCCTTTGCCCGCATGCTAGCGGACTATTGGACTGTCCGACGACCAGGCCTAAAGAATAAGGACCTATCCGGTCGTCCCGGCCGGATCGGACAGGCTCAGGAACGGAAGTGCTTTCGTCCTTTGAGGAAGGACACGTTCGGCGTACACCGGACCCCCTTTTTTAGGCCACAGGAAAACGGCCGGACGGTCTTGTGTTCTTCGGAACCAAAGCCTTAGGTGAGTCCTCCGTGTGTACTTGCTGTCGGACGTATAGGACGACTATTATAGGCTGATCAACCACAAGAATCGAAGGCCCTTTCGTAAGCGAGCGCCTTACTGTCGTCTAGAACGCTGTCCACCAGCCGGGTCCGAACAATCACAAGGCCGCGGCGAGAACACGACTTTGGCTTAGAGTGCTGAAGGCCCAACGAAGAACCTATACGCACATCTATCTAGGACAGCCCACCACTGGATCGGTCTTTCGGAACGTATAGAAGTGCCGCCGGGTTGGATCCGTAAGGAAAACGACCTCCGACCTACCCAAACAGTCGTTCATCATAAGGCCGAGTGACTCTCTTTTCTTTTTCGGAGCCACCGGCGGTCGGACAACAAAAGAGGCCCCGGGGCGCTAACCAGGCGGCGCGTTTGCGTTGTCTTAGGACAGGCTTTCAAACCGCCGGCGTCCGGCGCCGGACGACTACGACTGTCGGAAAAAGAAACGGACAGCCAACGTCGCCCCGGCCCCGGGTACGGCTGTCCGTTCTTTCGTTCAAGCGACGCGCAAGTCTACGGCGACGGTAGCTGCGGTCCCCGACGGACTGCTTAGGACTAACCTAGAAAGCTGTCCGGCAAAGGCATATGACTCCGAAAGTAGTTTGGTCCGAGGATTGGCGGTTCGTTTGGTCCGAACGAAGTGAGGACGAACGAGCGAGCCCAGCGAGCGAGGGGAATAAACTCGCGCAGCGAGCGAGGGGAATAAACTCGCGAGCTATGCGAGGGTCCGAGTGAAGCGAGGACGTGCGAGCTCGCGAGCTATGCGAGGGGAATAAACTCGCGAGCTATGCGAGGGGAATAAACTCGCGAGCTATGCGAGGGTCCGAGTGAAGCGAGGACGTGCGAGCGAGCTATGCGAGCGAGGGTCCGAACGACGTAATACACACATAGAGCGAGCGAGCTATGCGAGCGAGGGTCGACGAAGCAGACGAACCGCCCCGTTCTGGAGCACGGGAGTCCAAACAGAAAGGAGGACTGACGGACGACCTGCGGCCGGTGGGACCGGAGACGGACCAACAGCAGCCAGCATACATAATCGGATTTTAGCAAAGTGGAACCGGCGACCGTGTGGCGAGTTTTGCGAATACACAGGTCCAGCGTAACGGCGGCACGACAGGCCGCCGCGTTCCGAAGGAGCCGGCTCCGGCGTGCGCGTTTGCGAGTGTCCACAGGACGTAGTGGCTGCACTTAGACACCGTCTAGGGTTCCTAGAGGCGAGGCACCGGACGACAGCGTAGGACGTACCTGGCGGGTCTCCTCCGGACCTAGGAGGGTAGGCCGACCTGTGCGTGCCCGGTCTGTCCGGTGGCTTTCTGTGCGAGGGGTCTTTTAGAAACCGCAACGTTCGGTCTAACTAACCGCTAAACACCGATCGTCCAGTTAAGTAGCTTCGTTCGGACTGGCGTCGCGCGATGCTTCGCGTTGTGACGCCGCAACGAACTTCGTATCGGACTACGGACCGCCGGGACCGCCGACGATTATTCGCCCGCTCCTTCGGACGCCGCCTCCGACGACCGGCCGCCTTCACGAGAGCGCCACTTATTCAGACTTACCACTGTGCTAACCGCGCCGTTCCAGACTATAGCACATAGCACCGTTGCAAAGCAACACTAATGTCTTTGTCCCTACGGATTAAGACATGGGGACCGGACTGTCAGTTGCCTAGCTTGCCTAAAGACCTGGCTCGCATAGTAACAGCGGAGGCTCCACCGCGTTCGGACATGGACGGTCCGAGCGAAGCGAGGACGAAGCCTGCGATGCGATAGCAAGGCGACCCGATCCTTCGGGTGCGGGGACTGCATGGCGAAGCGGCGATGGCAAGGCGACCCCCTATCCTTCGGAAGCGAGGACGACAGTCCGAGCGGTGCGAGGACGACGAGCAGAGCTACGGACAAACCTCGCCCTTCGTATCGGACCGTCGCTTGGTGGCCCTTTTGCTAGCCGCGGGCCGGCTCCTTCGGACGAGCCTTGCGAGTACTACGGCGGTGTGTCGCGAACTGTGTTCGATCGCACTCTTCGTTCGGCGTAGGTGGGCGGCTTCGCCTAACTAGGAGCAAGGCCCACGAAAGGACCATCTCATTTCCGCGTGAGACAGTCGGACAAAGTAAAACAGACCAGCTCGGGTTCACACAAAGGTGAGGAAACGCCAGTCTACGAAATCACATAAAGGGTCAACACTACGTTTTTTAACCACGTAGCGTGATTAGCCCGCCGATACTTATACTTGCAGGGTTTCGAATGCTGACCCCGAAATAACCTAAGTATAATCTAAAAGCTAAAAGCGCTAACCGGTTCGGAACCTGCCCGAACTTCCGTCATCCAGCGTAGAAGCAGCGCCCAGCCAGGCCGCACGCGCCGCCGTCGGCCCCGCCTCCTTCGGAGGAGCGGCCCGGCGAGCAGGCTTTATCTCGGCCGCCTCCTTCGGAGGTTCCTCGGTTTTAGGTTAGAGCTTTGCGGAAGCGCCTGCAGGTCTGCCCTAAAAGCACTTGACTGCCAAAAGCGCCGCCTGCTTGCGTCCGCCGAGGAACGGGCTCCCTGGGTAATTGCGGTGGACACCGGACGCTCACAAGGACTAACGGTTGGTGATCGCTACTTACGACCGACCGGCCACTACAAAGCGCCCTGTGCCTAGTACCGGCCGGCCTTTGCAAGCCCCGAAGGCGGGGGCGGCAGACCGCTACAAGGTTGCCGGCGGCCAGCCTTTCCGAAGGACCCGGCCGGACATACTAAATGTGCTAAGACTAAGAGCGTCATGGCTAGCTAGCACCTAAGGCCGTATAGCACTAAAGGGCTAACCGGTCCGAACGAAGTGAGGACACTAGTGAGCGACCGCTGCGACGAAGCTGACCAAAACGACCGCAGCGATGGCGGCCTGGTGAGGGACGACTGTTTCGCTGCTCTACCCAAAGTACCGATCCGGCGGTATCGGCCTTGTTTGGGTGGAGGACACGACTGTTGGTCCGAGCGACATGAAGAGTCCCGCCGTCCCAAGCCCCAATACTACTAACGCATATTAGTCCGGACTAATATGCCAGACAACACCTTTCTAAAAAGCAAAGCTACGGTCTTTGTTTGCACTCAGCACGGTGGCGTCTGCCAGCAAGCCTTTAGCCTGCTTTACGCTTACGGACGGCTTTAAGGACGTGAGGAGGAGCACAGCCCAACCCATCAGCTGTTTTGCCTGTCTTTAAAGGCCCGGACAACACATAGGGCTTCTTGATTATTCTGTTTAGTGTAGTTCTGTGTTAGTCCTGGGACTCCAAGCCGCCTTCTTATCATCATGGAACACCACACACCACGACAACACTTTACACAGTTTACCTTGTATCCGGCTTTTTGTGTACACGAGAACCAACTAACTTGGGTGGGGAGTCGTTAAGGTCTAGGCTTTGGTCGTGGCTAGCAAGCACCACCAATGTGTCACGGATAGGAAGCAAGTTGCTTTTGCGTTTGTTCGGACGCGTCTGCTTACTTGGGCCTTACTCCGTAAAAGGCTACGGTTGTGTTAGGCCCTTACTGTACGCCTTCGCGGTGGTCTTCTGCGGCGACGACGAATAGACTGGTTAGGGCCGCCGGAAGCGACATTTAAGCCCGGCGCTAAAAGGCCCGCCGGCCGTTGCCTACGCTGGTGTGAAGGACGACGAAACCCCGCCTGTAGCCTTTTGACCTCTCCGACCTCTTTGACGACAATATTGCTTGTTTTAAGATTCATGTTTAAAATGGAAAACCACCGCCATTGGCTTTTAAACACGTAGCGGCCGTATCTAAGACTTCTGGGTAGAAAGGCTATATGACCAGCAATCGCTACGGCGTAACCCCCTTTAACGGAATTCAAAATAAAACCCCTGATACGACGAGTATTTGCACGGCGCCAAACCTTTGTAAGCTCTGTCCAGACTAATTGACGTTTACACAAATGTTCATGAGATTTTGGTAATAAGATCTGGGGCTCGCCAAATCTGTCTAAAGCTTCGACAATGCCTATAAGACAAGGGCTACCCTTGGTTATGAGCGGAAGCGACTTGTTTAATTCATGTTGAAAACACACTGTTGCCGTTTTTAAACCCGTGTCCACTAAACAAAGGTCTCCACTTTTTTGTGCTACGGCACCTTGTATCACATTGCCGCTTAATTTATATAAGCTCGAATTGGATTTGTGAAATAATTGAACAAAACTCATATTCCGTGTCCGG
>JFJP01033621.1_pt1 | contig 18948 bp, 11 predicted proteins | sample 431651 | NCBI WGS metagenome assembly JFJP01 (sample SAMN02602958, study PRJNA72255) | Microbial mat metagenome, whole genome shotgun sequencing project. | biome: fresh water; feature: sink hole; material: water; isolation source: purple microbial (photo- and chemosynthetic) mats found in...
CCACAGAAACCCTCTATCCAGGCACCGAACTTCGCCTCGTTTACACCCCAATCAGGTCAGCCGTTTTCCCCGCAGGTCAGGATGTCTGAAGCTTTAATTTGATCGGGTCGAAGATGCTCTCGGAACGAGGCGCGACCTCGACGCGCTGGATATGTTTTTCTGGCTCGTAATCGCTCACTGCGCCCTTTTAGCAGATTTTTTCTAATGCCGTCAACGGGCGCAAGTTTTGTATTTTTTATTTGCTCTGGTTGATGTTTATCACAACAATGCTTGATAGATGAGATCCTGCTTAAAATTTTCTGGGGTGGACAACTATGCTTTCGGCTTTACTGCAGCATCCCTTCGCCCAGAGCTTGCAGGCACTGTGGTGGAATATTTTTTCCGTTTGGGTTCATGGGAGGAAACCAAACTCGCCGTTCTTGCTGCGAACGCATTGCAGGCCAGATCCGCCGCAAGCTCGGTCCGCATGGAGCGGGAAATCCGCCAACGATTGCAGACGCTGACTCCGGAACAACTTAGTTTGCTTCATAAATCTACAACGGATGTTCGCACCTGCCTGGCTTGGCTTGCCGCCGTAAAACACTCCGCCTTTTTGTATGAGTTCCCTGCGGAGGTAATGCGCTCCAAGCGGGAACTTCATGACACTGTTCTCAGAGCTTCTGATTACGAGCGATTCATTAACGAAAAGGCACCGCACCATCCCGAGATTCTTCGGTTGACTGAATCCTCCACCACCAAAATCCGTCGCGTGTTGCTGTTGATGCTTCGCGAGATTGGGTTGCTTGCATCTGGGACCGATCTCGGAACGATTCAGCGCATGGTCATTCCTCCCGTCGTGGAAAATGTCATTCGTCGGGACGATCCCAAATGGCTTGCCGCATTTCTTCTGTCGGATGCCGAAATCGGAACCCTTAACAAACGAGCCTCATGATCAACGATTCCGACCGGCTTTTTCGCATTCTCAGTAGCGAGCGATTTCTTTCCATGCAGGGGTTGGCGAACGAGGTTCCGATCTTCATCCACGCCTACGATGTGGCTGATGAGGATCGTGTCTTGGCAATGATCAAGTCCTTAGCATCCCGTATTCGCAACACAGGCACTCAAGTAGCCGAAATGGATCTCTTCGGCTTACTGCTTGCCGAGTTGCGGGATGAAGGAATTTTGGACGAATTCATTAACGACGAGGCCACATTCGATCGCAAGAGCCTGTTGGGTGATTTGAAAAACTACGCCGCCGCCACTAGGCTGGTTCCCAGACTGGTTCGCGTCATGGAAGATGCCAAGGCGAAGCTCACCCTTTTGTCCGGCGTCGGTCACATATTCCCATTCCTTCGAGCCCATACGCTACTGGATTCTATACAGCCAGCCATGATGCAGCATCCCGTCGTTCTCTTTTTCCCTGGCGAATACATCCAAGTAGCTGGCCAGGGTTCCCAACTCCGTCTGTTCGGCTCAATGCCTGGAGAAGGCTACTACCGCGCATTCAATCTGGATCACTACCGCCTCTAAAAATCATGAAGCTACAAGACTTATTCCTTAAACCCGTAGAACGGCCCATCGAGGGCGTCATCAAAGCCGATGATCAGCGCCATCTATTGACCGAGGTGGAAGAGTTTGTCATCACGCGCGAAATCGGGAAGGGGCTCGACGATTTCGTTGAGCGCTACATCCACGAGACGAATGCGAACGGCGTTTGGATCTCCGGCTTCTTCGGTTCGGGCAAATCCCACCTCTTGAAAATCCTGTCGCTCATCTTGGATAATCGCCCCTTGGCAAGCGGCCAACATCCGTCCGAAATCCTCCTTCCCAAAATCGAGGATGAGATCCTGCGTGGAAATCTGGCAAAGGCCGCCCGAATTCCCGCTCGCAGCATCTTGTTCAATATTGACCAGAAAGCCGATCACATTGGCGGTGACACCTCGGCTCCGATCCTCGAAGTGTTCGTGAAAGTCCTCAATGAACTGAGGGGTTATCACGGCAAGCAGGGGCATGTTGCCAAGTTTGAACACGACCTCGATCGCTCCGGGCAGTTGGCCGCTTTTAAGACAACCTACCTGAGCCTCAATGGTCGTGAGTGGGAGCAGGATCGGGATGCTCTTGCCACCGTTCGCAAGAAAGCCTTTGTGACTGCGTATGTGGCTCATTTCAAAGTGCCCGAGGACGAAGCCTACAGCGTGCTCGCGCAGTTGCGCGAAGATTACCGCCTTGACATCCAGACCTTCGCGGAGCAGGTCAAAGAATTCATCAACCAGCAGGGCAAGGATTTTAGGCTAAATTTCTTCGTTGATGAAGTCGGCCAGTTCATCGGTCAGAACTCGAAGCTCATGCTCAATCTTCAGACCGTGGCCGAAACGCTGGCGACGGTTTGCGACGGGCGCGCGTGGGTCTTTGTCACCTCTCAGGCTGATCTTGCCGGCATCCTCGGCGATATCCAGAAAACGCAGTCCGACGAGTTCTCCAAAATTGAAGCCCGTTTCAAAACACGGGTGAACCTCACGGCTGCCGATGTCTTGGAGGTAATCGGCAAACGCCTGCTGGCCAAAACCGAAGCAGAACCGGAAGCGTTAACCGCAATTTACGATCCGGAGAAAGCGAATTTCGACACGCTTTTCCGATTCGGTGACGACTCCCTCGATTACAAGCCGTGGCGCGGCAGTGACGAGTTTTGCTCCCTTTATCCTTTCGCTCCGTTCCATTTTCATCTGTTTCAGAGGTGCGTCCAGCAACTCTCCAAACACGAAGTCTTCGCGGGCCGTCACACCTCGGTCGGACAGCGTTCCCTGCTGGCTGTCTTTCAGGAAGTGCTCAAGCTAATGCGCTCCGATGAAGTCGGCAAACTGGCGACCTTCGACCGTCTGTATGAGGGCATTTCGTCGGCATTGCGTCCCGACAAGGTGACTCCAATCGTCCAGGCACCGGCGAACATCCACGATCTATTTGCCATCCGTGTATTGAAAGCGCTCTTCCTCCTTAAATGGGAGAAGGGCTTCAAGGCCACGCCGCGCAATGTCGCCATTCTGCTCATTGACCGCCCGAACATCAATATTGCCGCCCACGAGAAGGCCGTAAAGACGGCTCTCGATCTTCTCGCGGGGCAGTCTTACCTCCAGCGCAGCGGCGATCTTTACGAGTTTCTCACCGACACGGAGAAGGACATCGAGGTGGAAATCAAGAACACGGATGTCGAAGACTCCCAAGTCGTGAAGCTCCTCTCTGAGGTTCTGTTCGCCGATGTGCTCCGCGACCCGAAGATCCGCTTCGAGGCCAATGGTCAGGATTATCCGTATGCCCGGAAACTCGACGACCAGCTCGTTGGCAAGGACGCGGAAATCACTCTCAACATCGTCACGCCGGAGCACCCGAATCACGCCGACTCTTCCATTCTCGCCGCGCAGAATACTGGCAAGTCGGAACTGTTGCTCGTCCTTCCCGCAAATTTGCGACTGATCGACGAGGCCCGGCATTTCCTGAAAACCCAAAAGTTCATCCAGCAAAATACGGGAGGAAGCTTGGACGAAAACCGCCATGCGATTCTCATCGAGCGCGGCCAGCAAAACAGCCGCCGTCGCACCGCGCTTCAGGAACTCTGCTCGGATCTCTTCAGCCGATCTCCGATCTATTTGAACGGCTCAAAGCTGGAGACGATCATCTACGGCGATCCGCGCAACCGCTTTCACAAGGCGGGGCAGGAGTTGATTTCTTTCGCGTTTCCGAATCTCAGGATGCTCAAGGGAAGCTATGACGAGGCAGTTCTCAGCAAAGCGCTCCTTGAGCCGGATGACCTGCTCACCAGCGGCCAGATGCCGGTGTCCGAGGCGGAACAGGAAATTCTCACCTATGTCCAGCGCAACCAGAATCAGGGGGAGCGCACCTCGGTTGAAGAAATGGTCCGCCAGTTCGGGCGTCGCCCTTATGGCTGGTATCCGATGGCGGTCTGCACGCTCATCGGGCGTCTCTTCCGCATGGGGAAGATCGAGCTTCGGACTTCCGAACTTCTCGATGCCCGGTCGGCCTTGGAACATCTGAAAAATTCCCGTCAGCACGGCTCATTGCGCGTTCGCCTGCAGGAGCAATTCGACGCCACCAAGGTCAACGCCTTGAAACGCTTCCACCAGGACTTCTTCGACCGTCCAAACGATGGCACCGATGCCCGGTCTGTCGGCCAACTCACCAGTATCGCTCTTGTGGATGAGGCGCGGGTCGTCGGAGTTTTCCTCGACCAGGCTTCGCGTTATCCATTCCTTGAGAAGCTTCGCCCGGTGAGCGAGCAACTCACCACGCTTTCCGGCAAGGACTACGCCTACCTGCTGAATCATCTCGCAGACTTCGATGCCTCCTTACTGGACGCCAAGCAGGATCTGCTGGACCCGATCAAATCCTTCATGCACGGCCCGCAGCGCAAGGCTTACGATGAAGCCATCGCATTTCTCCGGGAAGAGGAAGCCAATTTCCCGGATCTCCCCGCAGAGGATGTCCAGCCCTTGCGCGATCTTGCTGCTGCCGACGCTCCGTTCCGGGGCAACGGCATTCCTGCGGCAAAAGCATCCGTCACAAAACTCCGGGAACTGATCGCGTCTCTTCTCGCCGAGGAACGCACCACAGCCACAACGATGCTCGATGAACACGAGGAAAAACTTCGGGCGTTACCAGATTTTGGAAAGCTGGGGCAATCCGATTCTGCACAAGTTCTGCAAAAATCCGCAGAAGCACGGACAGCGATTTCATCTGCGAGGTTTGTCACAGCGATTCGCGACCGACTGAACCGCTATCGCACCCAGGATTATCCAACCCAACTTGCCTTGCTGGCAAAGCTGGCCGCTCCCCCTCCTCCAAGCCCGAAACCGGGCGGCTCGCCAAAGCCTGAACCACCCGCGCCCACCTACATCCCTGCCTCCTCGCTTCGGGCAAAGTGCGATCTCTCTTTCATCGGGTCTGAGGAGGATCTGGATCAATGGATCGCCGCGCTCCGCGCCATCGCAGCGGAAGAACTCAAAAAAGGGAATCGGATCAGCCTCTGACGACCAATGTAAACGAAAAAAAGGACAATAAACTTGATGAATTTACCGTCCTCAGTTAGTTTATTTGCATGCAACTCTCGACCGTCTATCTGCTGAAAAGCTATTTGGAGACACTCTCCGGCATCAGCCCTCACCTGCTGCCGCTTGATGTGTCGCGTCTGCCGCTTTTTCTCCGAAACAGGTTCTCATTCTACTCTGTAGAGCTGTTCGGGAAGCCATGGTGTCTTGCTCAGGAGGATGAGTCTTGGGACACTGGCACTCCCGGAGAATATGAGAAGCAGGTGGAAACTCTCCGGCCATTTTTAAATGCCCCAGTCGTCTTTGTCCTTACGACATTGCCCTCGAATGCCAGAAACAGGATGGTCCAAAAGGGAATTCCCTTCATCGTCCCCGGCACTCAGGCCTTTCTTCCTTCGGCCTTGGTGGACTTACGGGAGCGTTTCCCTAAACCAAGCGGGAAAGGTCGTAGTTCACTCAGTCCGACCGCCCAACTCACCGTGCTCTACCATCTGGAACGAGAGCCTCTGAATGGCCTCCCGCTGAACAGCATCGCCGAAAAGCTGCATTGCTCCGCCATGATGCTGAGCAAAGTGAAGGACGAATTGGAGGAAACCAGCATTTGCGAAGTGGAACGCGTCGGGCGCTCGATGGCGTTGAAGTTTCCCGCAGAGAACCGAGCCCTCTGGGATCTCGCGAAGGATCGAATGACCTCTCCAGTCAAAAAAACTCGCTGGGTCCAGTGGAAAGATCCAGGGTCTCCCGCACTGCTAACCGGGATTAGTGCTCTTAGCCGTCGCACCATGCTCGCCGACGACCGGCTTCCCACCTACGCGTTGGGTCCCAAGATGCTCGAATCCTGGTTGGAGCGCGGCACCTTGACCGGATGCCCCGATGCCGAGCAGGCGACAGCCAGCATCGAGGTCTGGTCTTACGAGCCGAAACTTCTTGGCGACAACGAGGCCGTCGATCCTCTCTCTCTCTATCTCAGCCTGCGATACAACGCTGACGAGCGCGTCCAACAACAGCTCGAACGACTCATGGAGGAGGTTAAATGGTAAGGGGGCTTGATCTGTTTCGCGAACGCTTCCGGGAGTTTGAAGGTGCCTGCGTCATCATCGGCGGAGCGGCCTGTGACGACTGGTTCACCTCCCGTGGCCTCAGATTTCGAGTCACGAAAGACTTGGACATCGTCCTCTTGGTCGAAGTTATCGATCAGCGATTTGTCGCCGCCTTCCAAGACTTTGTTGAAGAGGGCGGTTACAAAATCCGAAAGCGCACGGAGGGAAATCCTGTCCTCTACCGATTCGAAACGCCAGTCAAAATCGAATATCCGGGGAAACTGGAGCTGTTCAGCCGAAATCGGGAAACATTCGAGTTGGCAGAAGGTCAAACAATCATACCGGTTGAAGTCGAACCAGACTATCACAGCTTGTCGGCAATTCTTTTGGATGAGGCCTACTATGACCTGATCAATTCACAGCAGGAGGAGCGTGACGGTCTGAGGTTTGCAACTATTACTGCTCTTATCCCCTTGAAAGCGCGTGCGTGGCTTGACCTCTCTGCGCGTCGTGATCGAGGGGAGACGGTCGATTCGAAGGACATCGACAAACACCGCAACGATGTTTTCCGCCTTGCTGCCACCCTGCCCGGAGTTGCTGGGCCGGATCTTCCGCAATCCATAAAAACTGATCTCGTCAGCTTTCTTCAGGTGTTTCCTCCAACTTTCACCGACTGGCCAGCCATCCTTGATTCTCTGCGAAACACCATCCCAGGAACACTCCGACCCGTAGAATTGTGCGCCGCCATCAAGAACTATTTCCAACTCCCCTCCATGCCATGACTTTCACGCAAGTTCTCCAGATTAGAGAGCAAACTGCTTCCCAACAGGGACGAGCAATTCTTGATTCGATTGGATTCCTCCCGCTTCCCTCGAAACTTAAACCGGGATTTAAAAAGCTGATCGAAGGCAGAGATTTGCTGAGGAAGGAGTATCTCCGACACGCAAAGGACGGCGGGCACGAGGGGAGAGATTTTTCTCTGGATGGTCGATTAGTTGGCGATTTGGGAGAGTTGGTGGTAGCCATGATTTCACCGATCATTCTGACAAAGGGAGCAGGTCCCAAGTATGACGCGCATCTGAAGGGCAAGCCTAAATCACAAGTTCAAATCCGATGCAGCCTTCGTGATGACAGCATTGCGATCAAACATGGCGAGGGCCACTTCATCGCTATCCAACTCTTGGAGGATAACGGCGGGCAATTCCGCGTCGTCTATGATGGCCCCGCGCTGAAGCCTTGGATTTATGTCAATGCCACCAAGAAGACCGGCAAGCGGGACGCCAATCGGGAAGCCACGACAGACAAGCTCAAACCCCTCAAGCTCACCACATGGGCTCTCCTGAACATGGGCATCGACGAACGCTTCGTGAAGCCATGAACACCTCCGCCCTCAAGACTTTCGCCCCGGCCGTCCGCCGCCAGCTCATGGAGGCGGTCACGCGCAAGCTCGACTATGTCCTCACGGCGGACACGCCCGATCTCCGCGCGGCGGCCGAGCAGGTGAAGTCGTTGCTCAAGGAGGCCGACCGCGACCGCGCCGGCCTCATCGAGCGCGTCGCCTACACCTGGTTCAACCGCCTCGCCGCGCTCCGCTTCATGGACGCCCGCGGCTGGCATCCCTTCCGCGCCCGCGTCCTCACGCCAGCCAGCGCAGCGGAGACGCAGCCCGAGCTGCTCAAGCTCACCCGCACCGGAGCCTTGCCCGAGGAGCTGAAGTCCCACACCGACCCCGCCCGGCTCAATGACCTCCTCGACGGCCGCATCCCGTCACCGGATGCGCAGGGCGAAGTCTATCGCCACCTCGTCCTCGCCGCCTGCCGTCTCTACCACGCCCTGCTGCCGAACCTCTTTGAGAAACTCGACGACGAGACCGAGCTGCTCCTGCCCGATGACCTCCTCACCGAGCACTCCGTCGTCCACGGCTTCCGCACCGAGATCAGCGACGACGACTGCGGCGACGGGCAGCGGGCCAATGTCGAAATCCTCGGCTGGCTCTACCAGTTCTACATCTCCGAGCGGAAGGATCAGGTCATGGCCCGCAAGAGCGCCGTGCCCACCGAGGACATCCCCGCCGTCACCCAGCTCTTCACCCCGCACTGGATCGTCCGCTACCTCGTCGAAAACTCCCTCGGCCGGCTCTGGCTGCTGAACCGGCCCAACTCGCGATTGGTTGACTCGATGCCGTATTACATTCGACCAGAGACCTCAGGGGACAGGGGTGAGGGGACAGGGGGCAGGGAAAGCAAGCCGCCTTCGGCGGAACTGACCCCTGACTCCTGTCCCCTGTCCCCTGAATCCCGGGCTAGCGCAGACGCTCATCATGAAAATACAAACCTACAAAGACCTGATCGTTTGGCAGAAGTCCATGGACTTGGCCGAGGAAATTCACCATCTCAGCAAAGCGTTCCCGAGGGAGGAACTCTACGGGCTGACCAGTCAGATTCGCCGGGCGGTGGTGTCGGTGCCCTCGAACATCGCGGAGGGGCACGCGAGACAAAGCACAGCGGAATTCAGGAACTTCCTTTCGATAGCACAGGGCTCACTGGCGGAGGTGGACACCCAGCAACTGCTGGCCCAACGCTTCCAATACCTGACACCTCAAAAAGCCAGCAAAGCCGAGAGACTGATCATGGAAGTGCGAAAGATGCTCTTCTCGCTGATCGCGAAACTGACCCCTGCGTAGCAGGGAACAGAGGTCAGGGATCAGGGGGCAGTTCTGACTGTTCCCTCTTCCCTGACCCCTCACCCCTGTCCTCTGACCCCTGCCTGCTGCGGGTAGAAAAGCCCCAGGACATCAAGTTGCTCGACCCCGCAGCAGGCTCCGCGCACATGCTCACTTACGCCTTCGACCTGCTCACCCTCATCTACGAGGAGGAAGGCTACGCGCCCACCGAGATCCCCGCCCTCATCCTGCGGCACAATCTGCACGGGCTGGAGATCTGTCCCCGCGCCGCCCAGCTCGCCGAGCTGGCCCTCGTCTTCAAGGCACGGGAAAAGGATCGGAGCTTCTTTAGGAAGCTAGGGGTCAGGGATCAGGGGTCAGGGGTCAGTCAGATGCAGCGTCCCCACATCATCGAGCTGCGCAATGTGCGGTTTGAGGAGAATGAACTCCGTGACTACTGGGACGCGCTCAAGCTCAAGGCTGTCTTTACTGCCCCCTCACCCCTGACCCCTGACCACTCGCTCTTCCACCAGTTCGAGGAGGCGAAGAACTTCGGCGCCCTCATCCAACCATGCCTGAGCGAGTCCGAAATCCAATCCGCCCGCCGAACTCTTACTGATCTCTGTTCCCTGACCCCTGACCCCTTATCTGGCCAGCTCTTCCTGCGCGAGACCCACCTCAAAGTCCTGCGCGTGCTCGAACAAGCCGAGGCGCTCACCCAGCGGTATCACATCGTCGTGGCCAATCCGCCGTATATGGGAGCAAAGCAAATGGATGCGCCTTTGCTTTCCTTTTGCGAGAACAACTACCCACTCGGGTTTGCCGACCTATTTTCTTGCTTCATTGAGAGGGCAGAAACGCTCACAACAACTGGTGGTATCTCGGGCTTGATTACGATGCAGGGATGGCTCTTTCAGCCGTCTTTTGTGGATTTGAGGAGACGGGTATTTGCTGAACGTCGCATGAGCAAATGCCTCCACTTGGGCGCTGCTGCATTTGACACGATCGGAGGAGAGGTCGTCAAAACTGTAGCGTTCACACTGAACACGGGAGTTTTATCGAACACGTGCATGTTCTTCGACCTGACGATTCCACGCGGGGAGTCCCGAAAAGAACAAGTATTTTTGAGTTCACTTGCAAGTGATCGTCCGCCACCGATTCAAGCAGCGTTGGATACACGCCTTTTTTTGCGAATCCCGGGAGCACCAGCGTTCTACAAGAATTCTGAAGCGATGGTGGAAGTCTTCGAGACCTCCCCATCGCTTGGCAGCCTATCCGCACTTAAAGCTGGGCTTACCACTGGCGACAATGTCGCCTTCCAACGTCTTTGGCATGAGGTTTCAACCGACAACATTTTCTACGGATGCTCCTCGCTTGAGGAATCGGGGAATCGCCCTGAGCGTTGGTATCCCTGTAGCTCAGGCGGAGAGTTCAGAAAGTGGTATCGCAAAAGTTCAGAGGTCGTCGACTGGCAACGCAATGGCGAGCGGATACGCAATTTCACAAACGAGGCCGGAAAGCTGAAGTCTCGCCCTCAGAACACGCAGTATTATTTTCGCAGGGGCTTTACCTGGAACAAACTTAGCACCTCCAATTTTGCTGTCCGTCTTCAAGAGTGCGGCTGGATTTACGACGACACGAGCAGGTGCGGATATCCAAATTCAGAGCAGGACTTTGACCGCCTCTTTGCCTTCTTGTGCAGCTCTGTCTCGCCATTTTTTCTGGGGCTTTTGAACCCGAGTATGAGTTTCACGAGCGGTGATTTGGGCAGACTGCCGATTATTGACCTAGGAGATCTCGAATATGTTACCGACGAGGCTGTTTCCATTGCCCGCGCCGACTGGGACAACTTCGAGACCTCGTGGGACTTCAGAGATTTCCCTTTGCTACGCGACGGGAAATCAGGGGTTAGGGAACAGGGAACAGGGGGCAGAGAAAGCAACCCGCCGAGGGCGGATGAAATTACTGACCCCTCACCCCTGACCCCTGACCCCTCCTGTCTGAAAGCCGCGACGCTTGCTGAATCATGGGCCAATTACGCGGCTTACTGCACCGCCGCCATCCGCCGGATGCAGGAGCTGGAGACGGAGAACAACCGGCTCTTCATCGCCGCCTACGGCCTCGACGGCGAGTTGGAGCCGGCAGTGCCCGAGGCGCAAATCACCCTCGCCCGCGCCGAGGCCCGCCGCGACATGGCCGCCTTCCTCTCCTATGCCGTCGGCGTGATGTTCGGACGGTATTCGTTGGATGTTCCCGGTTTGGTGTTGGCGGACGCGGGAGGGACGCTCGACGATTATTGGCGAATCGTCCGAACAAGAAATTATGAATTAGGAATTATGAATGATGAAGGGAAGCCAGCGGCGACCGCCGATCCGGATTTCATAATTCATAATTCATCCTTCATACCTGACCAAGACGGCATCATTCCCGTGCTCGATGGCGAGTGGTTCGAGGACGACATCGTGGCCCGCACCCGCGATTTCCTCCGCGCCACCTTCGGCGAAGCCACGCTGCGGGAGAACCTCCGTTTCCTCGAAGAATCCCTCGGCAAAGACCTGCGGAAGTATTTCCTGAACGACTTCTACAAAGACCACCTCCAGACCTACAAAAAGCGCCCCATCTACTGGCTCGCCTCCAGCCCCAAAGGCAGTTTCCAAGCCCTCTTCTACCTCCACCGCTACACACGCGACACCGTCAACACCCTCCTCAACGGCTACCTGCGAGAATACCTGCATAAACTCGAAGCCCGCCTCAACCAGATCGCCCACACCGAAGCCACCAGCACCAACGCCCGAGAGAAAACCGCCGCCCGCAAGGAAGCCGACAAACTCCGCAAAGCCCTCAAAGAATGCCAGGACTGGGAGCGCGAAGTCGTCCTCCCCCTCGCCCAGCAGCGCATCGACCTCGACCTCGATGACGGCGTGAAGGCCAACTACCAAAAATTTCCCGGCCTGCTCGCGAAGATCCCGGGGCTAGAAACGAAAGAAAGCGAATGAACCCTCCCTTCATCCTTCATAATTTGTCCTTCATCCTTCATCATTCATCCTTTGATCTATGCCTGTAAAAAAGAAATCAGCAAGGAATGTGGCCAGAAAGGCTGGAAAACTCGCGTGCCACAAACGCGTGCTTGCCACCACCCAGAGAGATTTGTTCGACCGCGTCGTCGGAATTTTGGAGCATGCGCGCTCTGGCGTCGTCCGATCAGTCAACAGCCACATGGTGCTCGCCTACTGGCTGATCGGGCGGGAGATCGTGCAGGAGATACAAGGCGGTGCAGATCGGGCGAAGTATGGAGAAACGGTTATTCGAGATCTCTCCTCGCGGTTGAACCTGCACTTTGGGCGCGGCTTCTCAACCTCTAATCTGAAATATTTCAGACAATTCTATCAGACCTACTCGCATCGCCTTCCCAGCATTGGCCACGAGCTTGGTGGCCAATTTGAGAACGCTTCCGTTCGACACGAGACTGGTGACGAATTGGCGGCAATCACAACCGCCAACAAGCCTCGTGGAAAATCTGGAGATGTGCGAATGGGCCACGAACCTCGTGGCGTTTTGGAAGATCTGGCTTCGGCTGTTAAACCTGAAGAGAGCTTGCGGGGGTTTTCACCGCACCTGAGCTGGACTCACTACCGGACTTTGCTACGGGTCGAGAACCCGAATGAGCGCCGATTTTACGAGATCGAGGCAGAGAAGGACAACTGGAGCGTTCCGCATCTCGAACGGCAGATTCACACTTGTCTGTTTGCCCGTTTGCTCAAGAGCCGCGACAAAGCGGGGGTGATGGACTTGGCAACCCAGGGGCAAGAAGTGCTCCGCCCAGTGGATAGCATCAAGCACCCCTATGTTCTGGACTTTCTCGACCTTCCAGACGGACGGACACTCCATGAATCGTCACTTGAATCGGCGATCATGGACAAGTTGCAACCGTTTCTGCTAGAACTTGGCAAGGGATTTGCCTTCGTTGCCAGACAACTCCGTATCGAAACCGAAACAAGTCATTTTTACATTGATCTGGTGTTTTATAATTATTTACTCAAGTGTTTTGTGTTGATTGACCTCAAGATGGGGAAACTGACGCATCAGGACATCGGGCAGATGGACATGTATATCCGGATGTTTGATGAACTGCGTCGCGGTCCAGAGGACAACCCGACAGTCGGCATCATTCTTTGCGCCGAACGCGATGAGGTGGTGGTCAAGTATTCCGTGCTCAAAAGCAGTAAGCAGATTTTCGCCTCGAAATACATTCTTGTCCTTCCCACCGAAGAAGAATTCCGCCGCGAGATCGAGCGCGAACGGCGACTGGTAGAAGAGTCGGCCACTTCATAAGTCATCATTTCCATGAAACGCATTCACGACAGCCTCCATCAAACTTTCCAACGACACCGTTTGGTGTTCTGGTATGACGCTTCGCGGGAGTGGCAGAAGGCATTCGACGCTTTTGAGGCGGATGGCATCACGAAACTCGTTCTCGCGAATAATGAGTTTGGGATGAAGGTGCGTATCTTGGGCGACGAGCCTTCGTCGCGCTTTCTGATCTATTCGCCCTCGATCCGCCCGCCTGACAGCGAAAACTGGCTCTTAGATTTGCTGTTGCAAGGGCATGAGTTCAAAGCTGACCGGGCCTCTCTGGCTGTGCAGGAAGTGGGTCTGCCCTACGAATTTCGTCCGTTGGCGGAGCAACATGTGGAGTTCTTCAAGGAAGCGAAGCGTGTCCAAGGGTTGAAGGACTTGGTGTCGAAGGAAGACACCGCTCCTGATTTGCGAATGAAGATGATGGCGGTGGTCGCTGGAACCTCCGTGGAAATTGATGCCATCCTTCTGGAGTTCTTGAAACAGTCGGTGGATGGCGGAATGTTCGACCCTGTTGAGGAGGCGTTGGGTCGCTTCGCCTTGGTCGAGCCGTTCTGGCGTGAGGTGGGTCGGATGTTCGACTACACTGCGCCCACTCCCTCGCTGCGCGACTTTGCGGTGACGCTTTTCCGAGGAGCCAACCCGCTGGATTCGGCTGTCAGCCTTTCACCACACGCGAAAGTTTTCTTCCAGCGATGGAAGGATAGCCAGGCGCACAGCCAGTTTTTCAGGAAATGGGCATCCAAGTTGGAGAGCGATTTTCAGGTCGCCTCCCATCTGGATACCGCAGGCGACCGACTGAACCTGAGTGACGCTGACACTTTCGAGATTTTCGACAAGTTTACCATTCACCGGCTTTGCCGCGCATTTGAAACTGGGGCACGGGCTAATGAAATACTCACCCGCATCCAAAGCCGACGCCACTCTTTCTGGTATCCCGAACACGAGCACGGTTACGGGGCAATCCAGCAGGCCGTCGAACTCCGCGAGCTGATCGCCGCCGCGGAATTGACCGTGGATTCCATTGACGCTGGGATTGAGCGGTATCGGTCGAAATGGTGGAAGATAGACCGCGCTTACCGTCGCGCTTGCCATCATCTCCGGCAATACGGGCAGGTGAATGTGATGCAAAAGCTCGATGATTGGGTTGGTAAAACTTATGTGAACAATTTTCTACTGCCGCTGGCGGATCTCTGGAGCGACAAGGTGTGCCTGCTGGAGAAGTGGTCATGCGGTGTGCTGCCGAGCCAGCGTCAATTTTACCAGACTCATGTCCTCCCTTATCTGGAGAAGAACCAGAAGGTGTTTGTGATTATTTCGGACGCGCTTCGCTATGAAGCAGCCGCAGAATTTGCCGAACGCATGAATTCCGAGAACCGCTTCACGGCGGAGGTGGATGCGCTGCTCTCCTCACTGCCCTCCTACACCCAACTCGGCATGGCATCGCTTCTGCCCGGAAAGAGCGTGGAGATCGATCCGTCGAGTGGACTGGCAACGGTGGATGGACGGAGTGCGACAGGAACAGAAAACCGGAACGAAATCCTCAAGAGAGCGCTGGAAGGGCGCGGCACGGCCATCCAAGCAGAGCAGTTCCTCGATCTGAATACCAAAAATGAAGGGCGCACTTTGATGCGTGAGCATGATGTCATTTACATCTTCCACAATGTGATAGATAAGATAGGTGATGCCACCGCAACCGAAGGCAAAACGGTGGATGCCGTGGAGCAGGCGTTTGAGGAACTGATGCAAATTATCAAAAAAGTGGCCAATGTGAACGGCAATAACATGCTACTCGTTTCCGATCACGGTTTTCTTTTCCAACAGGACCCCGTGGATGAGAGCGATGACACTTCTTTCCCTGACGCCTCAGCATGGACTTTCCGAAATCGGCGTTTTTCCATCGGAACAGGGACACAACCCACCAGCGATACAAAGGCATTCACAGCAGAACAGCTTGGTCTGACCGGCGAGTGGTCGTGTGCATTTCCCGCTTCTCTCGGTCGCTTCCCCATTCAAGGATCCGGCAAGCGCTATGTGCATGGAGGATTCAGCCTGCAAGAGGTCGTTGTTCCAGTAGTTCACATTCACAAAGCTCGCTCGGACGATACGGGGCGTGTGGAAGTCGAATTCATGCGCGTGCCTGCGAAAATTACCACTGGTCAAGTTTCGCTTTCGCTGTATCAGGAACGGCCGGTGACAGCGAAGTTACTGCCCCGCGAGTTGCGGGTAGGGGTCTTTGCGAAGGACGGCACTGCGCTCTCGGAAATCAAACCGCTTAAATGTGACTCTGCTGATGAGGAGGCTCGGATGCGGGAAGTCAATGTGGTGCTTGTCCTCTCCAAGGTCGCCGATGATTACAACAACAAGGATGTGGATATCCGGTTGGAGGAAACCCTGCCTAGAACATCTCAAACGGTCACTTACAAATCTCACCCGCTTAAACTTCAAAAACCATTCACCAATGACTTCGATGAACTCTGATTTAACAAACCAAAGTGGGGGAGGCGACACGCCTGCCATAGACTCGGACGATGCAGGCAAGAGGCCTGCACCACAATCTATCAGCCATCTCGACCGCAAAATTCTTGATGCATTTCCTGGTCTTGTAGTCCGCAAGGATCTCACCAAAGGTCTCAGGCAAAACGCTGTTGTCCCCACCTATGTTCTTGAGTTTCTGCTGGGCCAGCACTGTGCTACGGATGATCCCGCAGTCTTGAAGTCTGGATTGGAATCGGTTCAGCGTATCCTTGCCAAGCATTATGTTCATCGGAATCAGGCCGAATTGGTTAAATCAACAATCAAGGAAAAAGGCAAACATAAGGTCATTGATAAATTGACGGTCGAATTGAACGACAAAGGCGGCTTTTATGAGACCGAGTTCACGAATCTCGGGCTGAAGAAAGTGCCGGTATCCGATGATTTCGTGCGCCGATATCCGAAACTGCTGGTCGGCGGGATTTGGTGCATCGTGGATGTCGCCTACGAGGTCGCAGAGGACACGAAGCGGAGCCCCTGGACCCTTGATGCCCTCAAACCGATTCAAGTGGCCAAAGTTGACTGCGATGAGTTTCTTGCGGCTCGCACCAAGTTCACAACCGAGGAGTGGATGGATGTCCTGATGCAGAGCATCGGGTTCAATCCTGAAATGTTCACCCGCCGAGGGAAGTTGCTCGCTCTGATGCGTCTGATTCCCTACTGCGAGCGCAACTACAATATGATCGAACTCGGCCCCAAGGGAACAGGGAAGTCTCATGTTTACGCTGAATTTTCACCGCATGGTATTCTCATTTCTGGAGCTGAAGTGAGCGTGGCAAAGCTGTTTGTGAACAACTCTTCTGGAAAGATCGGACTGGTCGGTTACTGGGACTCCATCTGTTTCGACGAGTTCGCTGGGAAAGATAAAAAGGTGGACAAATCCCTTGTGGACATCATGAAGAACTTCATGGCCAACCGGTCGTTCTCGCGCGGGATTGAACAACTCACCGCCGAGGCATCCATGGTGTTCATGGGCAACACAAAGAAGTCGGTCGCCTACATGCTCAAGCACACTCATTTTTTTGATCAACTGCCAGATAAATACATAGACTCCGCTTTTCTGGACCGCCTTCATGCTTTCAGTCCGGGATGGGAAGTCCCCATCGTGCGTAGCGAATTGTTCACCGACGGCTACGGTTTCATTGTGGACTACATCGCCGAGATCCTGAAGCACCAGCGCACCGAAGACTTTACCAGTGCCTATAAAGAGCATTTTGAGATCGTGTCCGAGGTGTCCACTCGAGATCAGACTGGATTCGAGAAGACTTTTTCGGGGTTGATGAAGATCATCTACCCGGACGGAAAAGCCACGGCAGAGGAAGTTGGCGAACTGCTCCATTTTTCGATGGAATGCCGTCGTCGCGTCCGGGAACACATTCTACGCCTTGACGATACTTTCAATCGGCACGATTTCATTTTTAAACCTGTAACAGGAGGTGTGCCTATCACGGTGTTGACCCCAGAAGAACTCCAATATCCCGCTTTCTCCACTCCGCGGATCATTCCAAACCCAGAGGATTCTGCTAGTGAAGGCGAGACGGTGACGGAGCAAACGAGAGTGGCGATTGTCACCCCATCCGAGACTGTCACCCAAAAGCCTGGGCACATCGTTGTGCCGGAGAACACCAAGGGATGGAGCTACCGCCGGCTTTTTGCCGAGCATCTGAAAGGAGCGCAGAAGATTACTATTCACGATCCCTATGTTCGAATGTTCTTCCAGGTGCGCAACCTGATGGAGTTCCTTCAAATGGTTCACGATCTCGTTGCGGAAGGCGACGAAGTTGAGGTTCACCTCGTCACCCAGTCGGATCTCGATTCCTGCGTGAAGCAGGAGGAGAACTTCAATCAGATCGTCGAGTCCTTTACCGGATCGCGCATCGCCTTTAGTTGGGAGTTCGATCATAGCCCCAACTTTCATGCCCGAAACATCACGACCGATACCGGATGGAAAATCACCATGGATCGTGGGCTCGACATCTTTCAGAAATATGAAACTGGCCCATTCTCACTTGAGCAGGCAGTTCAAGAAGCTAGATTAACTCGTGGAGTTGAAGTCACATATCTAAGAATGTGCTGATGTTGACTCCTTTCAACACCCCACGAAACCCTGCATCTTCCTCATGCAAATCTCATGCAATTTCAGTGTAAAAAACGAGAAATCTTGCAGAACCTGAAAAATCGTGTGTCGTGTAAGACGCTATGAATACGCACACATACGAAAACGGTGCGAGTTCCGCTTTACTCCGAAGGGGTTGGATCAATTTGCTGCTGGGAACGCCAGCGTCCCGCTGGCATCTTGTCGGCAAAATCAGAAGATGCCGGCGTGACGCCAGCAGTCCCAGTTTGGGATTGATCCAACCCTTTCAGGGTTGTCAGCCTCCCCTCATTTCCTAGGCTGAGAGTAGTCAATGAATCGCAGAGGTGCCCGATTATGGCTTGTCGCAAAAAAATGCTCTGCTAGGAATCATGGACTATGAGAAAAGTTAGAGTTGCCGTGTTGCCGGGGGATGGGATCGGGTCAGAGGTCATGGATGAAGCTGTTAAAGTGCTCCGCCGTGTGGAAGCCCGTTTCCAATTGAGTTTCGATCTCTGTTTTGCCGATGTAGGCGGGATAGCCATAGACAGGCATGGTGTCGCGTTACCAGATCAAACCGTGGCCGTCTGCCAGAGCGCAGAAGCTATACTTTTCGGCTCTGTTGGCGGCCCCAAATGGGAAAACCTTCCACCAGCGCAGCAGCCAGAGCGTGCTGCTCTTTTGCCGCTCAGGAAAAAATTCGGCCTTTACGCCAACCTCCGCCCCGCGATTTGCTACCCAGAACTTGTCCACGCTTCCCCGGTCAAATCCGAACTTATCCCAGGCGGCTTTGACATCCTCGTTGTCAGGGAACTCACGGGCGGACTTTACTTCGGACTGCCCAAAGAGACGGTTCGCACAGAACGCGGCGAGCGGTCAGTGGACACCATGGTTTACGAGACGGAAGAGATCGTAAGAGTGACGCATGTCGCGTTCCAGTCTGCTGGACGCCGCAGGAAAAAAGTGACGCTTGTTGATAAAGCAAATGTCTTGGAGTGCAGCCAACTCTGGCGCAGGACAGTCAAGGCCATCGCCCCTTCATACCCAGACATATCGCTGGATTTTGTCTATGTGGATAACGCAGCCATGCAGCTCGTTAAAAACCCGGCACAGTACGATGTCATGCTTTGCGAAAACACATTCGGCGACATAATCAGCGACGAGGTGGCCGCAGTAACAGGTTCCCTTGGCATGCTCCCGAGCGCGTCGTTAGCCGAGGGCTCATTCGGACTTTACGAGCCAAGC
>JFJP01002523.1_pt1 | contig 18947 bp, 12 predicted proteins | sample 431651 | NCBI WGS metagenome assembly JFJP01 (sample SAMN02602958, study PRJNA72255) | Microbial mat metagenome, whole genome shotgun sequencing project. | biome: fresh water; feature: sink hole; material: water; isolation source: purple microbial (photo- and chemosynthetic) mats found in...
GGAAGCGGTGCGCTGGAAACTGGCCATCGAGAAATATATTGCCGACAGCGGCTACAAGATTGGCACGGTGGTCGCCTTCTCCGGTGAGGTGAACGACCCGACCTCCGGCGCGGACGGCTTCACCGAACACAGCCTTTCGCTGAACCCCAACCTGAAAGGCCGCGACATCCGCGAGGCGTTCAAAGGAGACGAATATCGAATCCTGCTGGTGGCGAACAAGTTTCAGACCGGCTTCGATCAGCCGCTGCTATGTGGCATGTACGTGGACAAACGGCTGGCCGGCATTCAGGCGGTGCAGACGCTTTCCCGCCTGAATCGCGCCCATCCGGGCAAGGACACGACCTACGTGCTGGATTTCGTCAACGACAGCGCGGACGTCCTGGCCGCGTTCAAGACCTACCACACCACGGCCGAACTCGCGGCGACCACCGACCCGCACCTGGTCTATGACCTGCGCGCCAAGCTGGACGCCGCCGGACATTACGACGACTTCGAGGTGGACCGCGTGGTGGCGGTGGAACTGAATCCCAACGCGAAGCAAAGCGAACTGGTGGCCGCGCTGGAGCCGGTGCGGGATCGCCTGATGAAGCGTTACAAGGCCGGGCGGGACGTGCTCAAAGCGGCAACCGAGAAGAATGACGCCACCACCAGCAAGGCCGCGCAGGACGAGCTGAACGCGCTGATCCTGTTCAAGGGCGACATGGGTGCTTACATCCGGCTGTATACCTTTCTTTCGCAAATTTTCGACTACGGCAACACCGCCATCGAGAAGCGCGTCATCTTCTACAAACGCCTGCTGCCGCTGCTGGAGTTCGGTCGCGAACGTGAAGGTATCGACCTGTCGAAAGTGGTGCTGACGCATCACCACCTGAAGCACCTCGGCAAACAGGCAATGCCGTTGAACCCCGGTGAAAAGCCGCTGTTGCCGCCGATCACTGAAGCCGGCAGCGGCAGCGTGCAGGAGAAAACCAGCGTTTACATGGGTGAGCTGATCGAGAAACTGAACGAGCTGTTCGGCGCCGAGACCACCGACCAGGATCAACTGGTTTATGTAAACCACGTCATCAAGGGCAAGCTGCTGGAATCAGCAACCCTGCGGCAGCAGGCGGCGAACAACAGCAAGGAGCAGTTCGCCAACTCCCCGGATCTGAAGACCGAACTGCTGAATGCAATCATGGGCGCACTCGACGCGCACACCGCCATGAGTACCCAGGCGCTGAATTCCGCCAGCGTGCAAAGCGGCATGAAGGACATTTTGCTCAATCACGCTGGATTATGGGAGACCCTGCGCCAGCAGGCTGAAACCCGGCGCGATCAGCCCACGTAGGGCGGAAAAGCGCAGCGCTTTCCGACGAATGAAACACCGTTGATTTCACGCACATCAATCCAGCGTGGCACCTACAACGGCAAGATCAAACCGGGCAGGCTGATCAGGAGATTGTGCGGATACCTGGCATACGGCGGAAGGCGCTGTGCTTTTCCGCCCTGCGACTTCTGCTCAACGCCGTTGACCATCATTCGGGGAAGCTGGGGCAGACCATCGAATTCATATCTGCCCGCTCGGTAGGCCCGCGTAGGGCGGAAAAGCGTAGCGCCTTCCGCCGAATGAAACCCTGCTGATCAAGTCGAGATCAATCACAGTGGCATATTGTCAACGTATACGGAATTGGCTATCGGCTGATTGGCTTGTACCGAATCCGCTTCGGTTTTGCGCCTTCCTCGCCCAGGCGTTTCTTCTTGTCCGCCTCGTACTCCTGGTAATTACCGGGGAAGAAGGTCCATTGCGAGTCGCCTTCCGCCGCCAGGATGTGGGTGGCGATGCGGTCGAGGAACCAGCGGTCGTGGGAAATGACCATGACGCTGCCGGCGAATTCCAGTAACGCGTCTTCAAGGGCGCGCAGGGTTTCCACGTCGAGGTCGTTGGAGGGTTCGTCAAGCAGCAGCACGTTGCCGCCGGCGATCAGGGTTTTCGCCAGGTGCAGTCGGCCGCGTTCGCCGCCGGACAGGTTGCCGACGATTTTCTGCTGGTCGCCGCCCTTGAAGTTGAAGCGTCCGATGTAGGCGCGGCTGGGGGTCTCATAGCGTCCAACGGTGAGGATTTCTCGGCCCTCGGCGATCTCTTCGAACACGGTCTTGTCGGCAACCAGCGCATCTCGGCTCTGGTCGACATAGGCCAGATTGACGGTGGAGCCAATGACGACTTCGCCGCTGTCCGGCTTTTCCGCGCCAATGATCATCTTGAACAACGTCGATTTACCTGCGCCGTTGGGGCCAATGATGCCGACGATGGCGCCGGGCGGAATCTGGAAGCTGAGGTTGTCCATCAACAGACGGTCGCCGAAGCTCTTGCTCACGCCGTTGAATTCGATGACCTTGTCGCCTAGACGCTCGCCGACCGGGATGAAGATTTCCTGGGTTTCGTTGCGCTTCTGGTATTCAACCGAGTTGAGTTCCTCGAAGCGGTTGAGACGCGCCTTGGACTTGGCCTGGCGTGCTTTCGGGTTTTGCCGCACCCATTCCAGTTCCTGTTTCATGGTCTTGATACGGCCGAGTTCCTGCTTCGATTCGGTTTCCAGGCGGGCTTCCTTCTGTTCCAGCCAACTGGTGTAGTTGCCCTTCCACGGGATGCCGTGACCGCGGTCGAGTTCGAGAATCCATTCGGCGGCGTTGTCGAGGAAGTAGCGGTCGTGGGTGACGGCGACGACGGTACCGGGGAAGCGCACCAGAAACTGTTCCAGCCACTCCACCGATTCGGCGTCGAGGTGGTTGGTCGGTTCGTCCAGCAACAGCATGTCCGGTTTTTCCAGCAGCAATTTGCAGAGAGCGACACGTCGTTTTTCGCCGCCGGAGAGTTTGCCGATCACCGCATCCCAGGCCGGCAGGCGTAGCGCGTCGGCGGCGATTTCCATCTGCTGCTCGGCATCGCTGCCGGCGGCGGAAATGATTGCTTCCAGACGATTCTGTTCTTCCGCCAGTTTGTCGAAATCGGCGTCCGGTTCGGCATAGGCGGCATAAACATCTTCCAGTTTCTGCTTCGCCTGCATCACTTCGCCCAGGCTGGCCTCGACTTCCTCGCGCACGGTTTTATCCGCATGCAGTTGTGGTTCCTGCGGCAGGTAGCCGATGCGGATATTGGGCTGGTGCTGCACTTCGCCGTCGTATTCCTTGTCGACGCCGGCCATGATGCGCAGCACGGTCGATTTTCCGGAGCCGTTGAGGCCGAGCAGGCCGATTTTTGCGCCGGGGAAGAAGGACAAGGAGATGTCCTTGATGATCTGGCGTTTCGGGGGGACGATTTTGCTGACACGCAGCATCGACATTACATATTGGGCCATAAGTATTGAGCTATTCAGTGGGGTGTTGAAAAGGATTCGGTGATGCGATATCGCAAGTTTCGGAGTCGTGGAAGTCTAGTCCGGATGATCAATATAGCGGCAGGTTGATAGATCCTGAAGCAGGCTTGAACCTTGAATCTGTCGAGATTTCTCTCAGTGTTTATTGCGCCGTCCCAGCCAGGTGACCGAACAGGATGTGCGTAAATACTCAAGGGCGCGATCCATATGGCTATCCGGGCGATCGGGGTCGTGATCGGAGAGGTGATCTTCCACTTCAATTTTGATGTCGCTCATCCAGGTGTTTTTCAGGCTTGCCTTGTCTGCCTCGGGGGCATGCAGGTCGATATAGTCGATAACCGCCTGCGAATCAAAACCGGTATCGCGAAAAATACGAATGATCTCTTTTGCCTCACGCCAGAGCATGGTGGACTTGGGGGGGATGCCTGTTGCAATGAATAGAAACACGGTGGCGAGCACGGCCGGGTCATCGGCATGGCCACGTGTTACGCGACTCCATTCTTTGGCAACTTTTCGGACGTATTCTCTAACGTCATCATCCACATTGGCATTAATGAAGAAATGGATATCCGCCCTGCCGCTGAGTAATTTGTCCGCCGTCATCTCTGGATCGCGAATCAGCGGTAAATCCATTTCGATGAAGCGTTTCATCTCACGCTGCGCAAGTATCTGAAATTCTGCTGGCGCATCGCTCAAGATTGCTTCCAGCCGATTTAAATCGAGTTTGGCTTTTACTTTACGGGCAGATTTGATCAAGCCGACAAAGCTGTTTCGAGTGGGAATTTTTAATTTTGCATTATTAACAAAAATGACCAGCATGGCGCTGCGGATCAGCCAGTCGGCTTCGTCGACGGCATCACGGGCAACTCCCGTTTTCCGGGCCAGCCAGAATGCGAAATCAATTCGTCGCTGGATTTCCTGGCGCTGGGTGAGTTCGGCCAGATATTCTGAAAATGGAATTGAATGAGCCGCTGTTTTTTCGTCGAGATAGGCGTGTTGGCTTTCTGGCGTTGGCGCGTTGCCAATAATCATGCAGTTATCAGGCATGGCATGCAGTCGCCTGAGCATGTCCGAGCCCGCTTTGGAGTGCGACAGCAATGATTTGTCGCGCAGCGAAGCGGCGGCTATTTTCATAAATCCGCCGGACATATTCTCCAGATAAAGGCTGATCAGATTCACCATGCGGCGTTGCGCAAGTTCAAGTTCCGGACGCAGATGTTCCGTGGCGAAAAATTTGGCAATCTGGACAATGCCCTTGGCAAACTCTTCCTGGATTAGCTGTAGCCGCTCAGGAGAAATGATTTTCTCGTCAACGCCATAACGCAGGGCTTTGTCAAAAAAAGGTCGCGCGTCGATTGTTGCAAGGGCATTGGAGGCGTTGGTCATGTGTCGATATCCTAACCCGGATTTTTCATAAATGCTCGCGCGCCCTGGCTGGCCACTTGTCCGCACTGGAAAATTGCGTTCCGTCGGGCGTATGGATAACTACGCCGCTCCTTCTCGAAATTCCCAGTGCACACAATAGCCGGCGCGATCATCACGCGAATTAATGAAATATCCGGACTAAATTGCGGATTCTTCCTCGTCAGCCAACAAGGCTTCACCGGGACTCGCTTTTTCTGGCGCGGTAATCAAGGATTCATTGCTTGCTTCCAGATGTTTCTGCACCCGGTTCCGCAGCATCATCATCACTTCTTCAAATGCATCGGAAAGCTCATAGCGAAGAATCCAGGCCGTTTCCATCCAGTCGCCATCGGCGACTTCGGAATGAGAAACTTTGGGCTGGGAGTTTTCGATGGAATTGCCAAAACACAAGCCATGATCAATCTCTTCGATTTTTTCCATCAACCAGGTGTTGTGCGTTTGAACGCTGGATTCCGCTTCAACTTGCGGTGTAAAACTTCCGGTTGTGACAAAGCTGAATATCTCGTCATAGCGGTCTTCAAAATAATCCGCCAAGGTATCGCAGCCACCTTCAATATCGGTAATGGCTGCAAGATATTCGACCACCGATTCCGGGTCGCGATGAATGACCGTGTTGATCATCGCGCGGAGTCTTTCACTGGTGCGTTCGCCGTATTTCTTTTCGAGGATGATAGAGCGGGCAAATTGTTCCGGTGTCACCACCATATTGACGACGGATTCTTTCGATGAATCAAACTCGCGCATGATTGCGAGCAGATCGTTGGGTTTCATGTCTTGAAGAATGCTGACTAGCGCATGATCGCCATCCTGATCGGCAATGGCGACCAGGGCTTTTTCAGCGCCAACAATATCGCCAACCAGAATTAACTGCGAGGATTTCAATACCACCGGGTGCATGCTGATTCCTTGGATTATGCGTATCTTAATTTAGGAACGAGTACGAAATAACGTGGATATTTCTGGTTGCACTGACCGGCGCTGCTGCGTTGACCAACCCTTGCAGGGAATGGCCATGTGGCGTGTTCGTCGCCTTGCATTGCACCCCGCCAGCACACCCATGATTACCCAAGTTTTTCCGTACTCGTTCCTTAGCGTTCTAACGGCTCAAAGCCTTGTTCTGCGAGCCAATCCGATCCAGCCTCGGCCAAATCATCCATTTCTTCGCTGTCGTCTTCATCACCATCGTCACTGCGTTCTCTTTTGGCTTCGGGTTCCGGCTCCGGAGCGGCGTAAGTATCGTTGCTGCGGAGAAACTCAAGTGCGGCGGTAGAAACCAGAAAGGCGTCGCCGCCTTTTGTTTTCAGCGATGCTTTGATCAGCGGCTCCGCCCAATCCGCGATTTTCAATAAATCTTTTAATTCAATCCATTTGATAAAGCTGGGATGCCCCGGTTCACTTAAAACGATCTGCCGCATCACTTCTTTCGATTCGAAGCGAAACGCGTCGTAAAAAGCCACCGCCACCATCTCCGGACTGAATTCAATCATTGGCAAGATAGCCTCAATCTCGCGGCGCTTGATGTTAAGGCGCTTTTGCAGCACCGACTTGCCTTCCGAATCGGTGATCAGATCATCGATTTCGGCTGTATGGCTTTTTGCTAGTTCTGAAAAGTAACGGGATTTTTTCAATTAAAAATTTCCTGGATATATTTTGCTGAAATTTCACGTGCGACAGCCAAGGGGTCATCGACCAGACTGCATTGCCGATAGTCGTCGTAAGCCTTGCGCCGCACCGGGTCCGAGAGGGCTTCATACGCTTCCTGAATTTCTCTGAAGCGCGCCGCCGCTTCCGGAGAAGGATTTTTATCCGGGTGATACTGGGTGGCCTTTTTGCGGTAAGCGGCCTTGATTAGTGCTGCCGCCGCATTCGGCGAAACACCCAAGATTGCATAGTGATCCCGTGCCAAGGTCATGTGGATAAGTTCTCTGGTTGCGCGCAAGTCATCTTGATATTTTCGGCTGAATCGAACGTGCTGCACAGAATGGCGACAGATCGATTCTGAATAGCGTAGTCGGGAGCGTCGGCAGGCGCGAATGGGTTGCGGCTGAAGTCATTGAAACAGGGGGGCGAATCGGCAAAGCGCGGCATAGCCAGCAAACTACAGTGGTGATCGGCACGCCGCGCTTTGCCTATCCTACAGGACTTGTCGATTTCACTCGATGCCGGTCTCTGTGCGGATGGCGAATCAGGTGATTTTCAAGGCGTCCTCCAGTATTTCGGTGTCCTCGTGCCGATACGCCGGCGCGCAGCAACACAACAGGCGGAGCGGTTGATTGTTGGTGTTGTGCAGGCAATGTGCGGTGCCGGGTGGAATCAGGATGGTGTCGCCGGGCGCGATGGCGAAATCCGTATCCCCCAAGGTCATCCGACCGCTGCCGGATACGATGTGATACAGCTCCTCGCTTTTCTGGTGCCGGTGCAGCAAGGTTGAACCGCCGGGCGGCAGGCTGGCTTCGGCCAGACTTTGCTTGGCGTTGCCCTGCGTGTCGGGGTGCATCAGTTCGCGGATGCTGGAGCCATCGCGGGTGACATAGGCCGCGACATCGGTGAGTTGGCTGCGGATGATGTTCATCCACGCGGCCCGGACAGCAAGTCGCGCAGGGCGTCGGCCAGGCGCTGCACGGTGGCGGGCTCCGGTAGCGGCAGTTTGAGGTAGGCGCGACCGGTTTTGGGGTCGGTTTCCAGTAGTGGCGAAGGCGGTTGGCCGGGCTGTCCGGTGTTGGCCAGGCTGCCGAGAAGCTGCAGGCCGACCTCCAGCAGCGGCGCCCAGGGGTTGGCGGCGGGCGCGGTGGCGGGATCGGCGGTGGGCATGATTTCTGCGACCGCTTCCGGTGCGATTTCCGGCGCCATTGTTGGTGCCACTTCTGACCCGGTTGGGGCGGTATTTTGGGGTTCGGCTGGATGCGTAAATTCCGTTGCAGCATCTGTGTCGTTTGCCGAAGTCGGTTCCCGCGCGGCCTCCATGCCATCGGTCTCGATCGGCGTTTCGGCGGTGGAGCGGGTGACTTCCTCGACGTTTTCCATGAATTTAGACAACCGCGTGCCGTTCATGAAGACATCGGCGGTGCCGCCGTCCAGCACCCCGGCAAACAGCGATTTCTTGAATGCCAGCACGCCGAGCATGCCTTCCTCGATGCTGCCTTGGGCGACAAAGTTGACTACCTGCACGCTCTTGCTCTGGCCCAGACGGTGAACGCGGCCGATGCGCTGCTCCAGCACGGCCGGGTTCCACGGCAGGTCCATGTTGACGACGCTGGCGGCGGCATGCTGTAGATTGAGGCCGACGCCGCCGGCATCGGTGGAGAGAAAGCAGCGGCAATCCGGTTCGGCGTGGAAACGATCCACCAGCGCGCCGCGTTTATCGCCGGGCACGCCGCCGTGGAACAGCACATGGCCCCAACCGCGTTGTTCCAGGCGACGGATGATGAGTTCATGCGTGCGCCGCCACTGGCTGAACACCACGACTTTGGCCTCCGGTTGTTCGAACAGGTCTTCCAGCAGCAGCATGAGTTCATCGACCTTATGGCCGAAGTCGCTGGCCTGGTCGAGTAGATAGGTGCTGTTGCAGACCATCCGCATGTTCTGCAAAGCGCAGGTGAGGCGGCGCTGGTCGGTTTCGGATAAATAGCCGGTGGCGCGCCAGCGATTGACGATGCGTTTAACGATGTCGCCGTTTTCCTCGTGGTGCATACGCTGTTGTTCGGTCAACGGCACGAACAGTGTGTTGTCGACGCGCGCCGGCAACTGGTCGAGCACTTCAGCCTTGCGTCGGCGCAACAGAATCGGGGCCAACGTAGCGCCGATCCGGTCGAGTCCCTGGTAGCCAATCACCCGGCCGGATTCGTCGCGTTGTTGGTGCTCGTTCAACAGCCGCCAGGTCGGCCCGAGCCGGTGCTGGTCGACGAACTGGACGATGGAAATCAATTCCTCCAGGCGGTTTTCCAGCGGCGTGCCGGTAAGCACCACCGCATAGGGACTCTGGATGCGCTTGAGGGCGCGGGCGGCGATGGTGTTCCAGTTCTTGATGCGTTGCGCTTCATCGACGATGACCACATCCGGCCCCCATGCCTGGATCAGATCGAGGTCGCGTGCAAGCGTTTCGTAGTTGGTGATCTTACAGAAATCGTCGCTGGCGTAGCCAGCCTGGCGGGCTTTGCGCAGGCCGCCGATAACGCTCGCCTGGCGGCCGGAAAACTTGGCGATCTCCCGCTTCCACTGATGTTTGAGTGAGGTAGGGCAGATCACCAACACCTTTTCCGCGCCGAAATGGCAGGCGAAGAGTTCGGCGGCGGCGATCGCCTGGATGGTCTTGCCCAGGCCCATTTCGTCACCAATCAGCGATCGGCCGGCGCGTGCGGCAAACAGCGCGCCTTCGGCTTGGTAAGCGTATAGCGGAACCTTGAGCAGATTTTTCAGCGCCGGACTTTGTGCCCCCTTGGGATAAGCCTTTTCCAGAACCGCGTGGCGTGTGTCGGTATCGCGTGATTCGGCGATGAAAGCCAGCGCGTCCTCGTAGCAGCGGATTTCATGACCACGCGCCGCCGCCGATTTGAGGAAATCATCAAGTCGGTCATAGGCGGTTGGCGACAGCGTCATGTCAGCCGTGGCATCGAACAGCGCGCGCGCCTGGCGGTTCAATATATCCGGACTGAACGAGCCCGGACGCAAGCGCACCCGGCGCTGGCCGGCGTAATCGAGGAACAGTTCACTGAACGTCGGCTGGAAACCGCGTTTCAGCGCCGCCTTGCCGCCACGCTGGGCTTCCAGTCGGCCCAAGGTGAATTCGATGTGCTTGCAGGTGCCCAGGTCGTTGGTGGCGTAATCCGGGCAACTGCAGAAATTCTCGCCCAGATTGAGGCCGCGAATCACCACGCGATAGCGGCTGCGGCTTTCCGGGTTGGTGACGGCAAACTCGGAAAATATCGGCTCGTCACCCTGGTTTTCCAGCAAAAACGGTTGTTCCCGGCCGAATTGCGCAGGCGTGATAGACGCGGTTCAGCGGGTTTGGTCGATTTTCGGGGTTGGGTGCGCGGGCTGGGCATGATGAAAAAGGGCAACAATGAATTAGCGGAATTTTGCCATTGGGGACGCCTCTGGCGTACCCGTTTGGTGGTTAGTCAGCTCGGTTGATTGCGCGAACACGCGCTGCAAAAAGGCGATCAGTTCATGACTATGGCGTTCGAGTTCGTCGGTGGAATCGTGTTCGCCGGGCAGCACGCGCAATTCGACATGCTCGCCGGTGCGCCGCGCGAACAGCGCGTGCGCGTCGGCGACCGGCACCGTGCTGTCATCGGCGCCATGCACCAACATGACGGGACAGCTGACGCGGGGCAGCGTGTTGAGCGGCGCGATGGCATCGAAACGATGGCCGATGACGTGTTGCACGTAATGCAGCACATACCAACCGAGCGGCAAGTAGGGCAAGTGCTTTGCCGCCAGCCAGCGTCGCATCATGTCGGCGGGATGGGCGAAGGCGGCAAGGCTGATGACGCCGGACAGATCTGTTCGCCGCGCTGCCGACAGCAGCGCGGCAGCAGCGCCGACCGAGTGGCCGATGACGGCGATTTGGCCGGGCAGCGCTTCCGGCTGGGATTTCAGCCAGTCGATAGCGGCATCGAGGTCTTCGGCAAAGCGTGGCATCGACGAAAAGTTATCGCTATCGCTGCCGCCGTGATTACGCGCGTCGATCAACAGAACGGTGAAGCCGGCCGTCTGCAACGGACGTGCCAGCGGCAGCATCATCTCGGCATTGGCGCCCCAGCCGTGCAGTACGACGACAGCGGGGGAGGGCGCTTCAGAGTTACCCGGCAGCAGCCAGCCAAACAGCTGTTTGCCGCGCAGTGTCGGCAACCGGATTTCGCGTCCGCTCAGACCATGTTGTGCAAGGCTGGCGGTTTCGGCAATGCGCGGTGCGCGCAGGCCGAGACGCAAGATGAAGTTGAAGATGGTCAGCCCGGCCAACCATGCAACGACGACCAGGGCCGGCGTCGGCAGCGCATCGAGGCCTGTCACCGGGCTCAGGCGTCCAGCGCTTCCAGCTCCGCCTGCTGCTCCAGCCATTCACCTTCAAGCTGTTCCAGTTCTTTTGCCAGCGTGGCTTGCTCGAACAAGTGCGCCTTGACCGCCTCTTTCTTGTCTTCCGCATAGATCGCCGGGTCGGCCAATTGCGCGTCGAGATCGGTCTTGCGGGCGTTGGCTTTGGCCATTTTTTCTTCCAGCCGTTTGATGCGGGTTTCGATCGGCTTCTTCTGCGCCGACAGGCGTTGGCGGGATTCGGCTTCCTGGCGCTTTTGTTCCTTGCGTTCGGCGGTGCTTAGAACGGGTTCCGGCGCGGCCTGAATCGGGGCGGCAGGTTCTGCTTCAACCTTGCCCGGCTTGGCGGGTTTGGCTATCGCCAGCTTGGTCTTGAACAGCCAGTCGCGGTAATCGTCGAGGTCACCGTCGAACGGCTTCAGGCTGCCGTCGGCAACGATGAGGAATTCTTCGGTGGTGGCGCGCAGCAGATGGCGATCGTGCGACACCAACACCAGTGTGCCTTCGAACTGCGCCAGCGCGACGGTGAGGGCTTCGCGCGTTTCCAGATCGAGGTGGTTGGTCGGCTCGTCCAGCAGCAGCAGGTTGGGCTTCTGCCAGACGATCAAGGCCAGCGCCAGCCGCGCTTTCTCGCCGCCGGAGAATGGCGCGATCGGGCTGCTGACCATGCTGCCGGGGAAGTTGAAGCCGCCGAGGAAGTTGCGCAGTTCCTGTTCGCGCACGGTCGGCGCGATCTTCGCCAGATGCCACAACGGCGACTGGTCGTGGCGCAGCATTTCGACCTGATGCTGAGCGAAATAGCCGATCGCCAGGCCCTTGCCCCAGTGCGCATCGCCGGTCAGCGGCGGCAGTTCGCCGGCGATGGTCTTGATCAGCGTCGACTTGCCGGCGCCGTTGACCCCAAGCAGGCCGATGCGCTGGCCGGCTTGCAGGTTGAGATTGATGTTGCCGAGGATCGGCTTGTCACCTTCGTCGTTGCGATAGCCGGCGACGACGTCTTCCAGCACCAGCAGTGGATTCGGCGCGCGGTCTGGTTCGCGGAATTCGAACTGGAAGGCGGCAGCGGCGTGGATAGGCGCCAGGTCCTCCATTTTGGCCAGCATCTTCATCCGGCTTTGCGCCTGCTTTGCCTTGCTGGCCTTGGCCTTGAAGCGGTCGATGAACGATTGCAGGTGGTCGCGTTCGCGGGTTTGTTTGACCATCGCGGCCTGGCTCAACGCGAGATTGATTGCGCGCTGCTTTTCAAACTGCGAGTAGTTGCCGCCGTAGCGTTTCAGTTTGCGCTCGTCGATGTGGGCGATGACGTTGACCACGCCGTCGAGAAAATCGCGGTCGTGCGAGATGATCAGCAGCGTGCCGGGATAGCGTTTCAGCCAGTCTTCCACCCACAAGATGGCGTCGAGGTCGAGGTGGTTGGTCGGTTCGTCGAGCAGCAGCAGATCGGACGGGCACATCAGCGCCTGCGCCAGGTTCAGCCGCATCCGCCAGCCGCCGGAAAAGCTGGCCACCGGCTGATTCATCTGGTCATGCGAGAAACCCAGGCCGGTGAGCAGTTGTTCACCGCGCGAGCGCACGGTATAGGCATCGGCATCCGCCAGCGCGGCGTGCAAGTCGCCGATGCGATGGCCGTCGTGGCGGGCTTCGGCATCCTCCAGTTCGGCTTCCAGTTTGCGCAGATGCGTATCGCCATCGATGGCGTATTCCAGCGCCGGTCGATCCAGCGCCGGGGTTTCCTGCGCCACATGGGCGACACGCCACGCGGCGGGAAAGAAGGCATCGCCGGCATCGGGCTGCAGCTCGTTGCGCAACAGCGCGAACAGGCTGGATTTGCCGGAGCCGTTGGCCCCGATCAGGCCGACCTTTTCGCCCGGATTGAGGGTCAGGTCGGCGGCTTCGAGCAGCGGCTTGGTGCCGCGAATGAGGGTAAGTGCGGTTAGACGGATCATGGGGCGCGATTATCCCGGATTCCTCGCTTGAACGCGCTCGCGTCTGCGCTTGTCGTGACGCCGGGCGGATCGACCGGACTTTACGGATCTTCCGGCTGAAAAAACTGGACTCGATTACGGCCCTGCCCTTTGGCTTCGTAAAGGGCTACGTCGGCATTTTTCTTCAGGGTTTCGGCGTTCAGGTTCTGTGACGACGACATCGCTACGCCGATGCTGGCGGAAATATGGCTGTTCTGGCCGAAGATCAAAAACGGCATTTGCATGGCTTTCAGCAAGCGTTGCGCAATCTCGTCCGGCGTATTTTCTTCGCTGAAACCGTCGACCAGAATGATGAATTCGTCGCCGCCGATGCGACCGACGGTATCTGATTCGCGGATGCAATGCCGCATGCGTTCGGCGGCCTGTTTCAGCAACTCGTCGCCGGTAGCGTGGCCGCGACTGTCGTTGACTTCTTTGAAGTGGTCCAGATCGAGCAGCATCAGCGCCATATTGTGGGCGGCGGGATTGCGCACCACTTTTTTCAGGGATTGCTCCAGTCGGTCGTCAAACAGATTGCGGTTAGGCAAGCGGGTGAGGGCGTCGAAATGGGCTTGCTGATAGAGCGTTTCGCGCAGATTTCTCTTTTCGGTGATGTCTTCCTTGACCGCCACATAGCGTTTGATCTGGGCATCCTCATCCAGGATAGGGGTGATGGAATTGGCTTCCCAATACAACTCGCCGTTGCGGCGTTTGTTTTTCAGCTCGCCGCTCCAGGTTTTACCGGCATGCAGGCTGCTCCACAGATGTCGGTAAAACGCCGCCGGATGCTCGCCGGATTGGAAGATACGCGGGTTCTTGCCTCGAATCTCCGCCAGCGAATAGCCGGACATCGACTCGAATTTGGGGTTTACATACAAGATGTTGGCCTCGGCGTCGGCGATCAGCACGGCGATCGGTGAATGATGCAGCGCAGCGGTCAAAGTCTCGGTTTCGAACGCGACCAGCTTTTGTGCGGTGATATCGCGGTTGCTGGCTCTTCGGCCGATAAAAACGCCGTTTTCATCGAACACCGGCAAGCAGACATGATTTATCCAGCGCTCCTCTCCAGCGCGGTTCAGGATGCGGAAATCGAGTTCAACCAAGCCGTGTTGTTGGTCGATTTCATTCAGGTGTCGCGCCGCGCTGATGCGCTCATGTGGCGAAAGGATCTTGTTCAGGGTTATTTCACTGGACATGAAAGCAGCGGGGGGGTAGCCGGTGATGCGCTCGCAGGCCGGCGAGATATAAAGCATCTTGCCATCCGGCGCCGCCCAATATTCCCAGTCGTGGGTGTAATCGGCCACTGCGCGAAACCAGGCTTCTCCCGCGGCGAGGTCTTCGGAACGCTGCAGCGCGAGTTCTTCGGCCTGCTTTCTGCGGGTGCTTTCGGCCCGCAATTCGATATAGGTCTGAAACAGGCTGACCAGCAGACCGGTCAGAACCAGGATGTAGCTGAGTTTCTTCAGCAGGTGGGCGAGGTTGAACTGGGTGTCGTACAACTGCGAAGAAAAAGGCATGAACACACTTTGCATGGCCAGGCCGACAATCAGCGACAACACCAGCCAATGCTCGAAAGCGTCGCGCCGCCAAGCGCCCTTGTTGAGGTAGCCGAGCAGGGCAAGGCCAAAGAACAGGGCTGGCAGCAATTCGAACGGACGCGTAATCATCCAGTCATCGATCTGGTAATGCGGCAACGGCGTCATCGCGAAAAACAGAAAACTGGAAAGCGTGGCCAGGGCGGTTACTCCAAACACCACCGCCGTTTCCGGCTTGTGCGCCGTGTTGTGGCGGTGTTTGAACCACAACACCCAACTGACAAACATCAGGATCGACAGAAACAAGCGCGAAGCCATCCAGCTCCAGGGCACCAGATGCGGCGCGTCGGATGGCATGAAAGGCTGAAAATAAGAAGAAGTGACAATGGTGTGGTAGGCGTCCAGCAGTCCGGTGCCGAGAAAGCCCGCGCCGATATAAAGGAACTGGTTGTCGCGCTGGCTGAAAAATCGGATCAGCGCCAGCACCCCGACAAACAGGGCCAGCAACGTCGCCAGCGATTCCATCAAGGTGTGCAGATTGGTGCTGCCCTGCCAGTCGATGTCGTTCAACCAATAACTGCAACCGAAAAGAAAAAGAGCCGTCAATGCATATTGGTTGCGGCGCTTGTCATTGCCATTTGGGTGGTTGGTTCGCGTGTCCGGCGTCATCGTTCCTGAGGCTTTTTTCAGGTCAATTCAGTATGCTGATTTTAGCGTGGCGGTTGCGGCGTGTTTGGACTTTGTCTACGCATGGGTCCGGGTGGTTGTTAGCGGGGCAGGGGACACCCGTTGACGCTGGCAAGGCGACCTTTGGATTTCGGGATTGCAGACTCGATCGGCAAGCGCCGTTGGCGCTTGAATCGGCTTGAAGGCGTTCGCGACAAGCATGTAATCGCACCGCCAGCGGAGACTATTCCGCCGTGCGATCCAACTTCAGCGTCGCCAGCACGGCATTGCCGTTGCCCTGATATTCCAGGTGATCGAAGCTCATTCGACGCGCCATGGCGATGCCGCGACCATGTGGGTCAAACGCCCGCTCTGGATCGAAATCGAGATATTTCTGCCAGTCGAAGCCCGCCCCCTGATCGCGGATCATGAAGCGAATGCTCTGCGCATCACGCGAAAACGTCACCTCTACCTGTCGCGCGCCAAGGTCCGGCAAGGCAAGCCGGCGTTCAATCTCCGTTTGCCAGAGATCATTCACCAGCAGATGGGTTTTTTCGCTATAGCTGATGCCGAGATTGCCGTGCTCGACCGCATTCACCAACAGTTCTTGCAAGCCGAGCACGGTCTTCTCGGGCTCCGGGCAGGCGCGCGCAAAAAAGTTGGCCAGCATGCGACCATCTTCCAGTGTGCGGAAGCGGAACACGCCCTGTTCCAGAAAGGCAAAGGGGCGCTCGGCCCGGCGCGCGTTCTCCTGCAGCTCCTGGTAATCGCGAAACTGTTGCACAGCCGCATTGACGATGGAAAGCATCAGCGCCGGCTGAAACGGTTTGGTCAGGTAGTAATAAGCGCCTTCATCCAGTCCTTCCTGCACGCTCCGCACATCGCACGCAGCAGTTTCCATGATTACCGGGATCGAGTTGTAATTCGGGCTGGACTTCAGTTTGCGCAGTAGTTCCATGCCATCCATGCGTGGCATCTCGCGGTCGAGCAGGATGGTTTCAAAATGAATCTGGCCGGCTTGCAGAATCTCCCAGGCAGCTTGGCCATCTTCCGCCAGAGTGACCTGATATCCCGCCGTATCGAGCGCATCCTCAATGATAGTGGCCAGAATGTCTTCGTCTTCGACCAGCAATATTTGGGCATGGTTTTGCTGCATGGTGGTGCTCCGGAAAGATGTGAATGGTTTGAATGGTTTGAATCGAATCGATCAAACGGGCGTATCGGTAAAGCGCTGATTGATCTTGATGACTTCCGGCAGCAGCTCCAGGAATAGCGCCGACAGCACCGGATCAAAGCTGATGCCGGCCTGATCGCGGATGTAATCGATCGAGTCCGCAACCGACCAGGCTTTCTTGTAGGGGCGCTCGCTGGTCAGCGCATCAAATACATCGGCAATGGTGACAATGCGACCCTCCAGCGGAATATCCGTGCCGGCCAGGCCATACGGGTAGCCACTGCCGTTCCATTTTTCGTGGTGGCTGACGGCGACGCTGCGCGCCAGGCGGAGCAGATCGGAATCGTGCTCGCCGATGATTTCGGCGCCGATCAAGGCATGGGTTTTCATGATCTCCCATTCATCGGGGTCGAACTTGCCCGGCTTCAGCAGGATGCGATCGGGAATGCCGATCTTGCCGATGTCATGCATCGGCGCGGCTTCCACCAGCAATTCCGCGCGTGCCGACGGCACGCCGGCGGCGTGCGCCAGCAACCCGGCCGACTGGCTCATGCGCACCACATGCATGCCGGTTTCGTTGTCGCGATACTCGGCCGCGCGCCCCAGGCGGCGAATGATTTCGAGGCGGGAGTCTTCCAGTTGCCGGGTCCGCTCCTTGACCTTCGCCTCCAATGCCTGGTTCTGGTTGTGCAGTTCCAGATGAATGCGGACGCGTTGCAGCACGATGGCGGGTTTGCAGGGCTTGTGCAGATAGTCCACCGCGCCCAGGGCAAGACCGAGTTCTTCATCCCGCGATTCGGTCAAGGCGGTCAGAAAAATAATCGGCAAGTCACAGGTGCGCAGATCCGCCTTCAGCCGACGGCATACTTCATGCCCGCTCATGCCCGGCATCATCACATCGAGCAGCACCAGGCTGGGGGCATCGTGCTGGCAGATCTCCAGCGCATCGGCGCCATTAGTGGCGAATTTCACCCGATACAGCGGGCGAAGAATGCCCGCCAGCACATCAATGTTCTCGGGAACGTCATCGACAACGAGGATAGTTTCCATACGCTTTTCAAACCTTGAATAAGTCACGTTTTAATCGACTCGCACGGCATCCAAAGCACGCCAGGCGATTGCCGCGGCGCTCGGATACTGCACGGTCTTGCCACCATCACCGGCATCGCCTGGCTCATCGCTGCCGAAGTCCTGCTTCGCTCCGCCCAGCGAGATCGATGCCCAGGTTTTCACACAGCGGCCGCAAGCGCTGCAATGCAACGGCATAGTCATAGCGTTCGACCGCGTTGCGTAACTCGGTAAGCAACGCTTGCTGCGACGTCTGCCCCAGACTCTGGATAAATTCAACCAGCACATCGCCGGCGTCGGCATCATGCTCTTTCAGCAATCTGGTCAACTTCTCGGCCAACGCCTGGCGCTGTTCCTGGCTGGCGGCGCGGGGTGTGTTCCGGATGCCGCTATCGAGGCAGGCCAGGCCGTCGGCGATAACGCCCAGATGGGCAATCAGCGGTTGCAAACGGGCCAGGGTCTGGGCTGGATCATTTCGCGTCACCTCCTCCAGGTGATGCGCCATTTCACCCAGTTCAAAAGCCCCCAAGGTGCGTGCGACGCCTTTCAGCGAATGCGCCAGACGGGCGGCTACAGCCCAGTTTTGGGTCTGCATCGCGGCGCGGAATTCGGCTTCGAATCGCGCCGCATGCTGGTCACGAAACTTGCTCAGTACTTTCAGATAGAGCGAGATTTTGCCGTTGACCTGTTCCAGTCCGGCAGCGGTGTCGATGCCGGGAAGTGTTGGCAACGCCAGATTGCCGTCGGTCTTCCCAGCGGTCATTTCCAGGGCATGAATCGCCGGCTTGGGTGGCGCTGGCAGCCAGCGCGCCAACGTGCTGAACAACTCCGACAGATTGACCGGTTTGGCCACATGGTCGTTCATGCCGGCTTCCAGGCAACGCTGGCGGTCGCTGGCCATTGCGTTGGCGGTCAGCGCGATGATCGGCAGATCGCGCAGGCGTGGCTGTTCGCGCAGGCGGCGGCTGGTTTCGTAGCCATCCATGACCGGCATCTGGCAGTCCATCAGAATGCAGTCCGGCCGCTGTTCCTCGACCGCGCGCAGCGCTTCCATCCCATTGTTGGCGACCCGCACCGAGAGTCCCGCGCCGCTGAGCAGATCAAGCATCACCTCCTGATTGATTTCGATATCTTCCACCAGCAATACATCGGCCCCTCGCAAATGCGCGATTTCACTTGGGTCTGGCGCGTGCCGGGAGAGGTTGCCAGGGATCGTGGCCAGGCCGAGTGAAGGAGCCAATTCGGAATAGATGTGACCGGCGCTGGTGGGCTTGGCCATGAAACCGTCGAGTTTTTCAGCCAGGTATTGCAGCGCTTCAGCGTGACTGTAAGCGGTCATCAGCAACATCGGCGGTGACATGCGCCGGGCGCTGAAGTGTTGGCGCAAGCGCTGGATGGTGGCGATGCCATCCAATTGCGGCATCCTCCAATCGCACAGCACACACAAATACTCCGGCGCGTCCTCGCGCCTGACCGCTGTCAGCGCCGCCAGACCAGAAGCGTAGGCTTCGGCTTTCAGGCCGAGTTGGGCAAGTTGCAATTCGACTACATGCCGGGCGATAGCGTTGTCGTCGATCACCAGCACCGGCTTGTCCGCGAACGGCGCCAATGCCGCCACCAGCGGCGCCAAGCCAGGACGGGCGGTTGGCAGCAGGTCGAAGCGAACAGTGAAGTGGAAAGTGCTGCCGACGCCGTATTGGCTTTCGACCCAGATGCGGCCATCCATCAT
>JFJP01024038.1_pt1 | contig 18947 bp, 15 predicted proteins | sample 431651 | NCBI WGS metagenome assembly JFJP01 (sample SAMN02602958, study PRJNA72255) | Microbial mat metagenome, whole genome shotgun sequencing project. | biome: fresh water; feature: sink hole; material: water; isolation source: purple microbial (photo- and chemosynthetic) mats found in...
CCCGTCATTGCGAGAGATACATCCCGTCATTGCAAAAAAACACATCCCGTCATTGCGAGGAACGAAGCAATCTAACCGGACCCCAGTGGATCGCTTCGTGCCTCGCGATGACAGAGCAAAGAGAGCGAAAAAGCTACCTCTTACTAAAAGAGGTAGTTTAATTCGAAACGGTATTCGTTGTAAGTGTCCACGTCTGTGCCGGCACTGCTGCCAAGTATACGTTTTTCTGAATCAACTATTGCAACACGAAATTTCGCATCAAGCTGAGGGTTGATTTGTTGCTTCAAGTCAACATGAATAATCGATAAATCTGCTTGTCCGCCTGCTGCTTGTTTTGCCTCATCTGAGCCTTGAATAGCATAACGAGCCATCGTGCTAAAGCCTTTTAAAATCTTTGCTTTGCCAAAATCATATGCCACTTCACCCATCATAGTCTCTGCGTTTGCCTTCCAGTTTAGCTGAGCCATAGCACGAGTATAACCGCCCGTTGGAAAATTTCTCCATGGAGCCACTATATCCCCCTCATCTGCCACTTTTGAGTAGCCACCCATGACTTTAAGCGCACCGTAATTTACGACTAGACGAGCCATCACCAAAGATGATTCTAAAGATTTTGCATCCTTATACCCTTTTGTGTCACCCGTAGTCCAAGTTGCCAAGCCACCATTTAAGCTCGCTCCACCAACTGCACCAGCACCATCATCCATTTGTTGCATGTAACGCACACCCGGAGTGATTGTAAAATCTCCAACTGGAATTTTATAGTTTAGTTCTCCGATGACAGAAGAGATTAACTCAGGAACGGCTGTATAAGTCACATCCATCGTCAGATTTGGAATCGATTTGTTTGAAGCTGCTACAACAACTAAAGAGTTATCAACATCTTTCCCTGCAGCTTTAAGATTCGCATAACTAATACCTTGATGCACACCTGAATCATCATTATTGTTCCAGTTTGAAGTTCCATCATTAAATGTAATTACATCATGAAACGTAGTATGGTCACGAAGTTTTTGTGCTGTTAAATACGCTGCTTTGAGAGTTGTTTGTGGCACATCTTTGGACTCTATGCTTATACCCTCAAAAGTATTTGGAATCATTTTTGTGTCATTTGAAGCCGTAAGTGCCGATTCAAAAATTTGGCGACCGAGCTTGATGTCTGTTTTGCCAATGTTATACTGCACATATGCCTCAGCCAAAACAGCCATTTCCCAGTCGCCAATCTCTTTCACATTGTAACGGCTAAAGGTATCTTTTCCTGATTTTACATATGTGGCATCAGCCTCATCTTCACGCATATCCGCAAAAGGACTGCTAGAATAATAGAGTGAAGTTGTAATACTTGTGCCATAAAGTGGAGCCGATTTATACACTAAACTACCACCCAAACCGAAGGCTTTATTGTCTTTATTTGTAGCATTATCAGCTGTTTCCCAGTCCCACTGAAAAGCGTTTGCTCTCAAGCGGCCATAAAACATACCATTTGCAAATGCATCTGTGATGTTCTCTGCGGCTGGAGGAAGTTGGTTGTAAACAACATTCATGTTTGCTTTAAGCTCACGTTTTGGTTTTGTCTCTTCTGCATTGATTGAAACAGTCAATACACATGCAAGTGCAGCAACCGCACTTATTTTCAATAACTTCATTTTTTTCCTTTTTTTAGCAAATTTAGCTGCCTAACAGCTTCTTGAACCCTTCACAGGGCAGCCACAGTCGTAATCGACTAAAGTAACATTTCCCGCATTACTTACATCCACGACTTTTTTTCTTTTTATATAATCTCTTGTGACATCATATACCGCTCTCGTCTTCTCTTTTTGAAGATTTTCACCTGCATTTTGCAAGTTACCGCCCCAAGATGATACTATATAAGTTTTGTCCAAGTCTATAGGTTTGCCGCCTACTGTCAGTTTTGAGATTCTTTTTCCTGCTTCATTAGCAACAGCGATACTGTAAGTAACACCACCCAAACGGCTCATGTCGCCACCTTGTTGATACAAAGGATTGGCATTAAAAACATTGTCCGCAATATCTTCTAAAAGAGCAGCGATTCTTTGCCCCTTGAGCTCAAAGGTATAAACATTCGGATAGGTAATGCCACACATCTCATACACATTGTCCATAGTTATGTCGTCGCCTGCTAAAACTGTAGTCCCCCATCTGTACCCTGGAGTAAAAGAGATATCGCACTTCATCTCATCCATGATGGCATCATTTATCAGTTGGTCAAAGGTTGAGAAAAAAGTATCTCTTTTATAAAGAGTGTTTTTCGTTTTCCCTAAAACTTCATTGAACTCTGTGGCAAAAGGTGCATACAACTCCTCTACCAGTTTCACACCCGCAGGGTCTGCTGGTATCATGTTTGAAGCGATTGGGACGAGTTTGTACTCATAACCGTTTACTTTTCCGTTTTTGGCATCAATATCTAAACGCCCAACATATTTCCCATGACTACCCGCGATGACGATAACTGTCCCATTGATAGTGATAGGCTTTGGTGAGGGGTCATGTGTATGACCGCTCAATATAAAGTCAATACCGCTTACCATGCGTGCCACTTCTTGGTCAACCGAAAATCCATCATGAGAGAGAACAACAACACAGTCAACTTTATGCTCATTTCTCAACTCGTCAACATAGCCTTGAAGCGTCTCAGGTCGGATGCCAAAACTCCACCCCTCTGTAAACTCTTTAGGGTTTGCAGTGGAAGTAAAAGGGAAGGATTGACCGATGATCCCGATTTTAGCACCGCCTCTTTCTTCGATAGTATAAGGTTCAAAAATCAGCTCTTCATACTCATCTGCAAAGGGGTCATTTCCGATGATATTTTGAGAAATAAACTTCGCATCAAGCATTTTGATAAGTTCTAAAACTCTCTCTTTGCCGTAAGTAAACTCCCAGTGTCCCACCATAACATCAACACCCAAATAGTTTTGAGCCTTGACAATAGCCTCGCCACTTGTTTTAAGTGCGACGCCTGTCCCCTGCCAAGTATCACCTGAATCTAAAAAGAGGACATTTTGGGCTCCACGCTCTGCTCTTACATGGTCGAGATAGGTTTTCATATGGGCGATACCACCCATTTTTCCAAACTTTTTCGCCAAAGTATCAAAGTCCATGTGCGTGTCAAAATAAGCATCTAAAGAGCTAGGCTCTAAACCATAGTGCTTTGAAAAAGCTTCGCCGCATAAAAATCCAGGTGTTCCCACCAAGTTTGGAGCAGAGATCAAAGTTGATGGCTCTCTCCAGTAAAGCGGCTTGATGTGTGCATGAATGTCACACATGTGCAGCAGAGTAAAATTGCCTTTTGCATTGAAGGTATAAATATCTTTTAACGATATTTGTGCCGGCGTTTTTGGAGATGCACATCCCGCACCGACTACACCAAGCCCAAATATAGCGGCAATGTGCATAAAGTCTCTTCTTGAAATTTCCATAACCGCCCCTTATCGCTTCAAGCCGGGAATAGCGATGGCTTGTCCCTTTGATTTTTCTGTAACATATACTTCAAGAGCAACCATTTCAGGAGAACCAAGAGGAATTACTTTAAGTAAAGCATTGTCCATACATCCTTGAAAACGGTGTTGAAGCGTTGTTAGAGATGACTTTGTCATTCTATAAGCCGGCCAAGTTCCGCCTGAATTTTGCACTGCCAAATCTGGCAATGGCTGTGTTCTCAAGATCAAACCAATTACAGCAGGAGCATGACAACTCAGGCAAGACAAACCTCTTCCTCCACGCTTTGTGTCAAATGTTTTTTGCCCTAATGCATAGGCATCTTTCATGTGCTTATTAGCGTTTACATCAATGTTAATCTTTACATCATTCGCAAGAGATTTTGTAAAAGCGAGCATATCAAACATCTCGGGACTTTTTAGCTTGTACGGCTTTTTTCCTGCATCGTGCATCATGCCCTGAAGCACTTGGTCAAGTCCCACTACCATTTTGAACTTTTCCATATAACGGGGAAAACCTGCGATATATTCTGGCAAAGTATCTTCACTCATGCCGAGATATTTGGCAAGTGCCTCACTTCCGCCTAAGTCTGCAAGAAGTCTTTCCCCATTTGCCACCATGAGGTCTGCGGGATTATTTTCCAACATTTCAGCATACATGGCACGGTCTGCATCACTCATAGAAAACTGTTCGCCACCAAAAGAGAGAGAGCAAAGAAGTGCTAAAGAGAGTGCTATTTTAGTTGCTATTTTCATCGATTATCCTTTTGGTGTAATCTTCATACTTGTTTGGCTCACTGCCCCTGTGTTTTCAGTATATGTCACGCGAAGCTCACCCTCGCCGTCTATCTTCATGTAGGTCGTAAATACAGGGTTTGCAGATAAAGATTCCCATACATTCATGGTCGTGATAACCTTCCCCTTATATTCAAACTTCACACTGTTTATGTACTGTGCTGGGACAATCTCACCTGTTTTTTTGTCTTTACGCATTCCAGTTTCCATAGGATGCATCACCATAAAACTCACATTTACAACTTCGCCGTTTGCATACTTCTTAGGTTTAATTTTTATTAATGATTGATTTTCCATTTTATTTTCCTTATATTTTTTTTACTAAGTTTCTTTTACAAGTCTGAAAATGTGCCTTGAAACTATGCATAAACGGCATAATTTGAAGTCGTACTTTCATATTTTTGTCAGATGAACGCTAGGCTAAGCCTCAACCACATCCGCCAATAGTTACCTTTACGCTTTGAGCAGCACTCAAAAATGACCCGTCACTCATCTCGATTAGTGCCACAACATCTTGTGTAGAGCCTAGTTTGATACGAGCCGAAAACATAGCTTTTGCATTTGCAGGCGTCAAATGGACACTGATACAACGAGAGTTATTGTTTTTTGTTGCAAAAATATGAATAGTTTTCACATAATCACTCTCCGTCATAGGAGACTCAACCTCTACAGTTACAGGAACAACAGCACCATTTTCAGCGATTTCTGGGGCTTTGAGTGTGACCTTAGGAGAAGCAGTCGCACCCTTGCCGCTTGTGATAATATTCAATGCTTTTTCATACGAAAACTCATTTGGTCCCACAAGTTTTTTTGCTTCTTCTGCAAAACTCATCATAGGAATGACAGCACTCACAGCCACTACAGAACCCATTTTTTTAAAAAATTCTCTTCTTTGCATAATTTACTTTCCTTTTTTTATTTTGGAGACACAATATATGAAGTAATATCACATATTTCTCTTTCGTTAAATAGTTTTGTCGTCAAATTAATAGTCATATACGTCGTCGGATTATCGATACGGGCATCTGCTATTTTTTGATATACAAACTGATTGTTTCGTACGCCACTTTCCATAAACACATCATGATAGTTCGTCAAATCAGGTCCGATGTTGCCACCGCCCTGAGCCTTCTCTATGTTATGACAAGCGACACAGTTTCCATACTGCTTGGGTGTTGCATCGGGATTTGTTTTTGCCAAACCCTTTGGCGGATTTCCTTTTTCACCGTTTAAATTATGAAAAATAAATGCACCTCTTGCGATAGCCTCTACATCAGTCGTGACACAGCCCTTAGGCATCGTAAACACTTTTGCCGGAGCCAATAAATCTTTTTCGATTATCTTACTTGCATTTGGGCTTTCAATAATGCCACTATAATCCGCTGCAACTAGTGAACCTAAAAGAGCTAATGACATCATCATAGTTTTCTTCATTCTTCTTCCTCCTATTTATTTTCAAACCAGAGTGTAACAGTCAAGTGTAAAATTTATGTAAAATCTACCCTGTTATAAAAATTTTTTGTAAGATAAAGTGCTATAGACAATCAATCTAATATTGGAAATTCTGCTAAAGTGAACGAGTATATGCGGTGATTTGTCAAGATGAATTTGTGAGATATGGCTATGTTGCTACCTTCATGGCTTGGGGAAATATGTATGTGAAGGTTGTCCCTTTTTTTAGTTCCGAGATAATTTTCACTTCTATGTGTGCTTCTTCGATGATGGAGCGGACTATGTTTAGTCCTATTCCAAAGCCGCCTTTTTTTGTATCTTCACGGTAGTAACGGGAAAATATTTTATCGACATCGTCTATGCCGACGCCGTAATCTTTGAAGCTCATGCGGTAACATTTCTCTTGAAGACTCAAATCTATCTCAATGGTGTTGTTTTCGTAGGAGTATTTTATGGCGTTTGAAATATTGTTATCTATGACTCTTTGGAGTTGTTGAGGGTTCATGAAGATGAAAACTGCCTCTTTGATATTGCTTTTTATCACAAGATTTTTCATAAGAGCGACCTCTGAAAAATACTCTATCCGCTCTTTTAAAAAAGCACTCAGATGTATGGTCTCTTTATCAAACTTGAGCCGCTCATGCTTGATGAGATAGTCCATGTCGTTGTATATGTTGGAGAGCACCTTTGTGGCGGCTTTCATCCTTTGCATGTATTTATTTGTCGGATTTTTTCTATTGTACAGGTCAATATTTACATTAATAATCGAGAGCGGGGTATTGATCTCATGGATAGAATCTTTAATAAAATTGTCGAGTTTTGCATTCATGGTCTTAAAAGGTTGGGCAAAGCGGTTGAGAAAAAACATGCTCAGCATAAAAATCAAGAGGACGATTGAAAACAAGATAATGGTCACTTTTTCATATACATTTGCAAAAGAGATGCTATTTTTCACTATAAGATAACTTGCCCCAAAGTATCTATTTTTAGGCAGTTTTATGATTAGATAAGCATCATTACCCTCCAAATGGTAGCCCTCTTTAAAATCTTGGATGGCATAGTCGAGCAAAGAAAAGATAGGTACGAATTTTTCATCATACAAGCCTGATTCAAAAGTTTTAAATCTCGGATACTCAAAATACGGCTCATTTTGGTTGTACTCTTGCATCGATTGTATGACTAGAAATGCCTTCTCTTTGAGCAGTATTTCATTTTTTATGGAGTGGATATTTTTCATATAAATAAAATAGAAAAAAAGCGGCATCAGCAAAATAAAAGTAATCAGAAAAGTATAAAGAAGTGCGTATTTGCCCGCGTATTGTTTATCGTTCAATGATATACCCCAGCCCTCTTCTGTTTTGGATGACGCCCTCGGGAAGTTTTTGGCGAAGGTTGTTCACCTGCACTCTTACGGTTGCAGGCTCTACATATTCACCCCAAACCTCATCTTGGAACATCTGTGTAGAGACTACACTGTTTTTGTGTTTTATCAGCACTTCAAGCATATCTTTTTCGGTTTTTCGAAGCACTATCTCTGCCCCTTTATACATGAGTTTACTTTTTATGGCATCATAAGAGAGTTCCTCTGCAAGAAAAACAACGGCACTGTCATCGAGATAAAAACTTGCATATGCTTGGTCTATGCGTAACTCAAGTTCAAGCAAATCAAAAGGTTTTCGAATGTAGTCGCAACACCCTCTTTTGTACCCCTCTTTTAAGTTTTCTATGCCGACCATCGAGGTGAAAAAGATAGCCGGCATTTTTACGTTTTCCTTTCTTAGATTTTGCAAAAGGTCAAAACCCGACAAAGAGGGAACATTCACATCTAAAAGGAGGAGGTCGTAACTTTTGTCAAATACAGCGTCAAAGGCTTCAAGCCCGTCCATGAAGCCATCTACCTCATGCCCCAAATCTTCTAAAAACTCTATTACACTTATCCGCAAGGAATATTCATCTTCTAAAAGCAAGATTTTCATTTTATTTTTCCATCAATTTTTTTGGTCACTTCTTCGGTGAGAAGGTACTGGATGAGTTCATCTTTGGTATATTGGCTTAACTTTTCGTATGCTTCTTTCAAATACGCCTCTTCATCTTCTTTGGCGATAATATCTTTTTTATAGAGCCATGAGTCTATTTTGTCTTCATCGTATCTCGCATGAAGGTTATACTCTTTTTTGACGACGCTGTAGAGGCTACTCCGTGTTACATTGATCAAAAATGAAATATCGTCTTCTGCATTTCTAAAATAATCAAGATATTTTTGCGGTATAACAAACACAAATGAGCCTATAGCATCGCCGTTGCCGTCATACATGGCTTTATAAAATAAATACTTTTCATCGGCTTTTAAAATGCGGGATAATTTAAGCTGTTTAAAGTCAATGCCCTTGAGTGTTTGGACATGGTTAAAGTTGTAGTTTCTGTTTGCGACAATGTAAGTATCTACCATGATATTTGCCTGCATCAGCACAGCGATGTCGTAATATTTATCATCCAAAAGCACATACAAATCGACCCCAATATTTCTAAAAAATTCTGTGATTTCTTCAAAAAAATCGATGACCTCCACAAACCCTATAAGTTTTTTTTCATAATAAACGGGGACGGTGGCTTTTATGCCGAGTCTTCTTCCCACTTCTATGGAAGTTCGAGGATTGTCATGGGTATCAAAATATTTCAAGTCCTCTCTATAGTCGCCAATGGGCATGCCGGCGTAAATATCGTCCCAGCTTCTTGCAAAAATATTGTACTCATATGTTATAATCTGTGCTCTTATATGTAAACCGGTGTTTTGCTTGATGCTCAGCATGACGTCGGAGAGAATTTTATACCCAAGCTCTTCATCCTCATTTTCCAAGGCATTGACTAAGATCTCATTTTTAGAAAGAACCAACGCCAGTTGCAAAGCACTCATTTGAGATTTTTTCAGCTCTTTTTCTAAGGTCACAGTGAACTGGTCGAGAATATAATCAAGCTTCTCCTCTCGTATCTCACTCTTAAAATAAAAGAAAATCGCCACAATAAGGACGATAATAAAACTAAAAACTGCCACCAAACTTTTAAACATACAAAATCCAATTTTAAATTCTTACTATTATATCAACTTATCATATTATCCGAAATTATGCAATAGAAATTTCTAAAAAATTAACAGGTCAGTAAATGCTTCCAATAAATGTTTTAGTGATTGATGAGAGCAAACTTATCACAAAGATAATCAAAAAAGCTTTTTATACTTGACTGTTATAACAACAAATTTTATAAGTGTGCTAAAGTAATCAATGACAATTGATTTTTAAACCTCTAGTGGTATACTTTCGCCATTTATTTGAAAAAGGACTCTTATCAGCTTAGAACTTAACTACTTTTTGCTTTATCATGGGGTTCATTTTAAGGCAAAAGATACATTTACTATCGATGAAAGTATAGAAGATGCTCTCTTTTTTGAACTCTCTGCATTGATACTCTCACTCAACCGCAAAACTTTTGATGCGATGGCGAGTCTCAAAAATTTTCAAGTGCTTTGCGAACGTTTTACCCAAATGAAGGTCAAAAAACTTGAGACGCTTTATATGCTTCAGCACGCCATTTTAAACCATATTTTAAAGCATCATGATAAACAAAATATCGATCTGCTTCACAAAGCTTTCACCTACTTGCAAAAAGAGGGGCTTATCGACAAACTCTCACTTGAAAAACTTATGTCACTTTTTGACTCTTCAGTTTTTGCGCAAGAGCATAACAATCAAGAGACTATTTATATCCCAAGTCAAAATTTTCATGAGGCAAAACAAGCTATATTTGAAGATATTGAGGTGCTCAAGAGACTCTCAACTAAAGACGAAGCGCTCCAAGAAATAGTCGCATATCTTCAGAGTCAAAAGTTCTCTATCGGGGTGACAGGGGTCATGAATGCTGGCAAATCGACGCTGCTCAATGCACTTATGGGCGAAAAGATTTTAGGAACAAGTGTTATTCCCGAAACTGCCAACCTCACGCTTATCAAACACTCACTCACTCCTTACGCCAAAGTAGTCTATTGGAATAGTGCACAATGGGCACACATAGAAGAGAGTGGCAAAAATATTCAAGCCATCGAGACCTTTGTAAGCGAGACAAAAAGACATTTTAAAGAAGAAATACAAAACATTATTTTGCCCGATTCAAAAGAGCAAATCATAAAAGTAGAAGATTTAAGCCTCTACACTTCAGCGAGTTTGAGCAACAAAAAATGCAACTTAGTCAAATATGTAGAACTGGGAAGCGATTTACACTTTTTGCAAGATGGCATTGAGATTGTCGACACTCCAGGACTTGATGACATAGTCGTTATGCGCGAAGAGATAACGAAAGAGTATTTAACAAAATGTGATGTTTTAGTACACCTCATGAACGTCGCGCAAAGTGCTACGCAAAAAGATATAGAGTTCATCATAGATGCGGTTTTGTACCAAAATATCACGAAGGTTCTCATCGTCATAACGCGTATTGATATGGTGAGTGCAAAAGATGTTCAAGAGGTCATAGAGTACACAAAACAGAGCATTTCAAATAAATTACATGAACAAAACAGTGATGCCAAACTTGACTTTATACTCAAGAGTCTCCATTTTATAGCCCTCTCAGGCAAAATGGCTCTCATGCATAAAACAGGCGCAGCAAAAGAGGCACAGAGTGCTGGGTATCCTTTGGAAAAAACAGGCATTTGCGAGGTAGAAAACTATCTTCAAGAGATGCTTTTTTCAAACAAAAATGAGCGAAGTATCCTTGTCCTCAACGCAGCAAAAAACCGTTTTGTCAAAGTTCTTAAAGAAGAACTCTCAGCACTTGAGTTTGAGAGTTCCATGGTCTATAAAACCCAAGAAGAGATAGACCAAGAACTCAGCGCACTCAAAGGGAAAAAAGCCAAACAAGAAGAGAAGTTAAAATATTTAGAGTATCAGATTGCTGGGTATGAAGTGGAGATAAAAAACTATCTTGAGCGGCTGCAGCATTTTTTGAACAACGAGATTAAAACGCTCCAAACCACCATCAAACAACGTCTCATGGATGAGACATTTTACGCTTTGGAGACACACAAAAAAACTCCAAAACTGAGTGACCAAACTCGCATCATCCAAACGGCACTTAAAAATGGCATCATTGATATCATCCGTGAATACCGCTACAAGTTCATCAAAAAATCTTCCAAGATTTCGCAAAGCATAGCCCTACAGTACGACGAAATCGAACAAACATCCCAAGGAAATTACAGCAGTTTTGAACATGAGGAGATTTTTGGAGATGCCTTTGACAAAGGTTTTTTAACTGCCGATAATTCAACCCTTATCAGCAGAATCTCCAAAGTGCTTGAGAAGGCAACGCTAGGAAAACTCACAGCCATAGATGAGCAAATCAGCCTCATCATCAGTGAAGAATTTCTCTATTTACAAACACAGGTTCAAGAAAAAGCTCTCACAATCAGCCAAATACTCTTAGAAGATTTTTTCAAAAATCTCAGAGCTCCGATAGATTTTTTCCAAAACAATATACACTCTCATGAAGCCCTGCTCTTGCAGCACAGCGCATTTTTAAAAGCAGATGACATCACCCGCAATGCCAAAACTTTAGAGCTTCATGAGAGGATGAAAACACTAGAGACGCTTGCTAAAAGGTACGCACTATGAGATACTTACAAGCCATCGTTCAAGAGTACAAAGAACACTATTTACAAGAAGAGGTGTTTGAAACAAGCATTAGCGGAGAGATAAAGCGTATCCAAAAAGCACTTTTAGATGAAAAGTTTTTGCCTTCAGTGGGATTAAAAACGCTCTTTAAAAAGCTTTTACGCAGAAGTAAATACCCGATGGAAATCGCTATCGTCGGGCAGTTTTCCTCAGGAAAATCTACCTTTTTAAATGCCCTACTCTCCAAAGATGTTTTGCCCACAGGCATCACTCCCGTAACTTCTAAAGTCAACTTTATAAACTACGGCGAAGAGTACAAACTCAAAGTACACTACAACAACGGCGCAAACGAGTTTCACTCTCTTGAGATGATATCACAGTTCACTGACCAGAGAAAAGCGGTAAAAGATATAAAATATTTAACGCTTTACGCACCTATGGAGATCTTAAAAGATATCTCTTTTGTTGATACTCCAGGGCTTAATTCTCAGTCTTTAGAAGACACGCAAACCACCAAAAAAATCTTGCGAGATGTCGATGGCATCATCTGGCTCACCCTTATTGACAATGCTGCCAAAGAGAGTGAAGCCGAAATTTTGGGGGAGTTTCTTGAAAACTTTGCGGACAAATCGCTTTGTGTTTTAAACCAAAAAGACAAATTCACACCCGAAGAAGTTGCAACAACACTTGCCTATATCCAAGAGCGTTTTTCCCCTTTTTTCTCTCATGTTATCCCCATCTCAGCCAAGCAAGCCCTTGATTCGAGAGTCAATCAAAAAGAGGTGCTTATAGAAAATGCCCTTTGTTCTTTACAAAAAAAATTCAAAAACTCCAGCATCAGCAACAAAGAAGCGCAAAATCTCTCCTTTTTTGAAAATGATTTTGCTCAATTTTCACAAACGATAGAAGATATCACCCAACATGACAACTCTAATGATGAAAAAATGATGCAAGACTCAAATATCGCCGAGGTATTGCACTTTTTAGAACACACTATCCGACCACGAGCGATAGAGTCCAAAGCCTATGCCATCAAAAAAGATTTACGCTCTATCTGCGATATTTTAATCAAAGAGTATGAGACGATTTTAGGGGTATATGAGAGCTTGCTTCTGATACTTCGCACCAAAGAAGATGAGATACTCAAAGCCTTTGACGCTGTCTACGCAAAGCATTTGAAGGCTTTGACGCTCACTTTTGAGCAGATTGATTCGATTATGCAAACCATCGCTGAGACCATGTACGAAAACATCAAAAGTAAAAGTGCTCTGCGATACGAAACACAAACAACACTCTTCCATAAAGAACATGTTCAAAGCCACACATATGAGACTCTTTTCATCGATGATGAGGCGATTATGCAAAAACTTTTTTACGAAAACGCTCTTATCGACAAGCAAATCAAAGCGGCTATCGCGCATCTAAGAAATACCGAACTCCAGAGCAGTGAAGACTTTACAAAGGTTTTTCAGATTTTAAAAAATGCTGTAAAATCATGGCAAGAACCCTACGAACTTATCAAAAAAAATAGAGAAATCGCCTCAGATTTAGAGTTTGCAAACACAAGGCAGTTTGTGGCAAAAGTATATGAAAATATCATCCTCGCCTACCACAGTGCCATCCTTGGAAACATTGCAGCCTTGCATAAAAAATTTGCATTTTTCAGCGGAGCCTTTAGTTTTTCTTACATGCAAATCACCGAGGTAAGTATTTTTGAGATCAAAGAAAACATAGACAGACACATAAAAATCTACGAATCAGACCCACTCAAATACTCACTCCACATCCCAACCCTCAGCTCCATCTTAGAGACCGTCAAAAAGAATTTTAAGTTTGAAAAAATGGAAACATTTCTCGTCTCAAGACGCAACTACTTGTACAAAACAGTAGAAACTTCAAAAGAGCAGTTCAAAGAGATAAACACAGAACAAATCAACTACGTCATCTCAAAAAAACAACTCTTTACAGACAAAATCAAAGCGATACAAGAGATTCAAAAAAGTTTATAAAGAGTCTACTCATGCCTTTAAATAGCTTTGTTATTATCAAGAACTAAGTACATTAACCCTAGATTGCTTCGTCGTTGCCTCGCAATGACCGTCATTGCGAACGAAGCGAAGCAATAACGGTCATTGCGAACGACGTGAAGCAAAAACGGTCATTGCGAACGAAGCGAAGCAAAAACGGTCATTGCGAACGAAGCGAAGCAATAACGGTCATTGCGAACGAAGCGAAGCAAAAACGGTCATTGCGAACGAAGTGAAGCAATCTAAAAGTAGGTTATGAAAGAAGTCTATTTTTATTTTTAGGTTGTTTACCACAAAATACACAGAATTTATTATCAGCCAAATCTTTCCCTTTTGTATACTCAATTTTAGTGAAGAAGAAAAGCAGGTAGATTTATCCTCCTCTGTCGTTCCAAGTGCTAAAGTTCTCCACAAGAGCTGACAAGGTAAATAGGACTTCTAGTTGGGTAAGTAACGCTTTGCGATTTTGCACTGTTGAAACTTTGTTATCTACAAGTATCCCAATAAGGCTACAATAATAAAAAAATGGATGCTTCATGATAAGAAAAGTATTTAAGCGTCTCCCTACCGAGAGGTTTCGTAATTTTTTGACGACGTATAAAATAAATCCAAATTATTTTACAATCAGTCGCCGTTTTGTCTCAAAAGCTGTCCTAATAGGGTTATTTTTGGCTCTTTTGCCTATCCCTTTTCGGTTCATCATCATCCTTCTCTTGGCGACGATTACTCGGTTTAATATTGTCATTGCACTGAGTATTGTTATGCTTGCTAACCCTATCACAATCCCTTTTGTTGTCTTTATAGAGTACCAACTTGGCAGCTCCTTACTCCAAAGTGATGCCCATATGCATATGCAGTTTTCATGGCAATGGGTTCAAGACAACTACGAACAGATATTTTTACCTCTCTTTATAGGCTCTCTTACTTTGGCGACACTCATCTCTTTGCTCTCGTACTTTTTGATAGAAATGTTGTGGATACAATCAGCCAAAAAAGCATATAAAGCGAGAAAATCATTATGACCAAAGAGCGTCAAGCAGAGCTCTTTATGGTGCTTGTAGCGGTTTTGGAGAGTCTTTTTCCGATTGTCTCGCTTTTTAGTATCGCGCTCATCGGCTCCATAAGTTCATATGCACTTATCACCGCGATTGCCACTGTTATTTTTATCTCTCTGTTGCTTTACAAAAAAGAGTTTCATCTCCTTTTTCACCCTTTGGCACAAAAAGATTTGTTGCTCACTTCAGCCCTTATTACCACACTTTTTTTACTTATTTTTCTCAGTTTGCGTTTTACCACTGCGGGCAATGTTGGGGTGCTGCTCTTTTTACAGCTTCTTTTTTCGTACCTCTATTTCAATCTTTTTGGTCATGAGAAGATGAGTGCGTTAGATACTTTGGGGGCGGGTCTAATGGGTTTGGGGGCGATTATTATTTTATTTCCCCATGAGTGGCATGTCAATGTTGGGGATATTTTAGCACTATGTGCTGCCGCCATCGCGCCCTTGGCCAACTACTACCAAAAACGTGCAAGAACACATGTGAGTGCTATTTGTATCTTGACATATAGAAATATTGCCGCACTTCCTCTCATCCTTGTTCTTGCATTTTTCTTTGAGTCAAGACCAAGTTACGACTCTCTGATGCAAGCACTTCCTTATATTTTTTTCAATGCTATTTTTATCTATGTTGTGGCAAAAATTTTGTGGATAGAATCCCTCCATAGAATCTCTATCACTAAAATGAACGCGATGCTCGCACTCTCCCCTGTTTTTACCATCATACTTGCCAATATATTTTTAAACGAAGCAATCGAGGGAGAAAAAATCATAGGAGTTTTACCCATTATTATCGGTGGCTATCTCATCACAAAAAAGCCTAAGCCCCTTGCTGTAGATTTATAAAACATTTTTTATGGACATTCATAAAATCTTCGTAAGAGTTTTCTATTGCAAAAAGTTGCATATATGCCTCTGCTGATTTTCCAAATGCCATCCGTTTTTGCTCCTCTTCAACCAACTCTCGGATAACCTCAACCCATTTTTGACTAACAATCTCGAGTGCATATCCATTTTGCGCATCAGGATTCAGGAGACTTTTTGGTCCACCAATGGTTGAAACAATGATAGGAAGCCTACTTGCAGCCGCCTCCATGACAACTTGCCCTAGCGTATCGGTAACAGAAGGAAATACAAATATATCTGCACTCGCATAAAGAGTAGAGAGCCTCTCACCAACGATAGGTCCCAAATAATGAACATCCAAATTTTTTAACTCTAACGCGCGCCCTTTGATATTTCCCTCACCAATCAGCGCCAACTCAACATTCAAACTAGGATAAGATTTTTTAAAAAGCTCCCATGTATCCAAAAGAAAAGGGATATTTTTCTCTTTTGAGATGCGACCAACATAGAGGATTTTGAGCGAATCTGCGCGAAAACCTAGCTCACTCCAAATAGCTTTGTTGCTATGCAAAGAGGAAAATCTCTGCAAATTTGTCCCCGCACGAATGACAGATATTTTCTCCTCATCAAGTCCTATTTCACGCTTCATGACATGAGCATAACTGTGCGAGCGGCTAAAAACATGGATAAAATTTGCATAAAAATATCGCATCCCTTTATCGGTCATCCGCTTTAAAAAATGCGAACCTGTATTGTCACGGATATAAGCAGGAAAATCTGTATGGTAAGTTCCTAACATCGGTATTTTATATTTCTTGGCAAGAGCTCTTCCTATCAAACCAACAGGTCCAGGGGTTGAAATGTGAATCAAGTCAGGTTTGTTTTCAAGAAGAAATGCCTCCATGCGCTTTTTTGGAGCAAAAGCCAAATCAAGCTCTTGATAAAAAGGCATAGCAACTCTAAATTTTGGTAAAAAATTGTGGATATTTTGGGTTTTAGGACAATTTTTGTATGTTGATGTCACAACCTGCAAATCATCTCCACTGCTTAAAGCAAGCTCCGCCATATCTTGTAAAAATCGTGATACGCCATTTAAATCGCCGATGGTATCTGTAAAAAGGAGTATTTTCAAACGTCAGCTCCGAACATAAAATCGTAACTATTTTCACTCATTCTCTTTTGAAGTTTACCCAAAGAGAGTTTTTCAAGCATCACCTCTAGCAACTCCTCTTCCCCTTTATCTTGCATAAAAATGCGTCCGTTTTCTTTCATAATTGCAAGTCGATTTGGGTCATTGAGTATTTTTTCGACCGCTTGCGCATAGTCAAAAGGGTTATTTCCGCTGATGACAAAACCTGTAGAGAGGTCAACGACATTCTCTTTTGTCCCTCCCTCTGAAGAGACAATCGGAATAAGCCCCGAGGCTTGAGCCTCTAAGACAACATTGCCAAAGGTTTCAGTTTGGCTTGGAAAGAGGAAAATATCAGCAGAAGCAAACGCTTGCGAGAGTGCTTCTCCTTCTAAAAATCCTGTTTTGATGACACCACTATTGAGCTGCGTATCAATCTCGTTCATGTACGGTCCATCTCCTACGATAACAAACTTTACATCCTCTCTGTGCTTTAAAAGATGATGGACTTGCAAAAAGATATTGATATTTTTCTCTTTTGCCACACGTCCCACAAACAAAACGATTTTTTCATCTTTGTACTGCGCATCGTACTTCTTCCAAATCTCTCTATTTCGAAATCCTTCGTTGAAACGCTCATGATTGACACCACGGGTAAAGAGTTCGATTTTTTTCTTTTTCACTCCATTAGCGATGAGCTGTTTTTTATACTCCACCGATGGACAAAGGACTAAGTTTGCATTGTTAAACAAAAGTGAAAATGCATTCCAGATATGCTTTTTAAAAAGATGATCACCCGAGTAACGACCCACATAATCGGGAAAATCGGTATGAAAAGTTGTCACATAAGGGATATGTAAAATTTTGGCAATGAAAAAGGCGTAAAGCCCTATAACTCCAGGAGTAGAAGCATAAATAACATCAAAATTTTCTTTATCACAATACTCAAGCATATCCAAAAAATGGGGAATATTTACAGGGATATCTTTGTATTCTGGCAAATCAAAAGAGAGAATTGGTTCAAAATTTTTACGGTAAATATCTTCATGTATCTCTTCATTGTATGCGGTGACAAAAGTGATGTTGTACTCTTGTTTTTTCGCTAATTTTAAAAGTTTTTTCCCCGTGAGAGCAACTCCATTTATCTCATGAAACGTATCTGTAAAGTAGGCAACTTTGCCTTGATTGTCTTTTTTCTCTCCTGTAACAGCACGATAAATTTGGCGAGAGCGTTTTTTCTCATGCGCTCTTTGCCAATAGACCGATAGATAGTACGCACTAGGCAAAATGGATAAGACACTTTGACCGAGCAACATACTTACTTTGTCCATATCGAGATTTTTTTTATCAGAAAACTCTTTCATCAAATATGGAAAAAGATTTTTGAAAAACCCATGAACCACACTGTGCTTATTGTCTGAAGAGATGAGTTCATGAACTCCCGATATTTTTTGCACTTGTTCAACTATTTTTGTCATGCCAAAGAGTTTTGTCACCATATTCAACTTTGGTTTTGCGAACAAGTAATTGAGCAGATGTGAATCGCTGCGTTTTTTCTCTTTTGCCCAGTTGTATGAGATGCTCATAATCATGTGTGTTAAGCGGATAGGAGAGCCGTAATCACCTTTTGGAAGTGTCGCATTGTTTTCAAACGCATCTTTAAAATCTTGAAGCGTCTCCCCAGGACATTGCGTGTAAGTTTTACCAACATCCATCCCTCCATGGTCATCGCTTCCCGCAGTGAAACTTATTTTCGCACGGCGACGTTTGTTGTAGCCATATTTTTTTTCAAGTTTTTCAAGCTCTTTGCCTTCAAACTTTTGAGCTATCTCTTGAGTGAGTTTTGCAGATATTCCAGAGCGCGTCCCATTGATAATCTCCCAGTTGTCAAACATCAACAAACACTGCTCAATATGGCTCTCATTTAACCGCCCATCCATATCATATAAAGGGTGCGCTAAAACGTGCAAAATATTTTGTTCTTGAAGATAATCTACCAACTTATAAACGTTATAACGAATCTGCTGGATCATCGTATGTTGCTGGGGTGTAATATCGTAACACAATACATGGATATGGCATCTATCCTCAGGAAAATAGGCAGTTGCCTCTTCGCTAATGAAAACATTTGGCAAGTGCTGTATCTCTAAACATCCCCCTATCTCATCATGGTCTGTAATAGTAAAGTGCGTCATCCCGCGCTCAAAGAGTGTGTCATATAAATGTTGAGGCGATACATACGACTCATGCATATCCAATTTTTTTGAAAAAAAGCCAGCAGAGCGGTCAGAAAATTTTGAGTGTAAATGCAAATCTACTTTAATCATGTTAGTACCTCGCTATACAATAAATTGACAAATTTTATTGTACTAAGGTTACGATTGTGTCTTCTTCATCAACAGTGGCTTAAAGGAGAAAGTTAAAAAGATATCCGATAGCTATGATGCCCAAACCTACGATACCAAAAAACGTTGCTATGAGTTTGATATGGAGTATTTTTTTCAAAATCATCGCCTCGGGTAA
>JFJP01011455.1_pt1 | contig 18944 bp, 15 predicted proteins | sample 431651 | NCBI WGS metagenome assembly JFJP01 (sample SAMN02602958, study PRJNA72255) | Microbial mat metagenome, whole genome shotgun sequencing project. | biome: fresh water; feature: sink hole; material: water; isolation source: purple microbial (photo- and chemosynthetic) mats found in...
TCTTTTGGTTAGTTCTTCAAGCAAATCGAAAAAATGTGAATAAATAAAAGGTTCACCGCCGGTAATGTTTATATGTGCTCTGCAACGTTTTTGGGCGTGGTATTCCCTCATTTTCAATACCATAAACTCAAATTCGTTCAATACTTTCAATAAATTTTCAAAAGTTGGTTCTTTTTCCGTAAACGATTGTTGGTAACAATGTTGGCATCGCAAATTGCAGTTTTCTGTTATATGCCATTGCAACAATAAATTTTCCGGAAAATATAATTCTTTCATAGATTATTTTTTTGAAAGTCTTTTTTCTAAAAAACCTTTTGGTTGTGGTGGTTAGTGGACAAATTGTTATTTATCAAAAAAAAGGAACTTTCCCAAAGTTTCAAAACTTTGGAAAAGTTGATAATCAATGAATTACAAATTAAAATCCATTAAAAATTTTCCAAATCTTTAAGATTTGGAAAATTAATTCCTAATTCCTAATTCCTAATTCCTAATTCCTAATTCCTAATTGTTTATTCATGTTACCCAAACCTCTCCCTATTCGCGAGATTCGCGTTGAGAATGACTCCACCAAAACCTTCATTTTGGATGGCGACCTGAGCGCGCGGCCTGGTCAATTTGTCATGGTCTGGCTGCCTGACGTGGGCGAAAAACCCTTTAGTTTGGCTGAGGCCGCGCCCATCAGTCTATCCATTGCTGCCGTTGGCACATTAAGCGTGGCCTTACACCAACTGCAAGTGGGCGATTTTATCTGGGTGCGCGGCCCGTTGGGGCATGGTTATGAATTGCCAACGGCCTCAGCGCAACGAGTTTGGCTCATTGGTGGTGGCTATGGCATTGCACCCTTACATTTTCTAGCGAAACAATTGTTACAAGCAGGGCATCACGTTACGGTTATCATGGGCGGGCGCACGCAAGCCAACCTCATGTTTGAAGCGGCCTTTGCCGAGTTGGGTGTTCCCGTTTATATGACCACCGAAGATGGCTCGGCGGGTTTGCAAGGGCGGGTGACTGTTGCCATGCAACAATTATTAACGGAGAAGCCCGATATGATGTATGCCTGTGGCCCAACGGGAATGTTAGTGGCGATTGCCCAATTGGGCGAGGCTGAAAACATTGCTTTTCAACTGTCGTGGGAAGCGCACATGCGTTGTGGCATTGGCTTGTGTGGCAGTTGCGAGGCGGGCGCAGGTTGGCTCACCTGTTTAGATGGGCCAGTATTTAATTTTAATCCTCTTTAGACAGAATTAACAAAATTAACAAGATTAAAACAAAAAAAAATCCTGTTAATTCTGTTAATCCTGTCCACAATTCTTTCAATGGAAATTAACTTAAAAGCATATCAGAACGTTAAAGTAGTAGAAATTATCGGTGATTTAGATAGCAATACCGCCCCTATCGCCCAAAATCAAATTTTGCCCCACACTGAGCCAGGCTGTCGGATGGTGTTAGACATGAGCCATGTGCCGTTTATGTCCAGTGCGGGGCTACGGGTATTACTTTTATTGTATCGAAAAATTTCAGGCAATGAAGGTAAAGTGGTTCTCGTTGGTCTGTCGGATGATTTGCGCGATACCATGTCTATTACGGGTTTTCTGGATTTTTTTACGACTTATAACACCTTACAAGAGGGCATACAGGCGGTGAGCTAATGGAACGAATTGATATTTACCCCACTCATACGCATGAAAAATTTGAACTACGGCGTGGCCGCCCCGCGCCCTTTGGGGCAACGTTTGTGCCAGGCGGCGTGAATTTTGCCGTGTTCTCTAGCCAAGCCACGCAATGTACGTTAGTGTTATTTGAAAAAGGCGAGCCGTTGCCAATGGCGGAAATTCCTTTTCCGTTAGAATTTCGTATCGGCAATGTGTTTGCCATGATTGTTTTTGGCCTAGATTACGAAAATATTGAGTATGGCTACCGCATGGACGGCCCGTATCAGCCCCATGCGGGTCATCGTTTTGATGCCTCCAAAATTTTGCTAGACCCTTATGCCAAGGGTATTAGCGGGCAAGATGTTTGGGCAGAAGCCCCTGATAATCATAATATTTATCCACACCGCGCGTTTTTGGTGTATGATGATTTTGATTGGGAAGATGACCATTTATTAGAATTGCCAATTGAAGATTTAATCATTTATGAGATGCATGTGCGAGGATTTACTCGTCACCCTTCATCTAAGGTGAAAAATCCGAAGCATCGTGGCACGTTTGCCGCTATTCGGGAGCAGATTCCCTACCTTAAGGATTTGGGCGTGAATTGTTTGGAACTCATGCCGATTTTTGAGTTTAATGAGTTTGAGAATGACCGCCATGATTTGTCAGGCCAGCGGCTTTATAACTATTGGGGTTATAGCACGAATGGCTTTTTCGCCCCGAAAGCGGGCTATGCGGCGACGGGCAAACTGGGCATGCAGGTGGACGAGTTTAAGGCGTTGGTGAAGGAACTGCATAAAAATGGCCTAGAAGTCATGTTAGATGTGGTTTTTAACCATACGGGTGAGGGCAATGAGGAAGGGCCGACCCTTTCGTTTCGTGGGCTAGATAATAAGACGTATTACATGTTGATGCCTGACGGTTTCTATTTTAACTTTAGCGGCTGTGGCAATACGCTCAACTGTAATAATCCCGTGGTTCGTAATATGGTGTTAGATTGTCTGCGCTATTGGGTTTCGGAATATCACATTGATAGCTTCCGCTTTGATTTGGCCTCTATTTTGGGGCGCGACCAATGGGGCATGCCGTTGGCAAATCCACCCTTGATTGAGGCGTTGGCCTACGACCCCATTTTAGCGAAATGTAAGTTGATTGCCGAGGCGTGGGATGCGGGTGGCTTGTATCAAGTGGGTTCATTTCCCGCGTATGGGCGGTGGGGTGAGTGGAATGGTAAATATCGCGACACTATTCGTCGTTTTTTGAAGGGTGAGCAGGAGCAAGTGGGCGATATGGTGCAGCGGATTCTCGGCTCACCTGATTTATATACGGGACGCGGGCCAGGGGCTTCGATTAATTTTGTAACGTGCCATGATGGTTTTACCTTGCATGATTTGGTGGCTTATAACGATAAGCATAACGATGCCAACGGCGAGGGCAATCGGGATGGGGCGAATGATAACCATAGTTGGAACTGCGGCGCGGAGGGCGAAACCGATAATTGGGAGATAAATGCCTTGCGTCGGCGGCAAGTTCGTAATGCGATTGCTTTGCTCATGGTGAGCCAGGGTGTCCCCATGTTGCTCATGGGCGATGAAGTAGGGCGCACTCAACTTGGTAATAATAATACCTATTGCCAAGATAATGAGCTTAACTGGTTTGATTGGTCGCTTTTGGATACCAATGCCGATTTATTGCAATTTATTAAAAATTGCATTGCCTTTCGTAAGTCTCACCCCATTTTGCGCCATCGGACTCATTTGCTGAATAGTGACCAGGTGAATAGTGGTTATGCCGACATTTCATGGCATGGGACGCGCGCCTGGGTGCCAGATTGGACTAGTCCTAGCCGCACGTTGGCCTTTATGCTTTGCGGCAAACATGCCCGCGACGGTGATGATGATTACATTTATGTCTTTGCCAACATGCATTGGGAAAGTCATGTCATTGAATTGCCCCGCGCCCCGCATGGCTTCAAGTGGTATGTTTCGGTTAATACTGGGTTGACCCCGCCCCAAGATAGCTGTGTGCCAGGGCAAGAACGCCTAATCGACGACCAACGCCATTTTCTTATTGGGGCGCGGTCTGTCGTGATTTTAGTAGGGAAATAGCAAGTTAGCGTGTCAGCGTTCAGCTAGTCAGCGTGTCAGCGTTCAGCAAAAACGCTGAAAGACTGAACTACCCCCCTTAATCCCCCCGACATCAGGGGGAGATGTTACTCCCTCTCCTACGTAGGAGAGGGTAGGGGTGAGGTTTTTGTGTAAGCTGACAGACTGATAGCTGACACGCTGACACGCTGACACGCTGACAGACTAACTATGGACATTCAAGCGACTTTGGAAGCATTGACCGCCATTAATAAATATGTCGTTCAGGTGGCGGAGGACGCGCATTTAGACCATCGTGCCGCCTATCAACTCCGTTTGGCTGTGGATGAAATTGCCACCAATGTGGTTTCTCATGGCAGTTCGCAAATTCCCCATGAGGTGGTATTCAAAATTGAGACGGATATGGATGACGAATATCTTACGGTTATTTTAGAAGATACGGGGCAGCCTTACAATCCCTATCAAGCAGAAGGCCAAGAGGATTTACATCAGCCGTTAGAGCAACGGCGTTTTGGTGGCTTAGGGGTCTATTTGGCATTACATAGTGTGGATGAATTAAAGTATGAACGTTTAGGTCAGTGGAATCGACACACCTTCATCGTTAAAAGAGAGTGCCATGACCCACAATAGCGGCCACGTTCTCATTGTTGACCCCAACAAAGAATTACATATTGTTCTAGCTAATCCCATTACTACCCTCGGCTATTTGGTAACAATCGTTGAGCAAGGTCAGCAAGCTCTGGTTTTATTAGAAACCTATCGTTTTCATCTGCTGATAATATCGGCTACCTTACCCGATATGACGAGTGAGCAACTCCTTAAGCGGCTGAAACGAAAAAACCATTTAAGCGACCTTAATATTATTATGGTCTCGCATGAGCCGATAGATATTGAACTTTATCTTAAGCTGGGGGCGAAAGACTGGCTACAATTGCCATGTTCACCCACGATTATCAAAAATCGTCTTGGTACATACCTGCGCCAAAAACAGTTGGAGGAGTTGCGCCAACTGTATCAACAAGAACTTGATTATTCCGATAAATTAGCCAAAGATTTACTTTTAACTATTTATTCCGATAAATTAGCCAAAGATTTACTTTTAACTATTTTACCATTAGGGGCGGCGTTATCTGTCGAAAGTAATTTTGATAAATTACTGGAACGTATCTTGAATGAAGCCAAAGCTATTTGTAATGCTGATGGTGGCACGCTCTATCTTCGGACCGAAAATAACTATTTACGGTTCGCCATCATGGTAAATGATTCGTTACATATTACGATGGGGGGGGTGAATGGTAAACCGGTTGATTTGCAGCCCTTGCCCCTTTATGACGCGGTGACGCAGCAACCCAATATTTACAACATCTCCACTTACGCGGCGGTACGCGGCGAGTCTATTAACATTTCTGACATTTATAACAATGAGGATTTCGATTTTTCTGGCACGAAAGCCATGGATTTACGGCGGGGCTATCGCACGATTTCTAACCTGACCATTCCCCTAAAAAATCATTATGGGCAGGCGATTGGCGTATTACAATTGTTGAACGCCAAAGACTCCCAAACCAACCTAGTCATTCCTTTCGATTCCTATCATCAACAGGTGGTGGAGGCGTTGGCCTCGCAAGCAGCGGTTGTTTTAACGAACCAAATGCTCATGGAACGGCAAAAAGAGTTACTCTCTTTTGAGCGTGAACTTAAAATTGCCCGCGAAATCCAGATGGGTTTCTTGCCCAATGAATTGCCGCAGCCTACGGGCTGGGAGATTGCGGCCTATTACGCGCCCGCGTATGAAGTGGCAGGCGATTTTTATGACGCGTTTTATTTGGGCGACCATCAATGGGTTGGCTTGGTCATTGCCGATGTGTGCGACAAGGGGACGCAGGCGGCCTTGTTCATGGCACTCATTCGCAGCTTAATTCGGGCTTACTCGGAGCAGGAAGCCAACTTATTTAGCCCGTTGGATAGTGCTAATAAACCGTTAGAAACTGCGGCCATGGCGACTATTTTGGAAAATACCATTAACCAAACAAATCGTTATATTTTGCAAAATCACAGCCAGCAAAATATGTTTGCCACCCTTTTTTTTGGCCTGCTTGACCCGCTAACGGGCTTACTTAGTTATGTCAATGGCGGCCATAATGCCCCCATTATTACCAATGGTGTCGGCTTGCAGAATTTGTTAGAACCCACTGGCCCCGCCGTTGGTCTCATGCCTAACATTAAGTTTCAAGTGAAACAAATTACCCTCGCGCCCCATCAAACTTTGCTCGCTTATACCGATGGCGTGACCGATGCCCGTAATCCCCAGGGCAAAGCCTTCACCACGCAACACCTCCTCACCGTCGCCGCCGAGCCAACCTCCTCCGCCACCGCGCTGATTGATTATCTCCAAGCCCAAGTCCGCGCCCACACCGCCGAGGCCAACCAATATGACGATATTACCATGTTGGTGGTGCGGCGAGTCGGGGCTTAAATTAAAAATTGTTGACATTTTAACGCAAAGACGTGGAGGGCAAAAAAATAAAAAGAATCTTCGCGTCTTTGCGTTAAAATCTTGATATATACTGAGTATTTCAAGATTTGTCACCCTCACCCCTGCCCTCGCCCAAAGGGCGAGGGAGTCTCTTGTCTCCCCTCGCCTTTTGGGCGAGGGGCGGGGGTGAGGGTGATTTTTTAGCCGCGCCATAAACGGCTAAAACACGTTGGCGGGCTAGGGCATGGTCAATGATAGGTTGGGGGTAATCCATCCCGATGAGGCAGGCGGCGCGGCGTTGTTCAGCCAAATCCATTTGCCAGGGCGTGTGGATAAATTTGGCGGCGACATGGGCTAATTCGGGCAGCCAATGGCGAAGGTAATGGCCGTCGGGGTCAAATTTTTGGCTCTGCAAAATTGGATTAAACACCCGAAAATAGGGTGCGGCATCCGTGCCGACTCCCGCCGTCCATTGCCAACCGCCGTTATTTGCGGCAGGGTCGCCATCCAATAAATGTTGCATGAACCAGCGTTCACCCCACCGCCAATCAATCAGCAAATCTTTCACTAAAAACGAGGCCACAATCATGCGCGCCCGATTGTGCATCCAACCACTTTGCAGCAGTTGCCGCATGGCCGCATCCACCACTGGATAGCCCGTTTTGCCTTGACACCAAGCGGCAAACATGGTCGCGTCATTATTCCAAATAATTTGGTCAAAATGAGGTTGAAAACTGCGCGTCCGTACATGCGGAAAGTGGTATAAAATCGCCAGATAAAACTCTCGCCAAATGAGTTCATTGAGCCAAGTTTGCGCGCCTCGGCGGGCCTCATCCGTCGTCGCTTGGGCGCGGGCTTGATAAGCGAGAGTCATCATGTGACGGGCGGAAATTAAGCCAAAACGGAGATAGGGCGATAGTTGTGATGTTCCCGCCATCGCCATGAGGTCGCGTTGTTCAGCGTAATCATCAATGGATATTTCGATAAACGTTTGGAGACGGCGTTGCGCCTCCGCCTCGCCTGGTGGAAAAGGCAAGTGGGGCGATAAAGTGGGTTCAGTCGGTAGCGGGTCACTCGCTAGATGAGTTGGCGTAATAATACGACTTGGCGCGGGCAACAGGGAGTCGGGCGGGGGCAGGGCTTGCCAGGCGCGGCTGTAAGGAGTGAAAACAGTATAAGGTGCGCCATTTGATTTTAAGACTTCGTTAGGGTGACGCAGGCTGAGACTGGAAATTAATTGTAAGGGCAGAGTTTGTTGGATGGCCTCATCACGGCGGCGGGCGTAGGGTGAAAAATCGGCCTCGGCATAAATCGCGCTCGCGCCACTCTCGGCCAGAAATTCAGTCAGCACAGTCAGGGGTGAGCCTATTCGCACGATTAGCCGACTGCCGCGCGCTTGTAATTCATGGTCAAGCTGCCGCAGATTTGCCCATAAAAAAGCCAGCCGTTTTTCGCCCACGTAAGGCGAGGCCAATAACGTGGGGTCTATAATGAAGAGGGGGATGACCTGCTCGGCTGGCGCGAGGGCGGCGTGCAGGGTTTGATTGTCGGTTAGGCGTAAATCACGGCGAAGCCACCAAATAGTTGTGGTCATTGATAGTGAGGGTATATGGAGTCCAAATCTTTAGATTTGACTATCAAATCTAAAGATTTGGACTCCTATTTTTGACGGTGCTGAGTCTATGGTCGAAAAATTCTAGGCTAAAAAGGGGAGATGTCAAATAAAAAAGGGGCGGAATGGTTTAAATTGAATCGGTTAGGTAAATGTGTTATACTCCAGTTTAGAAATTGTGTTGCCATGAACAGACAGGAATGTCTGTTCTACCGTAGGTCAGACATTTTTGTCTGATTTATTTGCTTTAAATAACATACAAGGGCTTACGCCAAAGCCAAGCCTACCCCCTTAATCCCCCGACATCGCCCTCATACGGGGATAAAGGGGAGATTTCACTCCCTCTCTTATGTAGGAGAAGGTTGGGGTGAGGTTTTTAGAGCGGCTAAGAGGACAAAATGAACCAACCGCATGAACGCCAACGGGCGATAGATTTAGCAACATTAAGCCAAACGCCTTCATACCAGGCCACGGAACGGGTGGTGCAAAATTTTCAACGGGCCAAGCGGCGCGCCAGAACGGAGGAAATGTTGGCCTCCATTCGGCGGCTGCCGATTGATTTGCTGGCGTTTGACCAGGTACAAGCCCGACTAAAATTGAGCCATAAGGTTTATCAAGGCTTACAAGATGTTCCCTTGAATAAAATTGTGGGTAGTGTCAATCGCTCAGATGATTTTACCCGTACCTTTATGCCCCGTAAGGATTCCATCCAACCGCGCTGGCAACAGGTTGACCGCTTGATGAATGAGCAGGGTTTTCCGCCGATTGAATTATATCAAGTGAGCCACATTTATTTTGTGCGCGATGGACATCATCGGGTGTCGGTGGCGCAACAGGAGGGGTTGGAGACGATTGAAGCGCATGTGTGGGCGTATGAGAGCCGCGTGCCGTTGTGGGCGGATGATACAAGCCATGATATTGATATTCGGGGCGAATATGTGGAGTTTTTGGAACGGACGCAGTTGGATAAATTTCGCCCCACGCCGCCGATAATTTTTATGGAGTTGGGCTGTTATTGGGCGTTAGAAGAGGAAATGGCAATACATCGTTATTATTTGGGGTTGGAACAGGGGCGTGACCCAACCTTTCAGGAGGCCATGTTAGATTGGCACGATAAAGTTTACATGCCGTTAGTTAAGGCGATTTTAGAGGATGAATTATTGACCTATTACCCTGGGCGGACGGTGGCGGATTTGGCGTTGCATATTATTAAACATCAATATTGGTTGGAAGGACAATCGCAAGAGGAAGAAATTAGCATGGCCGAGGCCACGGAGGATTTTGCGGAGCGTCTCCGTCGTAGCCCCTGGCGGCGGTTGCAATCATGGGTGGCGCACCGCATTTTAGGCCAGCCGATTTATTGGCCTGGGGAGAATAATTGAGAGGGTAATAAATTTTAACGCAAAGACGCGAAAGCGCAGGGATTAAAATGTTGTTAAAAACCTTTGCGTCTCTGCGTTAAAATCTTTCGTTTCTTTGTTGATTTGATGTCACGTTGAGATGTGTTATAATGCGTTCATGCTACAGTAGGACTTACGCAAACACCTCACCCCAGCCCTCTCCTACGTAGGAGAGGGCGCAAAATCTCCCTCCGATGTCGGGGGGATTAAGGTGGGTAGACTTGGCTTTTGCGTAAGTCCTATACAGGTTAGTTATCACTTCTTATTCCCATGCCCCTCACCCCCGAAACCTTACAAAACGCCATCCTCACCGCCATGCGGCGACAATGCTTTGCCAATACGCCTGATTATGGGCAAAATGAGGGGCTACCCATGCAAGAGCCGCCCTCATTGGATATTGCGGTGATTGCCTTTCCTGACCATGCCCCACCCGTTTATGCCAATATCTTAAGCTGGCGTGACTGTCCAGAAGGGCAAGCCGTTCAGTTTGACCCGCAAACTTTAGCCGTAACGGGGATTCGTTGGCAAAAAGATGCGCGTGATGCCAACATGGAGAGTTATTTGTGGCATAAGGGGGCGCGCTGGACGGAGTTGGCTTTAACCCCCCTTAATCCCCCCGATTCAGGGGGAGACCAAACTACTCCCTCACCCCAGCCCTCTTCCAATGGGAGAGGGAGTCAAATCTCACCCCAGCCCTCTTCCAATGGGAGAGGGAGCGAAAGCAATTCCCCTCTCCCATTGGGAGAGGGGGCAGGGGGTGAGGGCAAGCCCTTTGTCATCTCTTATCCCGCTTCATTATTAAAGCTCATGCCTGCGGTCATGGTGATGAGGTTAGTGGATAAAGGGAAATTACAGTTAGACACGCCCTACAGTGACGCGGCGGGCGTGACTAAATTGATTGAACAGTGGCTTGATGAGATGATTACGGTGAGTTCTAATGAAGCCACTTTTGCTATCTATCGGTTGCTCCATGCGCTTGGCGAATTGTCGCCTGAGCAGAATCATCTGAATAAGTTATTTGCGAGTCTCGGTTTAAGCACCTTACAATCCAATGATACCCGCGCCAGTGACGGCTCATTTTTCAACAGTGGCGGTTCAGGCGTAGGCGCGCACCACATGACGGCCTGGGATACGGCGCGCTTGCTGTGGCTGTTGGATACGGCGACCCCGCGCCCAACATGGCAAGTGCAGGGGCAGCCCGTTCATTACGATTTTATGAGCGCGGCGAGTAAAGATATGTTGGTCAATCGTTTTTTGGGGCAGCAAGCACAGCATGAAATGTTAAGCACCACCGCGTGCGCGGGCGTGCCAGGTCGCGTGGCGGGGATTCCTGCATGGTTGCCAGAACGTTGGCTGGATGAACAAGGTTACTTTACCGCTTATCAAACCTTACAGGTTTCTAACCTTGACTTACGCCCCCATAACGCGGCGGCGGAAGTGACCTTTGCTCATAAGACAGGTTTAACGGAAAATTACGGCAGTGATGCGGGCATTGTGCGCGGGATTGCGGGGAAGGCCAAACGCCATTACATTATTGCGTTTATTTCTAATTTAGGGTATCGTTATACCAACACTCAGGGTATTTATTATCCGCAAACCATTCCCGCAATGGCCGCCGAGATTGATACTTTCTTAAAAGCTCATTTGGAATAAAACAGAAGCACCTCACCCCAACCCTCTCCTATTTAGGAGAGGGCGTAAAATCTCCCCCCGATGTCGGGGGGATTAAGGGGGGTAGATTTAGGAATCAGGATTTAATAACTTACTCATTTCAAATTACCAGAACAGACAAGAATGTCTGTTCTACCATTGGGTAGGTCAGACATTCTTGAGTTTTGGGACAGTTAATTAATCCTCATTCCTTAGCATATAAAAGCGAGGAGATTTACATGACAGTTGGCGTGGAACTTCGAGATGTAACCAAACGATTTGATGATTTTGTAGCAGTAGATAATGTTTCCTTGCAAGTCATGGACGGCGAATTTTTCTCGTTGCTTGGCCCTAGTGGCTGCGGCAAAACCACCAACCTCCGCATGGTGGCGGGCTTTGAATTGCCCACCAAAGGTGAAATTTATCTTAAGGGAAAACCCGTAGGACAGTTGCCGCCCTTTAAGCGCAATGTCAATACCGTTTTTCAAAATTACGCGCTGTTTCCTCATCTAACGGTGGCGGAGAATGTGGGGTTTGGCTTGGAACTCAAGAAATTGCCCAAGCCCGAAATTGAGAAGCGGGTCGTAGAGGCGTTAGAAATGGTACGACTGCCCAATGTGGGCAAGCGCAAACCGCAACAACTCTCAGGCGGGCAGCGTCAACGGGTGGCTTTAGCCCGCGCCATCATCAATCGCCCCGAAGTGTTGCTCTTAGATGAACCGTTGGGCGCGTTAGATTTGAAACTGCGGCGTGCCATGCAGCTTGAATTGAAAGAAATCCAACAGCAATTGGGCATGACCTTTATTTTTGTGACGCATGACCAAGAGGAAGCCCTCACCATGAGTGACCGCATTGCCGTCATGAATTTGGGGCATGTCTTACAAGTGGGTACGCCCAAAGAGATTTATGCGCGCCCCAACAGCCGTTTTGTGGCCGATTTTATTGGCGAGACTAATTTTTTACCTTGTAAGATAGTGAAATCCCCTGCCGCAGGTATGGCTGAGGTGAACTTGGGCGGTGAATTTAACCTCCAGGCCGCGTGTGAAGTTGAGGTTCATGTCGGGCAAGAGGTTACGCTTGCCATTCGCCCCGAAAAAATTAACCTTCATTCGCTCCAAGAGTCGTTGATTGATGACGCAGTATTAACAGGCACGATTATGGAGATTGTCTATCTCGGCACCGATACGCGCTACACGGTCTGGATTATGGATAATATTTCGTTAGAAGTTCGCCAACAAAATGTGGTGGATACCGATGACATGGGTCATTTTCAGCGCGGCGAAGAGGTTAAAATTAGTTGGTTATCCAATTCGGGGCGGGTGTTGATTAATTGAACGCGAAGCCGCGAAGTTGTGCGAAGAAAGGCGAAAAGTTCCATCTGCAAATAGCCATTATAAGGTTTCAAACCTTATAATGGCTCGAAACGTTTTTCTTCGCGTGCCTTCGCGGATTATCAAAAGGATGGTCACTCGTGCGCTCACGTCAGAAAGCCTATTTAGCCGTTTTATTAAGCCCTGGAGCCTTATGGCTGCTATTTTTCTTTATTACCCCATCGCTACTAATTGTTGTTTATAGTTTGTTAGAGCGTAAAGATGGCGGTGGTGTGATTTGGTCATTTACCCTCGATGCCTACATCAAACTTTTTACCCCCAATGAAGGCACGTTCATTAATGATTTCCTGATAATTTTCCTGCGCTCATTTTGGTGGGCTACCTTAACCACCGTCATCTGTTTACTGGTGGGTTATCCCCTCGCCTTCTACATTGCCCGCCAAAAACCCTCCGTTGCCAGCACCTTGCTTTTCTTAGTGATGATTCCTTTCTGGACAAATTTCTTAGTCCGCACCTACGCCTGGAAATTTATCCTGAATAATAACGGTTTGATTAACACTATCTTACAAGCCTTTGACTTTGCGCCCTGGTCACTCATCAACACCCCCACCGCCGTTCTCATTGGCATGGTTTACGGTTCATTACCGTTTATGGTGTTGCCGTTATACGCCTCCATTGAGAAATTTGATTTTAGTCTGGTGGAAGCGGGGCAAGATTTGGGCGCAACCTATTGGCAAGTCTTCACCCGCATCTTTCTCCCCCTCACCTTACCAGGTATTGCGGCGGGGTCAATTTTGGTTTTTATTCCCACCGTGGGGCAATATGTTGTCCCCACCATTTTAGGCGGCGGCAAAGTTGCCATGTTAGGGAACATTTTGGCCCAGCAATATGGCTCGGCCTTAAATTGGCCTTTCGGCTCGGCCATTGCGGTGGTCTTTATGGTGTTACTTATGGGTGGCATTATCATCTACTTTCGGATTGAACAGGAACAGGAGATTTAACCATGGACAACCAATTCTTAACATGGGGCAAGCGGCTCTTATGGCTGAACATGCTTTTTTCATTCCTCTTTTTGTATATTCCCATTGTCATTTTGGTGGCTTTTTCCTTTAACGATTCCCGTTTAGGGGCGCGTTGGGAAGGCTTCACCCTCAAATGGTATGTCGAAATGTTTAGTAGTGATGCCGTCTTGAGCGCGTTATCAAATAGCCTCATCGTTGCCTTCACCGCCACCACCATCGCCACTATTTTAGGCACGATGACCGCCGTCGCGATGGAGCGTTTCCGTTTCCCCTTCCGCAAAACCTTTGACGGCATTTTATATCTGCCCGTCATTATTCCTGATATTGTGATGGGCGTGTCATTGTTGGCCTTTTTCTCCTTGCTCACCAGCATCGTGAATGGCGCATTAGGTTTGTCAGGCAATGACTCCATTCGGCCTGGTTTGGTCACGGTGATTATTGCCCATATTTCGTTTATCATTTCTTTTGTGACGATTGTGGTTCGTACGAGTTTGAAAGATTTTGATAAGTCCCTAGAGGAAGCCGCCCAAGATTTAGGCGCAGATGAATGGACAACATTTCGTCGTATTACTTTACCGTTGATTGCACCAGGCATTTTAGGCGGGGCGTTACTTGGCTTCACCTTGTCGTTAGATGATTACGTCATCACCGCCTTCACTACGGGGCCAGGCGGGACAACACTGCCCATTGAAGTTTTTGGGCGCATCCGCCGTGCCATCAGCCCTGAGATTAACGCCATTTCCACCTTAATGTTGATGATGTCCATGATGTTGATAATCATTTCTCAAGTGGTGCAACGGCGCAGTGCGAAAATGTAGCTAAGGAATAAGGATTAATTAACTGTCCCAAAACTTTAGGGTCAGACAAGAATGTCTGACCTACCCAACGTAGAACAGACATTCCTGTCTGTTTTGGCAGTTTGAAATGAACAAGTTATTTAATCTTGATTCCTAAATGAGTTATGGAGTCCAAAGCCGTAGGCTTTGACCTGCTCATCAAAGCCTACGGCTTTGGACTCCACTCATAGGTAACAAACAGGAGTGTCAAAATTTTATTTTGACAGGCGAAAATGAAATTTTCGCACTCCTTAAGTGAACGTTTTATAACTATTACACTGTTCATTTAGTTATTATAGTATCATCAGCCATTATAAGGCTTTAAGCCTTATAATGGCTACTATAAAAATTAAATGAACAAAGCACTCTAAATGTAAGCCCGTTATTGTTAAAATAGATTAAAGGAGAAGAAAAATGTCTTACCAAAACCAATTTAAGCCCGTTTGGAGATTGATTACCTTGATTACGTTAGCCTTACTTATGACCGCTTGTGGTGGCAGCAGCACGCCTGCCCCCGCCGAGAAGCCCGCCGAAGCCACCGTTGCTAAAGCAGAGGAAAAAACCGCCGAAGAAAAGCCCAGTGAAGCCGCCACCACTGACCGTTGTGGCGATAAAGCTAAGTTAGTTAAAAATATCAATATGTTTAACTGGGCGCAATACATGGACCCAGAAATTTTGAAACAATTTGAAGCTGAATGTGGGGTTAAGGTACGTGAAGATATTTTTACCAGTAATGAGGATATGATTGCCAAAGTCCAAGCGGGTAATTCAGGTTATGATTTGGTGATTCCCTCAGATTACGCCGTAGATATTATGGTACGGGGCGATTTGTTGGCTGAATTAGACCGAGCCAATATTCCCAACATTAAAAATCTTAACCCCTTACAAATGGGGCTGTATTACGATAAAGAGAATAAATTTAGCCTACCTTATCAATGGAATATAACGGGAATTGCATATAATGTGAAAACATTTCCTACACCACCTGATAGCTGGGCGTTATTGTTTGACCCCAAACAATTATGTGAGCATAAGGGCTTTGCCTCTATGCTAGAAGATGAACGGGAATCCATTGGCGCGGCCTTGAAATTTTTGGGCTATTCCTATAATGATACTGACGCGGCTCATCATGAAGAGGCCAAAAAGATTTTATTAGGCCAAAAAGAATGTATTGCGGGTTATAACTCCGATAGCGTGAACCAAACCCTCGCGGGTGAGGAAATTCTTTTTGCTCATGCTTGGGCGGGGATGGCTGCCCAAGCCCGTGCCGAGAACGATAATATTAAATTTGTTATCGCCAAAGAAGGTGGCGCAATTTGGCAAGACAACATGGCAATTCCCAAAGACGCGCCCAATAAATACACTGCCGAAGTTTTCATCAACTACCTGTTAGACCCTGCGATTGGGGCGCAACTGAGCAATTTTACCTACTACTTTACGCCCAATAAAGCCGCCGAACCGTTATTATCGGAAATGTATCACAAAATATTAACCGAAGGTGGCATGATGATCGATGAGGAAACTCATAAACGGCTGGAATGGATTGAGCGAAATGATAAATCCATCATCTTCTCTGACACCTGGACAGCCGTTAAAGCACAATAAAACTTAACAATTTCATTCTATTTTCCTAAAGACACACCATCAACACATTGCAATTGTGTTTCATGGTGTGTCTTTGTGGATTCTATCGTTTTACACCTAATTAGAGGTAACATTAAGGAGTTGCCATGTTAGACCAGCCTAGTTGTTATTGCTCTCCCAAATTAGAAGGGGTTCTTATTTCTGAGGGGCATCGTGGTCTGTTTGCTCGTCAGCCCATCAAAATGCATGAAGTTTTAGTGGTATGGGGTGGCGAGATAGTTACCTATCAAACTTTATGCCAATTGCCTACCAAACAGCAACAATTAAGTATTCAAGTTGAGGATAATTTATATCTTGTTACGACAAAGGAAGGGCCAGGCGATTGGGCGAATCATTCCTGTAACCCTAATGCAGGGCTAGATGGTCAGATTACGTTACGTGCCATGCGGGATATTGCGGTAGGTGAACAAATTTGTTTTGACTACGCCATGGCCGACAGCAGCAATTATGATGAATTTGATTGTCAATGTGGCGGGGCAAATTGTCGCGGGCGGGTCACGGGCAATGATTGGCAAAATCCTGAATTATGGCAACGTTACGTGGGCTATTTCTCGCCTTATCTCCAACGGCGGATTGACCAACTTAAAGTCGTTTCTTTCCCCCGCAATGGCACTATCACCCGCCGTCGCCGCCGCGCCTATCAATTTGCTTAAATGAGCTACAACGAATGGCGAAATAAACGAATAAAAACCGTTTAAAAATTCGTTTATTTCACCATTCGTTGTAGCCCCTTTCCTATGCTAAAAACAACGCCCTTTTGGATAGATACTGTAACCTCTACTTGCCCCATATCGCCCCTTCCCGCCCAAGCCGACATTGCGATTGTTGGCGGAGGCTATACGGGGCTATCCGCCGCGCGCACATTGGCGAAGGCGGGCCTAAAAGTGGTCGTGTTAGAGCAAGGCCGCTTGGGGCAAGGGGCGAGTTCCATGAATGGCGGGCAGGTTAGCACGGGGCTTAAGGAAGGCGCGCCTTCGCTCATTAAGCAATATGGCCCCATCATGGGGCGGGAGTTGTGGGAAGCCTCCGTTAGAGCCGTTCATTTAGTTAAGGACATGATTGCCGAAGAGCAAATTGCCTGTGATTTCAAATTGAGTGGTAGCCTTCATTTAGCCTATCGCCCTCGCCATTATGACCACTTGGCGCGCAAAGCCGACTGGATAGTAAAACATCTTAATTATCACGAACAAACCCTCATCCCGAAAGAAAAGCTCTCTGAGCATATCGGCTCAGAGGCATTTTATGGTGGCTTGCTTGACCATTTAGGCGGTAGCTTACATCCTGCTAAATATTTGCAAGGAATGGCTCAAGCGGCGGTCACTGCGGGGGCCATGCTATGTGAGCAAGCGCAAGTTTTAACCGTTGAACGCCCCATATCTCAGGGCGATTATCAGCTTGAAACGACACAAGGCTTAATACGCGCCCATCAAGTGTTGGTGGCTACCAACGGCTATACGGGGTCACTTGTGCCACAAATTCAACGGCGGGTTTTTCCCGTTGGCAGCTATATGATAACCACCGCGCCCATTTCGCCCCGCTTGCAACGGGAACTCAGCCCGCGTGACCATGTGTTTTATGACAGCAACCGTTTCCTTAATTACTTCCGCCTTACGCCTGATGGCCGCGTAACCGTTGGTGGGCGCAACTCGCTTGACCCCCATTTGGATTTGCATGAGAGTGCCACCTATCTGCGTGAAGCCATGTTACGGATTTATCCCCAAACTCGCGAACTGCCCATCACCCACAGTTGGGGCGGGCGGCTCGGCGTAACCTTTGACGTAATGCCCCACATTGGCCGCGTGCAAGGCATTTATTACGCGCTCGGCTATTGCGGGCATGGTGTCACCATGGCGACCTATCTCGGCCAGGAGGTGGCGCGCCTCATGAGTGGGCAAATTCGCCGCAGCCCCTTCATGGAAATTGCCCATCAAACTTACTTTTTCTATCGGCAAAAGCCATGGTTTTTGCCCTTCGCTGCCGCCTTTTATCGCGTGCTAGACCAAATGAGCTAACAAAATTAAACTTTTTGGAGTGCAAACCTTCAGGTTTGCGCTGTAATTTGTGGAGCAAACCTGAAGGTTTGCACTCCAATTTGTCATCTCGCGCACTATATTTTTGGAGCAACCAATGAACACCGAGTTATTATCTTCTGTTTGGACACATTTAACCCAAATTCAACCTGTTCGTGGCGAGGGCATTTATCTTTATGACGCTCAAGGCCAACGTTACACCGACTTTACTTCGGGTATCGGCGTAACCAATACGGGGCATTGTCACCCCAAAGTCGTCGCGGCCATCAAAGCGCAAGCCGACCAACTCTTTTTTGGACAGATGAATATCGTCATTTCGCCAGTGGCTTTAGCTTTAGCAGAATCCTTAAATGAAGTGACCCCACCCGCGCTAGACCAGTTTTTCTTCGCCAACAGTGGCGCGGAGGCCGTTGACACCCGCGCTAGACCAGTTTTTCTTCGCCAACAGTGGCGCGGAGGCCGTTGAGGGCGCAGTCAAATTAGCCCGTCATGCGACAGGCAAACGTAATATCATCGTTTTTCAGGGCAGTTTTCATGGCCGCACCGCCCAAGCCATGGCGATGACCACCTCCAAATATGCCTACCGTTATAATTATCAACCCTTGCCTGGCGGTATTTTTGTCGCTCCTTTCCCTTACCGTTATTTTTATGGTTGGGATGAAGCGCAAACGGTAGAATTTTGTCTCAAGCAACTTGATTTACTTTTCAGGAGTCAGACCGAGCCTAGCGAAACGGCAGCCATCGTCATTGAACCTGTTTTGGGTGAGGGCGGCTATGTGCCTGCGCCTAACTCATTCTTACAAGCCTTGCGCGCCTTGTGTGATAAGCACGGTATTTTGCTGATATTTGATGAAGTGCAAACGGGTTTTGGACGCACAGGCAAAACCTTTGCCTTAGAACATGCCAATGTCGTGCCAGATGTGCTGATTATGGCAAAAGGGCTAGGCAGTGGTTTGCCCATTTCCGCCATTGCCTCGCGCCGCGAATTGATGGCAAAATGGAAACCAGGCACGCATGGCGGCACTTACGGCGGCGGCAGCGCGATTCCGATGGCGGCGGCGCGGGCTTCCATTGAGGTCATGCGTGAGGAAAAACTGGCCGAAAACGCGGCGAAGATGGGAGAACGCCTCATGGACGGCCTGAGCGAGTTACAACAACGTTACCCCGTTATCGGTGATGTGCGCGG
>JFJP01038207.1_pt1 | contig 18944 bp, 14 predicted proteins | sample 431651 | NCBI WGS metagenome assembly JFJP01 (sample SAMN02602958, study PRJNA72255) | Microbial mat metagenome, whole genome shotgun sequencing project. | biome: fresh water; feature: sink hole; material: water; isolation source: purple microbial (photo- and chemosynthetic) mats found in...
ATGATGAGATTAATAGTTTTGTCTCCTTTGTGAAAGACGCTTCAGAGGGTGGATCATCAAGAGAAATGGCCTTTGTACTCGTTGGAGAACCTGGCAATGGAAAAACTTTTTTTGTCGATTATCTCTGTGCACGATATCGGGATTTTTTAAGCATTCCCCAGAATCGTAAATATACATTCAGGTTCATAAATCTTAATCAGATAGGTGGCTATGGTAAAATAGAATTTATAGAATCACAGACTTATGAAGATCCCATGATACTGGCCATGAGTCTTTACGAAACAAAAGAAAAAACACAAGAGTTTCTGATTCAAAAATTCAAGTTTACGGAAAAACAGATGGATTCTCTTTATGATAAGTATCGACCTTTGGGAGCCTGCTCAGCCTATATTTTCAATCAGATACGTGAATATGCGGACAATGACATTACAAAAATGCTGTCATTTATTGAAATTTCGCCGGTACCATTAATCGAAAGCCTTGGAACGATTACCGGGAAATACCCGGCAAAGGATAAGATCACATCTTCTGCTGTAGATCTGATGGGTGAAGAATCCATCCAGCGTCTTCTTCATATTTCTGACACAAATAACCCTTATAGATTTGATTTAAGAAGGGGAGCGCTTGCAAGAGTGGCCGGTGGAGGTATTCATTTCAGTGATGAAATTTATAAAAATAAAAAAGATCTGGTTCAGGTCTATCTTGGTGTTATCCAGAACCGGATGATTGAGATGGATGGATTCAAATGGCCCATTGATACTTTGATCATCGCTACCAGTAATAATTCCGAATTTGATACCTTCCTATCAGAAAAAGAAGAGGCGCCCATTATTGACCGGTGTCGAATCTGCTATGTGGCGCATAACACAGATTATAAGATTCAAAAATTTCTAACGGAATATTCCATTGGTACAGATACCAAACGGTCCCTGGATTCTAAAATTCTGCATCAGGACCCAAATTTGAATTATGCTGCTTCTGTCGGTGTTGTATTAACACGATTACCCAAATCCGACAAACTCACCCCTGTTGAAATCATGAAACTTGCAGCAGGTGAAGTGGCGGGCGAAAAGAGTCTAAAAACGCTGGCTGAATTGATTGACAATTTGAATCAGGATACGGATATTACAAAACGGTTTGGACAGAAGGGCCTTGGACAGAGAAACCTTGGCCGTGCTGTGCAACTGCTCCTGGAAAGCTCGGAAACAAATGAAGGCCAGTGTATGTTTGCGCTTGATATTTTTAATGCCCTTGAAAGGACTGTTCTGGATTATGTTCAGGAACCTGCGGATAGAGCAAAGTTCAAGGAAGATCTGAAGATTGCAAGGGGATTATATCGTGAACGGATTATGACCGAAATGTTTAATGCCTATATGGACGAGCCCCTTGCTATTAAAAAAGATGTGCTGAATTACGTTAATATGATCATTGGAGTAGATGCAGAACATCTTGGCACTGATATGATGTGGAAATATAAAGATCCCCAGACAGGAGAACTTAAAGCCCTTAAAATCGATGAACGATATATTAAGAATGTTGAAGAACGGCTGGGTTTGAAAACAGAAGAGCAGAGAGCCTCTTTCAGAAATTCTATTCGAAAGATTTACGGCCAGAAGCTCTCTGTGGACGCAAACTATGATTTTATGGATAATCTTGAACTGGTGAAAGCGATCACTGATGTCCGGTTAAAATCCGATATTGCCGGCGCCGGTTCCTTGATCGGGGCCTTGGCTAACAGAACCAATGAAGAAAATCAAAAACTTTATGACAGAATGATTTATACCATGAATGAAAAACTTGGATATTGCAGGACCTGCGCCCAGAAAACCATTGAATATTTCTGTAGCCAAGAAGATGACAAATAAACAGGGGAGGCAAACCCATGATAACCCTTGACGAACTTCTTGAAAAAGACAGAAGAAGAGAAGAAGACGGGTTTAAAAGAAAAATCCGTATTGGCAGAATTGTTAAGCCGGCAACAGGGGGTAAAGAAAAAATCATTATTGTTCCAACAACTGTAGAAGAAAAATTTGTTCATGATGAAATCAACCTGAATCAGGAACCGGGTGAAGGAGAGCCTACAGGAGGAACAGGTGAGGGAGAAGAGGGGGATGTGATTGGTGAGCAGCCGGTTCGTCCTCAGGAAGGCGAAGAAGGAGAAAAAGGACCAGGAGAAGGTCCCGGACAGGGAGAGGGGGGGGATCACGAACTCGAATCCAATGCCTATGAACTCGGTAAGGTGCTGTCCCAGGATTTTCAATTGCCAAACCTTAAAAATAAAGGAAAGAAAAGGACACTCGCAAGGTATATTTATGATTTGACGGATAAGAACAGGGGGGTAGGCCAGATACTGGATAAAAAGGCAACCTTGAAAAGGATTGTTGAAACCAATATTACTCTTGGAAATATACCGGACGTTGGAGATATTGATCCAACTAAATTTATCATTTCACCTCAGGATCTGATTTACCGGATTTTATCAAGGGAAAAGGACTTTGAATCACAGGCCCTTGTTTTTTTCTTGAGAGACTATTCCGGTTCAATGAGTGGAAAGGTTACACAGACTATTGTCTCTCAACACGTGATGCTTTATTCCTGGCTTTTGTACCAATATGAAAAACAGGTTGAAACACGATTTATTCTTCATGACACAGAAGCTAAAGAGGTTTCGGATTTCTATAAATACTATTCTTATAAGGTAGCCGGCGGCACAAAGGTTTGTACCGCCTTTAAGCTTGTTAATGATATTGTTGAACGTGAAAATCTTGCGCGTGACTATAATATTTATGTTTTTCATGGAACAGATGGGGATGACTGGGATAAAGATGGGAAACAGACAATTGTTGAGATTGAAAAAATGCTTCATTATGTTTCCCGGATAGGCATTACCATTGTTGAACACTCTTATGTGGGCTCGAAACAGACAGAGGTTGAAAAGTATCTAAAATCATCAGAAATACTTACTAAACACAGTAATCTTCTAAAAATGGATGTATTGGATGAAAATGCAGATGATTCCAGAATCATCCAGGGTATAAAAAAACTCATTTCATAAGAAATACTGAAGTTCAATCAGAAAGTGAGAGAATTATGGAACTTGTAAGCCAACATGTCAAAGGCATAATGGAAGAGTGCAAGTCAAGGGCTAGGGATCATGGTCTGAAATTTGATGAGGAAACCCTTGAATATATTGTGACCAATCGGGATATAATTGAACTGAGCCCTAAAGTGATGATCCCGACGTTATATGACTATTGGGTTCATGATGTTCGTGTCCTTTCCGGCAAAGGCATGTATGAGGCCTATCCGTCAAACCCATATGAAACCGTTATCAACACACGACCCGCTATTTCATTCTATAATGATAACAATCCTGACTGGCTGAATGTGATGATTTTTTATCATGTTCTGGCACACATCGATTTTTTTCAGAATAATCTTTTCTATAAAAATACCTGGGATATTGATCTGACCGGCCAAGCCTTGTCTGATAAAAGAATGATTGCAAAACTGAGATCCGAAAAGGGCAGGTGGGTTGATTACGCTATTGAATTCGCTCGAGGTATGGATAATCTTGTCGGTTACCATAAAGAACTGAATCGTCATATACTGAGTGAAACAAAGCATCAATTGACAAGGATTGATTTTTATTTTGATATTTTTTTACAGAAAATAAAAAATGTCTCGCACCACGAATATCTAAAGGAGATAAAAAGATTCAATGAAAATCTGAATGGAACCGAGGATTTTTTTGATCTGATGATCAGTAAATATCCGGAATTTGAAGAATTATATCGCAAAGAACTGATTGTAAAACAAAAATCCGATCTGGATATTATGGAATATGTTATACGCAATTCCCCATTCCTGAAAGAAGATGAAAATGTATGGATCAAATCTGTGATACAGATCGTAAGAAACACTTCTTTATATTTTCAACCCCAGATCAGAACAAAAATTATGAATGAAGGCTGGGCGAGCTATTGGCATGATTATCTGTTCATGAGAGATAACAGGATCTGCGGTCATGAGGTGGATTATGCCAAAATTAATGCAGGTGTTACCTCCATGCCAAAAATCGGGCTAAATCCTTATGCGTTAGGTATGAGGCTTTTCCAACATATTAAAGATATGGAAGACAGAGGATGTTATTCCTTTGATTATTCGGCATTAAAAGATGAAATCGGAAAAAAGAAATTCAACAAGGGGAAAAATACAGGTGCTGATTATATCCTTAAAGTTCGTGAAAATTTTAATGATTTTACATTTATCAACTTTTTTATTGATCAGGATTTTGTTACTCAACACGATCTTTTTGTTGCAGGAAAACGGTTCAATAATTCAAGAATGTCCATAGAATATTATATCAAATCCAAACAGGCCGCAGACTATAAGGAAATGATTGTGAAAACCCTTTATCACCCTCCTGAGATCTCTGTGGATATATCGCGCAGCAAAAATGGTATTCTTTATCTGAATCATAAATTTGAATATAAACCATTGAAAATTGATTTTATTGAAAACACCATGATCGGCATAGAATATTTATGGGGCGGGCCTGTCCATTTAGAGACCAGCGAACCTTCCTCATCCGGAAAGACGGCAACGAACGATGCCAATTTCTGGGACCCGACGTCCCAGCCGGGTGAAGAAAAAAAACCTGAACCGATCAAATGGAAGAGAATGCTTTATATCATTGAAAATCGAAAACTTCATAAACAGGAGTTATAGGTCTGTATGGAAACCAATAGTTTAAAAAAAATATCAGTAGACCAGACACTTGAACTGCTTGATAAAAACATGGCTGATTATCAAAGGCTCAAGCCTGTTCCGTTTGAAGAATTTTTAACTATCCTGAATGCAAAACCTTCTCAGATTCTAAGAAATATATTTCAGGCTTTCCATGATATGATTAAAAGCTATGTGGTTGAGCCTGAAGAAACTATTTCTGAAGAAGGAGACCAGCTTTCATTCACCAATTATGATTGCTCAAAGCTGTTTGTTGAGGGTTCTGAGACCCCATTTTTTACCGATATGCTTTTTGCCAATCGGTTTATGAAACAAATGGAGTATTTGAGGCATGGGGCCCAGCAAAACAGAATTTATATTTTTTACGGACCTCACGGGTGCGGGAAAAGTACATTTTTAAATAACCTTCTGAAAAAATTTGAACAATACGCCAATACCGAGGAGGGGCTCAGATATGAAATCGTATGGCGGCTGAATATCAAAAAACTTCAGGATAAGGAAAAATCTCTGACCGTGTCTGCCTTTGAAAAACTCATTCATTATGTTGAAAAAGGTGAGGACAATTTCAAGCAGGGTACAAATGAAAAAATATTCGGAACTACAGAAGCCGAATATATCGAAATTCCCTGTGTTTCCCACGATAATCCATTCCTCGCGATACCCAAGGATCAAAGAAGAATCGTTTTGGATGAACTGATTAAAAATGATGAATTTAAATGGCGTCTTTTCACAGAAAAAGAATATGAATGGGTTTTTAAGGAAGAAGTCTGTACAATCTGTTCTTCTATTTATCATTCATTGCTGGAACGGCTCGGCAATCCTTCAGAAGTTTATAAAATGCTTTTTGCCAGACCTTATTATTTCAACCGAAGGATAGGCAACGGCATCAGTGTGTTTAATCCCGGAGACAGCCCATTGAAGCAGGATGTCCTTTCCAATGAAATGCTGCAAAATCGCATCAATTCATTATTTCAAGACAGCAATATTATCAGCTATCTGTATTCACGGTTTGCAAAAATTAATAATGGAATTTATGCACTGATGGATATCAAGTCGCATAATATTGAGAGAATGGTCGAACTTCATAATATTATCAGTGAAGGGCTTCATAAAGTCGAGGATATTGAAGAAAGGGTTGATTCTTTATTCTTTGCACTCATGAATCCAGAAGATAAACGAAGTATTCGCGATTTTCCATCATTTGAGGACAGAATCCAATACATTGATATTCCGTACATTCTGGATATGAAAACGGAAGTTAAAATATTTATCAATATTTTCGGGCGCCATATCGAAGGCGGTTTTTTGCCGATGGTTCTCGAGAATTTTGCAAGAGTGATCATTTGTACGAGAATAGGTAAAAAGTCCCAGGCGCTTGCTGAATGGATTAAAGAACCTGCAAAATATAAAAATTTTTGTGATGACCAGCTCATGCTGTTAAAAATGGAATTATTTTCCGGCAATATCCCCAAATGGCTTGAGGAAGAGGATATCAAATCACTTGATAATAAAATGCTTAAAAAAATAATGGTGGAATCAGATATTTATGGAAAAGAAGGATTATCCGGCCGTGATTCGATTAAATTGTTTGATCAGTTCTATTCCAAATATGCAAAAGAGGATCGATTGATTAATATGCTGGATTTGTGTACTTTTATTAATAAACTGGATGAATCGCCCAAAAGAATGATTCCACCTGGATTTCTTGAATCATTGTTAAGGATGTATGATTACAGTGTTCTCCAGCAGGTTAAAGAATCTTTATATTATTATAACGAAGAACAGATTGCCAAAGATATCAAAAATTATATTTCTGCCGTCACCAATGAAATTGATTCCGTGATAAAATGTATCTTTACAAAAGAAGAACTCCATGTCACTGAAGCTTTTCTTGAAAGCATTGAAAATCGACTTCTATCTTCAAACATGGACACGAAAAGAAGGAATGAGATCCGCAACGACGTATTAAAAGAGTATACCACCCGAACCCTTACACACGAGATTATGATAGAGGAAAAAAACATTACCGAAACCAGATTGTTCGAATCTCTGTACGATCGATATGTTCACAACCTGAAAAAAAGAGTTCTGGAACCCTTTATTGAAAATGAAAATTTCAGAAATGCCATCAAGGATTTTGATACCGATAAATTCAAAACCCATGACAAACGGATTAAAAAGGATGTAAAATTCCTGATGGACAATCTCTGTAAAAAATTCGGATATACTATTCAGGGAGCTAATGAAGCCTGTATTTATGTTATAGATAATGACCTTGCAAAAAAATTTAAATAATATAGTCAAAGAAATTGGCAATCTAAACAGCAGCAGCGTCATCATCCCAACAGATGGCTCACATAAAGCCTATTTGACTTCCCAATTATATAAAACAAAAAAGAGTTCATTCGTTGTTGTTTTGAAAGAAGCCAATAAAGCCTTGCGTTTTATTGACGAGTTAAAATTCTTTCTGCCTGAAAATAAGGATCAGATCGTTTTTTTTCCAGGGTATCAGATCCTTCCGGTTAAATCCCTGTCATATCATAAAGAAACGTCGATAAAGCGGTTGGCGGCTTTATCCAGAATCATGAAGTCACAATCCGATCCACTGATTATTATAATAACTGTGGATACGATATTGCAGAAATTGATTCCAAAAGAAAATCTGAACAATTTTGCTGAGCTGGTACTTGTTAATGAAGAAGTAGATAGGAACGCCCTGATTCTTAAACTCGAATCAGGTGGTTATTTAAGGACCTCACTTGTGGAAGATCCAGGTGAATATTCAGTCCGCGGGGGGATTCTCGATATTTATTCTCCTGGAAGTTCCTATCCGGTTCGAATAGAGTTTTTTGGAGATCTTGTAGAGTCCATCCGATATTTTTCTCCATATACCCAAAGAGGATTAAAAGATATTTTCGAATTTGTCGTGATCCCTTCAAATGAAGCTATTGTAACGATAAAAGAATTGCCCCATATCCTTGCTCGGTTAAGGCAGGCAGGCTCGCTTGCAGGACTTGATGCGCCAAAAATTCGAGAGTATGTAAATCAGACCCGGGAATCAGGAAGGTTTCCCGGTATTGAGAGCATGTTGTCAATTGTTTATGAAAAACCGGATACACTCTTTGACTTTATTTCTCCTGACAGCTTCTGGATTCTTGATTATCCGGATGAGCTTGATACCGTTGCAGAGGAATTCGAAACTAAGGCCCAACTCCATTATAAAACCGTCACTTCTGAGAAAAAACTTTGTCTTGAACCAAACTCTATCTATCTTGAATGGGATAAGATTAAAACTAAAATTTTATTAAATCAGCATACTGTTTTTAATCAGTTTAAAATTTCACATACTTCATGCTGTATTGATGATCCTCCGACATTTCATTTCGACTATCAGGATAATCTTGCCCTTTCTTCTCAATTGAAAAGAGAAGGCTTTAAGGATAACCCTTTATTGCCCCTGGTTGAATGGTTTAAAAAAAATATAGATGGCCGCAATAAGGTATTATGTGTTCTGTCTCAGGAATCCCAGGCAAAAAGATTGATTTCTCTTTTGCAGCCATATGGCGTCGAACCGTTGTCCTGTAAATCATTCAATGCTGCAATGGAAAGTCCTCATGGTATTTATTACCTTTTTGGAGAACTATTATCCGGGTTTGTTTTTAAAGATTATTCTATTGCCCTTGTTACGGAAAATGAAATTTTCGATAGAAAAAGAATCAGAAGACAAGGATCTTCAAAAAGAGATTTAAAAACTGAGTTGATTGCACCGGAAGAGCTTAAAAATGGTGACATTATAGTGCATGTCGAACACGGCATTGGACGCTATGAGGGCTTGTGCAGCCTGAAAGTGGATAATCTGACGCAAGATTTTATTCTTATTGTCTATCTGGATGAGGATAAGCTTTATCTGCCAGTTGATCGTATTGAGTTGATCGGTAAATACATTGGTGTGGATGGTTATACGCCGGTCCTGGATAAAATTGGGTCAAAGGCCTGGATAAAATCAAAGGCCAAAGCAAAAGAAGAGGTCGAGAAGCTGGCGGCTGACCTTTTGACTCTTTATGCCCAACGAAAAATGAATGTTGGATTTTCTTTCAGTCGCCCAGATAATTATTACGATGATTTTGAGGCTTCTTTCCCTTATGATGAAACACGGGACCAGTTGAAAGCCATTGATGACGTCCAGCTTGATATGGAATCTGCTATTCCAATGGACAGACTCATCTGCGGCGATGTGGGTTATGGAAAAACAGAGGTTGCCATTCGAGCTGCATTTAAAGCCGTTAATGATGGGAAACAAGTTGCAGTTGTGGTCCCGACGACTATTCTTGCAGAACAACATCTTTCTACTTTCAGAGAACGTTTTGCCAGATACCCGGTGACCATCGAATGTCTTTCAAGATTCCGATCTCGAAAGGACCAGATCAGAATACTGAAAGGAATGAATTCCGGTCAGGTTGATGTTGTCATCGGAACCCACCGGCTTTTGCAGAAAGATGTTGATTTTAAATCCCTTGGACTTTTAGTGATAGATGAGGAACAACGGTTTGGTGTCAAACATAAGGAGGCCTTAAAAAAGAAAAGGACCACCGTGGATGTCCTGGCACTAACAGCGACTCCCATTCCCAGAACCCTTCATCTTTCTTTGACGGGAATGAGAGATATCAGCGTCATCAAGACACCGCCTGCAGACAGGCGTCCGATAATTTCCTATATTTCAAAATATGAAAAATCGATTGTGAAAGAAGCAATCAAAAAAGAACTGTCCCGAAATGGCCAGGTTTTTTATGTTCACAACAGCATCAAAACTATTTTAAAAATTGCCGAAAATTTGGCTGAGCTTGTTCCGGAAGCAAGAATAGGAGTTGCTCATGGCAGACTCTCTGAAACAGAGCTTGAAAAAGTAATGCTTAAATTTATCAGTTCTGAGATAGATATTCTTGTCTGCACTACAATCATAGAATCAGGACTTGATATCCCTTCAGCAAACACAATGATTATTGACAAGACTGAAAATTTCGGTCTTTCCCAGATATATCAACTCAGAGGTCGGATCGGCCGCGGTGATCACCAGGCCTATGCTTATCTTTTTATTTCCGATGAAACCAGATTGACAAAGGACGCAAAAAAAAGACTATCTGCATTGATGGAATATAAAGATCTTGGTTCAGGGTTCCAAATCGCGATGAAGGATCTCCAGATTCGAGGGGCTGGAACTGCCCTCGGTGCCTCACAATCCGGTCATATTGCAGCAGTTGGATATGATATGTTTTTAAAATTACTGGATCAGGCTGTTCATGATTTAAAAGGAGAAGAAACAATAGAGCCGCTTGAACCGGAAATTAATGCCGCCATGTCATCAGGATTCCCTGATGACTATATAGAGTCTGTTGAGCAGCGTTTAACACTATATCGACGGCTATCCAGAATTACCTGTATTTCAGATATAAACGATATGAAAACAGAACTTTCAGATCGTTATGGCCGATTGCCAAGAGAAGCAGAAAATATGCTTTTAAAAATCATGCTGAGAGTTTATTGTATCCAAGCTGGTATTCAACGGCTTGATATCACTCCGGATATATTGATTCTGACGTTTTCCGAAAAACATAGGAAAACCCCTTTACACATTTTAAATAAGCATCTTCAGGATCGTTTTATATTTGAATTCATAAAAAAAGACAGCATCCGGATTCAACTGGGTCGAAATAGAAATAATATTTCCAGAGCACTTCTCGAAGCACGAAATATTTTGAAAGCCATTGCCTGAATACCCTTTTCCCTGCCATTTTTCATGCTTTAAGAAAAATTTGTATTTTTGAAAGATAAACCTTTAAATTTTTAAAAGATTTAATATAATGAGCCAAACTTTTGAATAGCCTGTACAGAAAAAGACAATCTTTTGATTTCAATTTTATGAGAAAGGCTAAAAAATGAAAACCCTTGTAAAAAATGAATCCTTTTTCCTGAAAAAATTTATAGAAATCCTTGATCAGGGAAGGATACCCCTCGAAATCATTGATACAAGCGGTAACAGGTATTCTACTGCCAGGGAAGACATTCAGTACAGAATTCATATCAAAGATCAAAAATTTTTTCATGCGCTTATTTCTCCAAACGCCTTTTCATTGGGTGAAGCCTATATAAAAGGATATTTTGATATTTCCGGCAGTATTAAAGAGCTTTATGAACTTGTATGCACTCAATTGCTTCATAAGAATCAAAGGAAAAATCTGATTCAATTTTTTGCAAGGTTTTTTACCCACCCCAAATTAAAGGAAAAAGAAAATATTGAATATCACTATAATATCCCCAGTGAGTTTTACCGGTTATTTTTAGGAAAAACCATGGGATACACCTGTGGATATTATACGGATGAAAATACCGACATGGATGATGCGCAAATTGAGAAAATGGATATCATCTGCAGAAAACTTAGATTAAAGCCCGATGAAGCCCTTCTGGATATAGGCTGTGGATGGGGTAATTTCGCTGTTTATGCTGCAAAGAAATATGGTGTGAATGTGACGGGAATCACCTTGAGTTCTGAGCAGAAGGCCTATGCTGAAAGCTGGGTCGCCAGAGAAGGCCTTTCCCGGAAAATTAAAATCAAAATTCAGAATTACAGGGATCTTGGCTCTGAAAATTTTGATAAAATTTCATGCATCGGTATGTCGGAACACGTGGGGAAAAATAATATGGCTGTTTTTTTTCAAACAGTTTATCGCTCCCTCAGGAAAGGGGGACTTTTCATGCAACATACCATTACAACCCATCAGAAAACAAAAAAAGGATATGAAAATGCTTTTCTCAATAAATATATGTTTCCTGGAGGAGAGCTGATGTTTGAGCACGATCTTGTTGAGCTGGCTTCGTCTTCAGGGTTTGAACTGTTAACCGCAGAAAATTTCCGAACCCATTATATCAAAACCCTGAATGACTGGGTCATGAGAATGGAAGCACAAAAGGACCAGCTTTTGAAAATCATTTCAGATAAGGTGTTCCGCATCTACCATATTTTTTTTATCGGGTCCCTGGTTTCGTTCCGAGAAAAGGAAATATCCCTGTTTCAGAATCTATTTTACAAGACGGATCATAAAACAATCAGCACAGATAATTTTATAAGCCTTTATTCAAAAAATGAAACCAGAATTGCCTGATATCGAACAATTCGAAAGAATTGTATTTCAGAAGAAAAATACGTTGGATCTGCTTTTGTCCTTTTCCCTAAAATTACTTCAGGCAAGGCATGTGGGCTTGCTGCTCGGAACCAATAAAACCTATTTGAAATTTCTTGCCCCGGAAAAATGGGACAGGGGCGTCATGCACAAATTTGATGGAAGGGGAATTTCAGGGTTTATTCTTAAATATTTTGGAACCACTGTTGTCAAAAAGAAAGGGCTTTCCCCTGTAATGCTTTACAGGGATAATCAGTTCGGAGAAAAAAAAGAAAGTGACGGAATCATATCCTTTGTTCTCAGAAGCTACAGGGAGTTCTATGAAAAAGGTCTGAAGATTCTCATCATTGATCAGATTCAGGACGGGCTCAAAGGGAATGAAGAAGCTTCTGTTTTTTCATTACAGTCCTATGATGGGAAAAGCTTTAAACGGTTACCCGGGTTGAGAGTCAATACTGCTATTGTCAGACAATTCAATGCTAAAAATTTTGTTTCCGCCTATATCCCCGATTACGGGGCCATTGTATTTAATACCATCGATGAAGATCTGCTGTTGAGCGAAGAAGAAAAATTTGTCAATGAAGAGCAGTTAACCAAGCGATTAAATATCCTGATTTCCGCTATTGAAATGGCTTCCATCGCACATATCGGGTCTGCTAAAGGCAGGCAGGCGGCTCATATTATCTGGAGAAAAGAAAAAAATCTGAGAAAAACTGCCCTGGAGCTGAAAAAGAAGGAAATTCAATTAAATGCTCAGAAAGAGTATTTAAAAGCCGTGGGTGCTGTTGATGAAAGACAGCTCAATATGGAAGCTGTTAATATTAATGATGGGGTTTATGCGTTCATTGATATGGTGGGGTCAGCCACCGTCCGAAAAAAATTTCAACCCAGGGATTATTTTTTCATATTAAATCTGTGCCACCAGATTGCTGCAGATAATGCAAATCGATATGCCTGCAGAGTGGACAACTTTATAGGGGATTCTGTATTCCTGGTAAATGCCTCTCCGTTTGACAGACCGGACGCTTGTTTTTTAACAGGTCGTCATGAGCGGGCAATGCTGATGATTTTTACCCTTGCATCGATTTTCAACGAAATTCATCTCCTGAAATCAGGAATGCATGAGATGGACAAAGAAGGTCGTGTTAAAGAATTAATGGATGCCGCAAAAGTCAGTCTCGGTTTCAGGGCAGGAATGGAAATCGGTTCGGCAATGATCGGTCCTTTGGGAAGCCAGAAACGAAAAATTGTTACCGCCATCGGTAAGGCGGTCAACAACGCATCAAGGCTGGAAAGTACCGGAATAAACGAAGAAATTCATATCAGCGAAGATATTATGGCCCTTATAAAAGACGCTTCCATCACCATTGATACAAAAATTATCTGGAAAATCCTTTTTGGATCAGATTTGATCAATAAACGCATTCATCCCGGTGGAGTAAATTTTATAGATTGCTATAAAAGGGTTTTTGATATGAAAGAAGATGTGTTCTATGAAAGAAAAAATATTGCCTATAAAGAGTTTTCAAAAGATATTTCCTTTATGATCAAATGCATTCCGGATTCAAAGGGCTTATGATGTTGAACTGCTGAATTCCAGGGCATCTCTTTCAAGTTCCGCAATGAGCCTTTTTGTTTTTGGCCCTGGTTTTCCAGTGCCTATGGGTGTGTTATCAATCTGAATGACAGGCAGGATGCATTTGTTTGTTCCGCTGATGAAGACTTCATCGGCATTCAAAAGCTGATCTAATGGAATGGCTTTTTCTTCTGTCAGATCATTTTTTTGTGCGATGGCCAAAATAGCCTGCCGTGTAATGCCTTTTAAAACACCGTCTCTGGGTGTCACCAGGGTATTGCCGAAAAATGCGAATAAATTGCTGGTGGTTCCTTCCAGAGCTTCCATGTTCCGGTTGATGTATATGGCTTCAATCGCACCGGTTTCTTTTGCTTTTTTCAAAGCCAGAGCAGCTGGTATATAGGAAATGACCTTGGCATCCGGCAAGCTTCTTTCAAGCGGATAGGTAATGACTTTGACGCCATTCTCATACCAGGAATCCGGCAGTTTTTTTAAATCCGTAATCAGGACGATCATCCTGGGATTCCCCTGGGGATAAAAATAGTCCGGGCTCGACCCCCCGGTGATGACAATCCTGATATTGGCTTCCTCTGAAATTTGATTTCGATGTAATGTTTCCAGAACAATATCAGTAATTTCCCGGGTCTGCCAAGGCAATGACAGGCCTATTTCTTTTGCGGAATTTACCAGGCGATGAATATGATCCTTAAGAAAATAGGGTTTACCCTTGTAAGTCCGCATGATATCACAAACGCCGTATCCTCTCAGAATCGCAAGATCATCAACTGGGATCACTGCCTGATCAGATGAAACGAATTTTCCATCAACATAATATATTTTCATTGATCCTTGCTCCTTGAAGTTGAAAAATTGATATTTGTATAGTACAGATGATAATATTTCACAACAAAGATGAAGAGAAAATCGATATGGATCTAATTGAGGGTATAAAATATAATATTAAAGGTGTCATGCTATCCTTAAAAACACCGAAGCTTCTAATGCTGGGGATTTTAAGATTTGCTTTTGTAGTACTGCTGACTTTTTTACTGTCCGGCCTTGTTTTATACTGGCACGATGAAATTTTAATGGCAATCTGGAAAAAACCGGATTCCGGATGGCTGATATATTTATGGAATGCTGTTTCCTATCTTCTGTCCATAGCCCTTGCAGCCGTTTCCATGGTAATGGCATATCTGATTTCACAATTACTCTTCTGCGTCTTTATTATGGATTATATGTCCAGAATTACAGAATCCATTGTTCTTGGACAAGAAATGAAACCAACCCAGGGATCATGGTTTGGATTCTTTATCCACCTGATAAAACAGGAGATACCAAGGGCGGTCATTCCTGTGATCATCACCCTTTTCATCATGATAACAGGCTTATTCACTCCGTTTAGCCCCATTATCATTTTTATTTCTTCCATTGCGGCAGCCGTATTTTTGGCCTGGGATAACACCGATCTTGTCCCGGCCAGACGACTGTATTCTTTTAAAACCCGGATTGGATTTTTAAAAAAAAATCTCATGTTTCATATCGGCTTTGGTGTTTTGTTTCTTATTCCCGGGTTGAACATCGTGTTTCTTTCCTTTGCTCCGGTTGGTGCAACCCTTTCATTTATTGAAAGGGAAGGAAAATGATGCTTTTAAAAATAGTTTCCAGGGCCATGGTCTTGAAAACTTGATATTTCCATAACATTTTTATAAAAATACTTTGACAATTTATAAGAATTTTCTATAATTCTAGAAACTCGCTGATTCATACTGATTTCGTGCGAAAAACCTGTTTTCTCCTCAGATTCCATTACATCCTGATCATCATTACCTTTAAAAGAAATCTTATTATTGGAGGAAGGGAAAATGCCTCAACTAAAAACAGTATTTATCAAGAGATCTCCTTTAGACAGAAGATCACCTGTGGACAGGCGTATCCTCGATATCGGGCCTGGGTATCCCACAGTACAAAAAAGAAAAATATTTACAGACAGAAGAAGGGGATGGGAAGACAGATTCGGCTGGGAAAGAATCAGCAGATGGAGCAGTAGTCCGATTTATACTGTTTTTTATTGTCTTTAGGCCTTTATTCATGTTAAAAAAATAGAAACTGGAACGAGTTCAGTGTCATTTTGATATTATAGTGAAGGAAGCGTATGAAAATTCTTGTAACCGGAGTCGCTGGATTCATAGGATTCAGTTTAACGTGTCGCCTGATGAAGGATGGCCATGATGTTTACGGCATCGATAATTTAAATGATTATTATGATGTGAACCTGAAAAAAAACAGGCTTTCCATTATTGAAAAAAATCCAAAATTCAAATTTCAGCGCATTGATCTGGCGGATCGGGAAGGGATAAAAAAATTATTTGCAGCCAATTCCTTTGATTATGTCATTAACCTCGCTGCCCAGGCAGGGGTCAGATACAGCATTGAAAATCCGGGATCCTATATCGACAGCAACCTGGTCGGTTTCGGAAATATACTTGAAGGGTGCCGACATTCAAAGGTCAAGCACCTGGTGTATGCTTCCAGCAGCTCCGTATATGGGCTTAACACCCATATGCCGTTTTCCGTTCGTCACAATGTGGATCATCCCATCAGCCTTTATGCCGCCTCAAAAAAAGCAAATGAACTCATGGCCCACACCTATAGCTATTTATACGCTCTGCCGACCACGGGGTTAAGATTTTTCACCGTCTATGGGCCGTGGGGAAGGCCGGATATGGCGCTTTTCCTTTTTACAAAAGCCATTTTAAACAATGAACCCATTAAAGTGTTTAACAATGGGAACATGCAAAGAGATTTCACCTATATCGATGATATCGTCGAAGGTGTTGTCAGGGTCATGAATACAGTGCCCAAGGCTGATCCGGACTGGTCGTCCGATAGGCCCAATCCATCCAGTAGCTGTGTTCCCTATAAACTTTATAATATTGGGAATAATCAACCGGTTGCTTTGATGGAATTTGTTGAGGCCATTGAACAGGCCATTGGGAAAAAGGCGCTTAAGGAATATCTGCCGCTACAGGCCGGGGATGTCCCGGCCACCTATGCGGATGTGAATGATCTGATCAAAGATACAGGATTTAAGCCCTCGACTCCCATTGTTGAAGGAATAAACAATTTTATTAAATGGTACAAAGACTATTACAAATAAAAATACCGGAGAACTGTTTTCATGGACAAGAATTCAAAAATTGCCGTCATTGGGCTGGGGTATGTCGGGTTGCCGTTAGCCGTTCATTTTGGTGCAAAATTTCATACAACGGGATTGGATCTTAAAGAAAAAATCATTGAAAACTGCAAAAGACATCAGGATCCTACAGGAGAAGTTTCAAAGGAAGAATTTGAAAAGGCAGTCTCCTTTTTTCCGACCTCTGACCCGTCACGGATTTCAGATGCAGACTATATCATTGTTGCGGTTCCGACTCCCATTGATAAGGCCAGACGCCCGGATCTGAAATATATGGTCAGCTCATCCGAAACCGCAGGGAAATACATGAAAAAAGGGGCGATTGTGATATTTGAATCCACTGTATATCCCGGGGTTACAGAAGATGTCTGTGTGCCGATTTTAGAAAAGGAATCCGGATATCAGTGGAAAAAAGAGTTTCATGTGGGATATTCTCCTGAAAGAATTAACCCGGGAGACAAAGAGCATACGCTTTCTAAAATCGTAAAAGTGGTTTCAGGTGATGATCAAGAGACCTGTGACAAAGTGGCAGAACTCTATGAAAGTGTTGTCATGGCTGGTGTCCATCGAACCAAAACCATAAAAGAAGCTGAAGCTGCCAAGGTCATTGAAAATACCCAGAGGGATTTGAATATTGCCCTGATGAATGAACTGGCCCTGATCTTTGATAAATTAGGGATTGATACAAAAAATGTTCTGGAAGCAGCCGGCACCAAATGGAATTTTCTCCCCTTCAAACCCGGCCTTGTCGGTGGCCACTGTATCGGTGTGGATCCTTACTACCTGACCTTTAAGGCGGAATCGGAAGGATATCATCCCCAGATCATTTTATCCGGCCGGAGAATCAATGACAATATGGGCCGGTTTATAGTTGAAAAAACCGTTAAAATCATGATCAACCAGGGCCTAAGCATCAAAGGGGCGAAAATCGGCGTTCTCGGCCTTACTTTTAAGGAGGACTGCCCGGACTTAAGAAATACCAGGGTCATCGATATTATTGACGAACTCAATTCCTATGGAACGAATGTCCTGGTTCACGATGCCATTTCCGACCCAAAGGATGCTTTGGCGTATTACGATGTCAATCTCTGCACTTGGGAGGATTTAAAAGATTTGTCTGCACTCATCCTGGCTGTTCCCCATAAGGCATACCTGAAAAAAACCATTTCGGAATTCAAGTCCATGCTGGCTCCGGGCGGATGCCTGATAGATGTCAAATCCGTTTTTGACCTCGAAGAAGTTAAAGAATCCGGAGTCAATTTCTGGCGGTTATAAAAATTTGGAAAATGAAATTCAACATTATTTCAAAGGCAAGAAAGAAATAGCATCAGTTTATCTTTTTGGATCTTTTGCCTCTGGAAAATATACAAAAACAAGCGATATTGATATTGGCATTCTTTTTGAGCATAAAGCCATTGAATCGGCTGAATCCCTGAAAGAAAAATACATGTCGGAACTCGGTCGAATTTTACGGAAAGATATTGATGTCATTGTCATGAACACAGCAGGGGAAGTGATTCTGAATCAGATCTATAAAAAAGGGAAATCCATCCTCAAAAAAAATAAGAAATTTGAGAAAGCCTTCAGGATCAAAGCATTTATGTTTTATGTGGATTTTGAAATATACCTGAAACAAATTCAGAACCGTTTTATCAAAAAAATGATGGAAACATAGCCATGGTGGATAAAGATATCGTTCTTGCAAAATCCAGTGCTGTCAAAAAACATATTAAACGAATAAAGGATTTGCCCTTTAAAGATTTTCAGGAGTTTCAGAATAATTCTGATTATCAGGATATCCTCCTGTTTAATATACAGCTTGCAGTTCAAAACTGTATTGATATTGCAGCCCATATGATTAGTGATGAAAACATGGGGATTCCGGGCAGCACAAATGAAATGTTTTATCTTCTTGAAGAAAATGGATATCTCACACGGGATATTACTGAAAAAATGGTCAAGGCTGTTGGATTTAGAAACCTGATCGTCCATGAATATGTCAATCTGAAGCTTGAACGAGTCTATGAAATATCAAAAAAAGATATCCATGACCTTGAAATTTTCATCAAACAAATTTTATTGAAAATTTGAAATCGAGCAAATCCCTTTATTCCAGAGCCCTGGATACAATTTCATACACATTTTTGGAAAGAGACGTAATCTTCAGAATTCGTTCGAGTTCCGATTTCATCAGCGCTTGTTGCTGGGCATCATAGTTTTTCCAATGGTTAAAGCAGGATGCCAG